>Ga0123519_10004727_pt1 | contig 21896 bp, 22 predicted proteins | sample YelNatPaOPRAMG02_FD_87396 | JGI IMG/M metagenome (GOLD analysis project Ga0123519, IMG submission 87396) | Hot spring microbial communities from Yellowstone National Park - Yellowstone National Park OP-RAMG-02 (version 2) | ecosystem: Environmental > Aquatic > Thermal springs > Hot (42-90C) ...
CTCCGCAAACCCTTTCCCTTTCAGGGATAGGCCTTCACCTTCAGCCCTAGCCCTCACATAGCTGACCATGAAGGAGAAGATCAAAGCCAGCAGGCCCCAGGCAGCGTTTACGACGCCGCTTAAAATCAACCCTAGAAACAGCGTGGCCTCCCCTAACCTGTCGACGGTTGAGTCTAGGATTCCACCTAGCTTCGACTTCATGGAGAGCTCCCTAGCCATGACGCCGTCTAAGGCGTCGAAGAACCCCGCCAACGCTAGGAACAGTAAGGGGAACCATCGACCTTGCGGAGTGTACCTGTAATATCCATAGGCGGCGACGATTGATGATGTGAATCCCATTAAGGTGATGTGGTTGGGCCGTAACCCCATGTTGCCGAGGTTTCTGGCGAAGCTGGTCAGGGGCTTGCTAAGCCATTCGCTTAACCCGCTTAACACCAATGTGCTCCACTGGGTTAAAAGGATCTGTAGCCTTTCCTTTCCTCTTTCGCCCTTACCTTGACGACGCCGAAGTGGACGGCGCAGGAAACGCAGTAGTATTTAACCACCTTTTGCCTGGCGATTTGAGCCCCCTTAGATCTTAACTCCCTCGCCAAGGCGGGGTCGACTAGGGAAACGTAAGTGGCTCTGCGTTTGGCTTTATCCCTTGGAACCAGCATGCCGCAGTTGCTGCATTGAATGAGCTCCGACCGCCCCTTCCCGCCCTTGCTTCTACCACCTGACCTTCTCTTCTTGGGCATTTCGTTTTACTTCCAATGTTCTAGTACATCAATTTAGGATGCGCGCTTGTTTAAAACCTTATTGTCTTCAACCCCTCTTCAACCCATTTATCCACGCGTCTTCAAGTGTGCTTTTAGCTTTGATCAGCTTTGCTTCAACTTCCCGGTTTGTTAATACGCCTTGGCGAAGTAGGCTACCTTTGTGGCTTCACGTTCGCAGTAGAGGCATTGTGAGAAGGGTTTCTCGTCGAATGGGATGAGCCTGATGGTGGCTCCGGTTTCCTCCTTTATCTTTTCCTCGCATATGGGGCTGCCGCACCAGCAGGCTTTTAAAAACCCCCCTTTCTCCTCCAGTATGGATTTAAACTCACCGTATTCTTTAACGGTGATTGTTTTCTCCTTTAACATGGTGGAAGCCTTCTGAAATAGGTTGTTTTGGATTTCCTCTAGGGTTTTCTTCACGTAGCTGGGCGCTTCCATGTCGCCTACGGTTTTCTTGCCTTTAAGATCCCTTCTCGCCACTGTGACGACGCCTTCATCCACGTCTCTTGGGCCGACTTCAACCCTGAGGGGGACGCCTTTCAACTCCCAGTCGTTAAACTTCCATCCAGGCGTGTACTGGAATCGATCGTCGACCATGCATCTGACATTTTCCTTCTCCAAAGCTTCTTTAACCTTTTTCGCTTTGGCTAAGACTCGGTCCTTGTCTTTCTCAGAATAGAAGATGGGTATGATGACGGCTTGCAGTGGAGCGATTTTAGGGGGGAGGATCAGTCCTTTATCGTCGCCGTGCACCATGACCACGGCGCCTATCAGCCTCCAGGAAACCCCCCAAGAGGTTGTCCAAGCGTAGTGCTCCTTTTCATCCCTGCCTAGGAACTTGATTTCGAAGGGTTTGGAAAAGTTTTGGCCCAGGTTGTGGGAGGTGCCCATTTGCAAGGCCTTTCCATCGGGCATCATGGCCTCTAACGTTGTCGTGTACAGGGCTCCTACAAACTTCTCCGCGTCCGATTTATAGCCTGCCAACACGGGTATGGCTAGGTAATCCTCGATGAGTTTTCTGTAAACGTTCAGAATCTCCATGACCTCTTTATCAGCTTCCTCCCTGGTTTCATGAGCTGTATGCCCCTCCTGCCAGAGGAATTCGCTGGACCTGATGAAGGGTTTAGTGGACTTGATCTCAGCTCTCAGCACGGAGTTCCACACGTTTATCAGCAGGGGCAGGTCCCTCCAGCTTTGAATCCACCTCGAGTAGGAGTCGTATATGATGGTTTCGGAGGTAGGTCTCACGGCGAGGCGCTCCGATAACTCGTCGTCACCTGTTTTCGTCACCCAAAACACTTCAGGCGTAAAGCCCTTAAAATGCTCCGCCTCCCTTTTCAGGAAGCTTTCAGGTATGAGGGTGGGGAAATAAGCGTTCCTGTGGCCTAAAGCCTTGAACTCTTCGTCGAGAACCTGCCTAATCCGCTCCCATATCTCGTATCCGTAGGGCTTCAACACCATGAAGCCCTTGATCGAAGCGTAGTCCGCCAAGCCGGATTTTAACACCACTTGCGTATACCATTCTGAGAAGTCTTCAGACCTCTTCACCGTTACTCCGATCTCCTTGGCCATCGCTTACATCTCCATCATGAAGCCTTGTAACGTTTACATGTTAACACGTAGAGTTCATAGAGTTGTTTTAAACTTAACGCTGCGCCAATTGTTGGGATGGGTTGCCGTGGCTTAACTTTTTATTTCGCCGATCCCCTATATTCTCTAGGTTTGGTGGAGGAATTGGTTGAACATGTCTTGAAGACCGAGGATTACTGTTGGATGCTTCATGAGATAGCTAAGGCTTTGGGCACGGCTAAGAATCTTCCAGCTGTTTTGAACCTGATTGTGAAAAGCGCGGTGGACGCCTTAAACGTGAAGGCTTGCTCGTTGAGGCTGCTGGATCGGAAGGGTGAGAAGCTTGAACTAGCCGCCGCGTATGGGCTTAGCGACGAATACTTGGGGAAGGGTCCGGTGGAGGTGGGTAAAAGCCCCGTGGACCAGGAGGCTATGAAGGGGGAGCCTGTGTTCGTGGAGGACGTGGAATCCGATGGCCGCTTACAGTATCCAGATGAGGCTAGGAAGGAGGGAATTAAATCCATGATCTGCGTGCCCTTGAAGGTTAGGGATCAAGTTATCGGCTCCTTAAGGGCTTATTCCACGGTTCGAAGAGGCTTCTCAGGGTCTGAGCTTACATTTCTAACGGCCCTCGCGAACCTAGGCGCGATCGCCATCGACAACGCTCGGCTGATGGCTAAGTGGCGTAGTAGGGTTGAGAAAATGTCCCGTCTGCTGGACGTGTCCAAGAAGATCGCATCCAGCCTGAGAAGCGAGGATGTTTTCCAAGCCGTTGTCCAATCGGCGGTTGAAGGGTTGGGGGCTAAGGGTGGAACCTTAAGGTTGCTGGACGATAAGAAGAGAAACCTGGACTTGGTGGCGTCCGTGGGGTTGAGTGAAAAATACTTGGCTAAGGGGTCTGTGAGGGTTCAGGACGAAATAGAAGAGGTGATGTCAGGTAAGGTGGTTGGAGTGTTAAACGCGGAATCCGACCCGAGGATAAAGGGGAAGGCCTCTGTGAAGCAGGAGGGGATTAAATCCATTCTCGCCGCTCCCATCACCGTTAAGGGCCGATTCATAGGCGTGTTGAAGGTTTACACCTTGGAGGAAAGGGAGTTCGACGAGGAGGAGGTTGAATATATGGCCTTCCTAGCCAGCTTAGGAGGCGTGGCCATCGAGAACGCTAGGCTTTACCGACTCGCCCTCACCAACTGGGAAACCCTGGTGAGAACGGTTTGGGGCAGCCTCGACGTTTGGAGCGGGCCTTAACCATGTTTTCCCCCACCCTTCTTATGCGTGTAGAGGACGAATGAGGAAACGGAGTTGGCGACCCCGTCGATTTGAAGAATCTTATCCTTCACGATGCTTCTGAAATCAGATATGTCCCTAGCCTTCACCACGGCGATCAAGTCGTATTCACCGGTCACCTCGTACACGTCTTGGGTTTCAGGCATCTCAACGAGCTGCCTGATAACCTTTTCAAGCTTCTTCGAGTCGGCTGATAAGCTTATCACAGCCGTGATCTCACCATCCACTTCAACCACTTCCCTGCCCTAAGGTTAACTTCACCTCTAATTAGTTTAGGCTTGGTTAAAAGCGTTTATTTAAGCCTCCGCTGGAATAACCAGAGTTGAAACAGAAGGGGATTGGATGTTAAAGGCGGCGGTTGTCCTTAAGAGCCAACGCTTTTAAGTCGAGTAGAGTAAAATTGAATTAACGTTTTGGCCTCAATGGCGGATTCGCCGGATGAATGGGTTTGAGGATAATCGCCGACTTACATATACATTCCCGGTACAGTCGAGCGACGAGTTTAAACATGAACTTGGAGGAGATCAGCTACTTCGGGGCCATTAAAGGGTTAAACCTCATCGGTTCAGGGGACTTCACCCATCCTCGATGGCTGAAGGAGTTACGGGAAGGGTTAGAGGAGGTGGATGAAACCGGCGTCTACCGGTTGAAGGATGGTCGGGGTAGGGTTTTCTTCCTCATCACCACAGAGGTTTCAACAGTATTCGAATACGAGGGGTCTGTGAGAAAGGTGCACCACGTGATTTTCGTTCCAAGCCTCGCCGCCGCGGAGCAGGTGAACGATTGTTTAAGCCCATATGGAGACTTGGAGGCCGATGGGAGACCTACGTTAAACATGACGGCGGCGGAGTTGGTGGAGGCTTTGAAAGAGATCTGCGAAGAAGCCTTTATTTTCCCGGCGCACGCGTGGACGCCTTGGTTCAGCCTGTTCGGCTCGAACAACGGGTTCAACGCTGTGGCCGAGTGTTATCAGGACAAGGTGGATGAGATACATGCGTTGGAAACCGGTTTGTCTTCGGATCCTCCGATGAACTGGAGGGTCAGCGGGTTGGACAAATACGCGTTGATATCGAACTCGGACTCTCATTCAGCGTGGCCTTGGAGGCTGGGCCGAGAGGCCAACGTATTGGATATGAGCGAGTTAAATTACCGGTCTTTGATCCAAGCCTTTGAGAAGAAGGATGTAGGCGTCTTTAAGTTTACGGTTGAAACTCCTCCTCAATATGGTAAATATCACTGGACAGGACATAGGTTATGTGATGTTTCCATGCCTCCGAGCGAAGCGGTGAAGCTGGGAAATAAATGTCCGAGATGTGGACGCCGCATGGTGAAGGGTGTTGAGCAGAGGGTTGAGGAGCTTGCGGACAGACCCGCCGGCTTTCAGCCTGAAGGCGCCGTGGGATATGTAACCGTTATCCCCTTGTCCGAAATATTGGCGAAGGTTTTAAACCTAGGCTCACCGGCTTCTAGAAGGGTTTGGAGCGTGTACAACGCTTTGGTTTCTCGATTCGGCTCAGAGTTTACCGTCTTGCTCGAAGCGGATCTCAGGGTTGTCGCTGAGGTCGCAGGCCCCCAGGTGGCGAAGGCCATTGAGGACATGAGGGCTGGGAGGTTGAGGATTGCGCCGGGCTACGATGGGGTCTACGGTAGGCTGCTTCTCGGCGAGGAATCTTTCAACCTCAACTCTTCTAGCTTAGGGTGTGGGAAAACAGGTTTAAAGGAGGGGTTGTGGCGTTACATGTAGCCTGAGGATGGGTTCAACGTTCAGCGGCTTTGGCCCCAGGCTCTTCAGCTGAAACCGCGGGAAGCTCTGGGAACGCGTCCCTCAACTTTTGCTCCGCCAATGTGTTGGCTTCAGCCAGTATTTTCTCCGCTTCTTCGCTGGACGCTTCCATGCTCAAAGTGCTCTCCGTGGCTTCTCCAACCTCGAGGATCATGGATTGCAGGCTGTCGTTCACTTCCTCCAGCTTCATGGAAACTTCAGGTATAATGTTCTGGAGGTTGTCTTTGATCATGTTGACCACCTTGGCTGCGGCGTTCATCCCATAGGCGATGTCTCCGAACTCCCTGATGGTTTCCAGCCTTAAAGCCACCCTTTCCAAGGCCAATTGGCTGGCCAGGGTCATCTTGGCGATTTTCCTGATTTCAGCGCACTCGTTGGCGTACATCGCGGCCATGGCCTGGTTTTTCTCATGGAAGGCTTTAACGCATCGGTCGTAAAGCCTTTTATCCCGCTGCTCCAGTTGCCTGAGGGTGTTGTCCAGCCGTTTCAGCTGGATCTTCATCGTCGACAGCGACAGCGTGATCCTCTTCCTCAACGGCGTGGGTTTTAAAGCCTCCCTCAGCTTTTTCCCAATGGATGTTTTTTCCTCAAACATTTTTATCACCTTCCATTCATTTCAATTAAATCGGTTACCTCTCCAATTTTTTCTACCGGAACCTCCCCCCAGGGCTCCAACGTTTTTAGGAGGTTGTTGAGGTCCCTGTTTCTCTGAGCCTTCACGATCGGGCTGGAGTATTTCACGTCTAGGTTCAACTCTTTCAACTTGGACAACGTCTCCTCTATGTCGGATTTATTTCTTCCCAACAGGAATATGAGTAGCTCGGGGTTTCCCAGGGTGCTGAGAACCGTTAACGCTTGGGGTATGGACATGACTTGTTTTATGATTTTGTCTCTTGAGCCATCCCTGGGGAAGTTGGCGCCCACGAACAGCTGTTCGTTGAAACCTATTTTCTCCAAGTCCACGTCGAGGACGTAGCCTTTGATAACGCCGGCCCTCTCCATCCTGCTCACCCTGTAGCCGACCACGTTGGGGTGAACTTTCAACTCCCTTCCTATGTCGGTGTAAGGTTTCTTAGCGTCGCGGGACATGACCGTTAAAATCTTAACATCCAAAGAATCAAGGATCATGTGAAACCCCTCATATGGCGCTGAACTCCTTAGACCAGTACTCGTAGTTTCTCAGCAGGGCTTTATGGACGCTGGGCTTCCGTTTCTCGATGATGTCCATGAAGTCCCCCCTGTATATTTCCCTTGGACCCGCGTGACGGTCCTCGGGGTCGCAGTTCTCGAAGAATTCTCGAACGACCTTGATGTGGGCGGCTTGGATGATGTCCCTGACATCGCTTCCCGAGTATCCCTCCGTTTTCTCGGCGAGCTCCTCTAAGCTGACGTCCCTAGCAAGCTTTAGGCTTTTCGTGTATATTTTGAAGATTTCCAGTCGAGCGTCGTAGGATGGAAGTGGAACATATATGCGTTTTTGAAATCTTCGGATAAACGCGTCGTCCAGCTCCCATGGCTTGTTCGTGGCCCCGATCACGTATACGTGGAGTTGCCTCCTCTTGTCTAGGACGCCGTCCATCTCCTTTAAGAACTGGTTTCGGGTTCGAACCTCCCCCCCAACTTCGCTGGCCCTCTTCCCTATGAGGGAGTCTATTTCATCTAGGAATATGACGGCGGGTTGCCCCTTGATGGCTCTATCCCTGGCTTCTTGGAAAAGCCTCGCCACGTTTTTCTCCGACTCCCCTAACCACTTGGACATTAAGGAGGCTGAGTCCACGCAGTAGAATACGGCGTCGATCTCCGTGGCCACGGCTGAAGCCAGCAGGGTTTTACCGCATCCGGGGGGCCCGTAGAAAAGGATGCCCCTAGGCCACCCGAGGGGGAAGAGGTCAGGTCTCTTAACAGGGTAGATTAAAGTTTCCTCCAGGGCCTTCTTCGCCTCGCTGAGGTTGGCGATGTCCTCCCAGTGTACGTTGGGTTTCTCGGCGATGACGAGCTCGTTGAAGCTTACGCTTAGGGTCTTCTCGTTCATCCCATGATAGTTGAGGTGTTGAGCTCCGTTTCTCAGCTCCTCGATTCTTTTCCGGTATGATTTAACCCTCGACATGTAGATTTTCTTTTGAGGCGAGGTGGGGTATAGGGTGCTGAGCTTTAACAGGATTTCCACAGCCCTCTGATACCGGGCGATGGCCATTTCAGCGGATCCCTGTCTATCCAGGTTTACAGCTTCCTCCGCGTATTTGGCGGCCAGCTTCTCCAACTCCATGGAGGCGGACAAGTCATCACCCTCCTTCCCCACGGTTCAGCTCAATTCTTCCTTCTTGGGCGAGCTTGTTCACCGCCTTCCTCACCATGTAGGGGGTTGTTCCCAGCTCCCTGGCGCATTTGGAGAGGCTGATTTTCCCTTCATGGTCCTTGATGTAAGCGTAGACTAGGTCTTCTAACGCGTTTTCCCCTCCTCCTTCAGGCACCACGATGAACCCTTTAACTTTACCCCTTCCCGGCTCAGCTTTGGGTTCAGGGAACTTTTCCTTCATCATCTCCTCGGCTACAATGCTGGATTCCTTCAACACTTGGCTGGCCTCCTCGCTGATGGAGGCTTCCACGGATGGATGCTCGTCAACCTCGCCGGCTTCAAGGCTCATGTCTTGGAGCATGGTGTTGATTTGGTCAAGCTCAACAGCCACCTCGGGGACGATGCCGGCGATTTTATCCTTTGTTTCCCTTACAACGTCTATGACGGGGGCTACGTGAACTAGGACTTCGCCGAAGCTTTCAATGGTTTGAAGCCTAAGGATCACCCTTTCCAAGGCTAGTTGACTGGTTAAAACGATCTTGGCGATTTTCCTGATTTCAGCGCATTCGTTGGCGTAGACTTTGGCGTGGCTTTCATCCTTGGCTAGCTGGGCGCTGATGCATCGGTGAAACATTTCCCTGTCTCTTTGCTGGAGCTTGGAGGCCATGTGGTCAAGGGTTTCCCGCTGCTCCTCTAACCGGAAAATGGCTTGGGCGATCTTCTCCCTGAGGGGAGTGGGCCTGATCTTTTCTCCTAGTTTTCTGAGGAATGAGATGACGGCCACCCAGCCTACGCGTTTTCCTTCATTTTCACGTAAACCATGTCGGGGATCTTGTCTTCCATCGCTTGTTTAGGGTTGTTCCAGTCTGATTCGTCGACGGAGAGGTCTGTGGCTGAGAGGAAGTTGAGCACTTCTGTGAGAAACTTTTTTTCGGAGAGAATCCTTTTAAACCCGTTGTTCACGGCGTCGTAGATGACCTGGTAGTGTTTATCGTCGATTTCCCCTGACATGTGCTGCATCTTGCTGTTGGCGAGGAATATCTCCAGCTCCTTTATCTGTCCCTCTAGGGTTTTATTTCTCTCGTTGAGGCTTTCCATTAAGATGTTTTTCTGCTCCTGAAGCTCCTCGATGGCTGAGGTGTGTTGGGTTTTAAGCTCCTCGTAGAGTTCCTTATCGATGTCTCCGTTTCGAAACAGCTCGTCTAAGGCTTTTATCCTCCGGGATATGAGGTCGAACTGCTGCTTTAACCCGTTGGCCTCGAACTCCCATGGGTGAATGTAGTTGACGTGGTCTTCGTCCAAGGAGATTTGGGAAATCGGGCAGTTGAAGAAGTCTCCGTTGCTTAACTCCACCTCCACGGAGGTGGCTAGGTTCTTCGTGTTGGCGTAGTAGCCTACGATTCTACCTATGGGCCTTTCATGCATGTCGTAGATTTGTTTTCCAATCAGCTCCTTAACCTTTTCAGCCTTCATCTCACCTCTCCTCAAGTTTTCACTGGGTTTCCTCCATTAAACGGGCTGGTTGAGGCAGCTCCGGGAATTTATCCTTCAAGGTCTGCTCAGCCACCGCGGCGGCTTCCCTGATGATTTTCTCAGCCTCTTCGCCTTCAGCCACCGTTATCTCCTCAACGCCTACGGCTTCACCGAACTCTACGGCGATTTCATCTAGGCTTCGACATATGTCGTTTAACTCGAAGGAAACCTCAGGCATCAACCCGGATATTTGATCCTTAATGGAGCGGATCACCGAGGCCACAGGCGTCATCATGGACGCTATGTCCCCGAACTGTTTAACGGTTTCCAGCCTTAAGATGACCTTGTCAAGGGCGAGTTGACAGCTTAACGCGGTTCTCACCATTTTCCGAAGCTCAGCGCACTCGTTAGCGTACATCACCGCCCTAGCCCTATCCCTAGACAGCTGAGAGTCGACGCATTTCTTGAAAAGCCTTTGATCCTGGTTTTGCATCCTCGCCGTTAAGGTTTCCAGCTTGTTTCTCTGTATTTTAAGCCTGTAAAGCGCCGTTGAAATTCTTTCCTTCAACGGTGCGCCTTGGGCTTTTAACTTCTCCCCGAACCGGTTGAGAAACGGTATTCCCGCCTCATCACTCCAGCCCTTGATGATTTTCGATGACAATCACATACCACTCCATCATGTTTCCTTTTTGTAGTCCACAAATCAGCTTGTTTCGAATGGGATTCAGCGGCGAATTTCATTAAACTTAGTATAACGAAGTTGTCAAAAACATAAACCCCTTAAAACAGGTTTTCTCACGATCAACGTTAACCGTTAAGATCAAGCTCACGCGTAACCCGTATGCTCAAGGCTTAGAAGCTTCGCCTCCCCTTGATCTCCTCTCTTATGGCGTCTTAACCTTTCCAAAGCTTCTCAGTTAATGGTTGGATCTCGCTCGTTACTTGAGGAATGGAAAGATTTAAGAAGGGTTCCATCTCATAGACGATCGTCGTAAACAAGGTTTACGGGGAGGTGAACGTCGCATGTCTGAGGAAACCGCTGAAAGTGGGAAACCAGTTGAAAGGGTCTCCGCGAGGCCGAGGTCTCCGATACCGCCTGACACGATTCTAATCGGGAAGAAGCCTGTGATGAGCTACGCCACCGCCGTGATGATGCATTTCACCGGTGGGGCGAAGGAGCTCACGGTTAAAGCCAGGGGTCGGGCCATCAGCAGGGCCGTCGACGTGATCGAGGTCGTGAGACGTAGATTCTTCGGCGGCAAGCTGGCTGTTAGAGACGTCGCCATCGGAACCGAGACCGTTGGAGAAGGCGGAGACGCTAGAAACGTTTCAACAATAGAGATTAAAGTCGAGAAAGTCGATTAAACGCCTTACCACAACCGAGGCGTTGAAACGACCCCTCTCTTTTCTTTTCCATTCTATTCTTTAACCAACGGGCATTTTCTCCGTTAATGTTTTCACCCAATCAAAGCGTAATCGCCATCTTTTTATTCAGACAACCAGTTATCTTTAGGCGGTTTACTTTGGAAGGATGTGGTGTTGGACTTTAAGGTGAAGGATCCGGCTTTAAGCGAGGAGGGTGTGAAGGCGATTCGGTGGGCTGAGTCTAGGATGCCCGTTTTAATGGAGGTTAAACGAGAGTTTACGCGCGAAAGGCCCCTGAAGGATGTAAGGGTGGGGGCGTGTTTACACGTCACGAAGGAAACCGGGGCTTTGATGCGGACCTTGAAGGCGGGGGGCGCTGAGGTGGCGTTATGCGGGTCGAACCCCCTTTCCACCCAGGATCCAGTTGCGGCGGCGCTGGCCAGGGAGGATGTGAAGGTGTACGCGTGGAGGGGTCAAACCGCTGAGGAATACTATGAGTGCATTAGGCTTACGCTGGAGCAGGATCCTATGGTTACGTTAGACGATGGAGCTGACTTGGTGACCACGCTTCACAGGGAGGGTGGTGGCCGTTTGAACGCCGTTTACGGGGGAACGGAGGAAACCACTACGGGGGTGATTAGGTTGAGGGCCTTGTCGACTCAGGGGGTGTTAAAGTACCCCATCATCGCTGTGAATGACGCTCAGAGTAAAAGCCTTTTCGACAACCCCTTGGGCACGGGGCAGTCAGCGTTGGACGGCGTCATCAGGGCGACGAACATCCTCATAGCTGGCAAGGAGGTTGTGGTGGCTGGATATGGGAGGGTTGGCTCAGGGATAGCGGAGAGGGCTAAGGGCTTGGGAGCCAAGGTTACCGTGGTGGAATGTGACCCCATCAAGGCCTTGAAGGCTGCGATGTCAGGTTACCGGGTTACATGCATGGATGAAGCCGCCTCCTATGGGGACCTGTTCATAACGGCTACAGGGGACGTGAACGTGATTAGGGGTAGGCATTTCCAAGCGATGAAGGATGGGGCCATCTTGGCGAACGCAGGACACTTCGACGTGGAGATCAGTAAACCTGAGTTGAAGTCTATTTCCCTGAAGGTGGAGAGGGTTTCTCCATGCGTGGAAGCCTACACCTTGAAGGATGGGAGGAGGCTTTATCTGTTGGCTGAGGGTAGGTTGGTTAACCTCGCCTGCGGGGAGGGTCATCCCAGCGATGTCATGGACCTTTCCTTCGCGTTGCAGGCGTTGAGCGTACGGTACATCGTCGAGAACAGGGGCCGCCTGCCGGTTGGCGTTCTAGAGGTTCCAGCGGAGATCGATCGGAGGGTGGCGTGTTTGAAGCTTTCCACGATGGGTGTGAAGCTGGAAGCGTTGACGGATGAGCAGAGGAGATACCTTTCCAGTTGGGAGCTGGGAACCGTTTAACCCACTCGCCGGTAAAGGCTTTTAAAATGGCTTATTCTTCTTGAACGAAGGGTTTAGTGGCCTTCTCCATTCTGGAGAGGATTTCCTCCGCTACCTGTATGGGGGTGTTTCTCATCCCGCAGTCGGGGTGTAGGAAGACAATTTTCTCAGCGCCTACTTTGCGTATTAAGGCTTCCACCCTGCTTTTAACGGTCTCCACGGCGTCCACTTCCTCAACGGACCTAGGGGTGACTGACACGCATCCCACTCCCAGCTTCTTGCCATGGGGCTCCAAGACGCGTTTTAAAGGTAGGTTAATGTTCTTCTCCTCCTGGGGGCCGCTGAACGCCAAGCTGAGGTTTTTAACCTCAAGGCGCGTCAGCTCATCCTTCAACCCTGGGATCTTGGTGAGGTCGCCGCAGATGTGGACGGTAAGCCTTGCTTTATCAGCGTTGGAAACCTCCAGCCTTCGAGCTAGCTCGTTTAAATATTGAACGCTTTTACCGGGGTTTTGAAAGCCCGCTGACACTCCAGGCTCATCCACTTGGAGCCACGCGCCCTCAGCGAGGGGTATGGAGGCTAAGGGGGCGAGGGCCTCGATTAAATCCTCGTATAGGCCTTCATCTAACGGGCCTCGGTAGCCGGATACCCCGGCGACGGCGCAGCTTACCCCTAGGGTGACGGGTCCGGTTACAGCCACCTTCACCTCTTTATCCGTCGCCCTAAGCTTCCTCAACAGCTCTCGGGCCTTCAAATAATCCCTGATCTTATATGAGTCGTATGGGTTTTTCATGGGTTTTATTTTCCCCGTAACCCTGAGGCCTCTGGGCGTTGAGCCTAAACCTGGAATCTGGTTGAAGTATTGTATCATGTTGTAGCGTTGTTCGCCGTCGGATAGGATGTGGATTCCATGTTTAAGCTGTAGCTTTAAGGCGGCTTCGATGGCTTGATCCAGGTCCTCGCTTAACCGGGGGAGGCTTCCGATGACGGTTCTCTTCAAGGCGTCGACTCCTTTCTAAGGTGTGGTTCTAAAGGGAAACATGTACGCGAAGCCCGCTAGGACGGCGGCGCAGTAGGCGATGATGATGATTCGATGGGGTCTCTGGTCTAGGAACAGGTAGGCTGTGGCGAGGCAGACGCTGGGAACCGTGTTTAGAAAATAGAAGATGTACATGATTCTATGCCCTATGAGGGACATGGGGTAGAAGGGGAGGTAGGTGAAGATGAACCAGGCGAGGGAGAAGAGGGCGACTTGGCTTCGAGACTCATACCAAGCGTACGCGGCGTAGATCATGGAGGGTATGGTCAAGTATAGGATGAGGGGGTTCATGGCGCCTTTGAACAGGATGGAGGGGTAGGTTCTAGTCAGCTCATGGTCCGCGTACACGTTCACATCCACCCTGAGATATGGGATTTCAACCTTGTTAATCAACCATTCCCATGGATAGCTCCAGATCTCCCCAGGCTGCCGGGGCGATGTAACCTTCAACGCCCCAGTGTACTGGTAGATGAAGGCCATATGCTCGAAGGGGCTTTGATATCCAACCCAGAGTCGATCCACGATGGTGAGGATGATTAAACCCGCCGCGATGTAGGTTAACGCGTACCTTTCCAGCCATGAGAGGACGGTTTTCCAATCGGTTTCCCCCCGCTGGGCGAGGGCTTTAGCCAGGTGGAACGCGACGACCGCGGCGAACCCGTATAGGCCTCCCAGCTTGCTTAACGTGCTGAGGGCCATGGAGAAGGCGCTGAGATGGTGGTGGCCGGTGAAGTAGAGGTAGAATCCCAGCAACATGAAGGTTAGCATGAAAATGTCCAGGGTGGCGATGCGGCTGTGCACGTAGACTAGGTTGTCGAAGGTGAACAGGTACGTGGTGAACAAGGCTAGGCCGCTTCGACCCGACATCTTCTTCACCAATAGGTAGAGGATGAGGATGGAGGCGAGTCCGAACACGACGCTGGGAATCCTCCACCCGTAGGCGTTGTCCCCAAACGCCGCCATGGACAACGCGATCAAACCCTTGCCGAGGAACGGATGCTCATGGTTTGGATCCAACCCTAAAGGCGCGTTCTCGTAGACGTCGGGGTCGTGGGGAAGCCTCAAAATTATCCGGGCCACGTTCACATAGTATTTCTCGTCGAAGATGAGGGATCCCAGCGGCCTATCCAGCCATAAAACCCTTAACACCGCCGCGGCCAACCATAAGTATAGGAAAGCTCGATCGTACAGGTTCTGGGAGGGGTCTAATCCAATTCTCTTTAAAAACCCGCTTAAATCCTTCACTTTTTCAGCCTCCACTTCCAAACGGCGAAGAGGGCCAGCGCCAACCCGGCTAGGAGCGTTGACAGCGCACGCCAATCCTTAACGCGGTTAACGTTCGAAGCTTCCCCCGGCACGGTCACGACCTCCGTTACCGTTAGGGTCACCGCCGCCACCACGTTTAAGCCCGGCCTCACCTCCACGACTTGATGATACTCCACCAACATGTCTTCCTCGCTTACCGTGTAGACGACGAGGATGTAGGCGGGGTGGAATCCCGGGGAGGCGTCGTCGGGAACGGTGAAGCGCATGCTATAGGAGGCGATGTCGCCGGGGTTCATTAACCGCTCTAACTCGCTTCCACCACCGTACAGGTATGTGTCCTCGCCCATCCAGTCGAGTCGAACCCCTACAAACCTCAGCGTTAACGGCTGGCTCCACAGGTTTCTAACGTTGACGATGATGGTGGCTACGCCTCCTTGAGTGGGGTTGTCCCCTCCCCACGCGACCTCGACGCCTACATGGCTTACCCCATGCACGGGGAGCGTGGCATGGGTGAGAACCGCTGAGAAAAGGAGGGTTAACGTTACCGCTGATATTGTTAGGGGTTTCCGCATTGAATGGGCCTCCTAGGTTTCCACCCGCTCCAGTAGCCTTTGAGTCCACCGCTTCACCTTATCGGGGTAGAGCATATAAATGAATAGCGTCAGCCAGATGACCTGTCGGATCGCGGAGAACCATTGAACCGGGCTGGAGGCGATGAGGGGGTTTCCTAGGTTTAGCTCCGGTGTAAACCAGAGGACGATGATTAAGGCGTTGAACACCTCGGCGGCGTAAATGGCCGGTAATGGAATGCTGGGAAGCAGCACGAACAGGGGGAGGAGGATTAAGGCCATTTGAGGCGTTACAACGTAGTTTCCGAACAGCCAAGCCGCGTACATGAGGAACACCCTGGTGATTATCCTCTCCTCACCTGACGCGTAGGATCTTTTACCTGAATCCGCCAAGCCCTTGTAGACCAGGTAGAGGAGGACGGCTAACGCCGCGTAGTGGGCGTTGGGGTCCATTTGGTTGAAGAAGAAGATAAGCCACGAGTCCTCTATGCCCCATTGCGCATGATACCTCCAAGTGTCAAACCAACGGTTGAAGTTGGCGAGGATGAAGGGTGTGTTCAACGCTAAGAAGACGAGAAGGGGGGCGGCGAGGCGTTTCAACCGTTGAGGCCACGTCTTCTCCTCGGCCATGAACACGGGGACAAGCATGGCTGGGAAAAGTTTAGCGGCTATTCCCAAGCCGACGCTGAGATCAGCCTTCCCCTTCTCGCCCTTGAGGAAGTATTGTAGGGCCAGGGTTGAGAAGAAGATGGCGACGATATCCCAGTTGTAGGTGACGAACATCAGGTAGGAAGGCATGACGAGGAAGCATTTCCACATCCTCGACACTTCGCCTTTCACCTTCACCACAATCCGGTAAAGGGTGACGATGGTACCCATCGTAAACGCGTACAGTATGAGGTTCATCAACACCGTGTAGTAGGCCATGGCCTGGGAGAAGTTAGCGACCCAGATTCGAACCGAGGAGCAGAGGTAAACGAACACGCCCACCAACAACGGGTACTCGAAAGTGAAATCGTAGTAGGGGATGAGGTGGGGGCCTTGCCCAATGCCTTCCCGGTAGAATACGCTGGCTATGTCCGTGTAGTGGCTGGGCACCAAGCCGGGTAAATGCTCCCAGACGCTGAACACGTATATGAGCGTGGCGGCTAAGAGGATGTCCCTAAGCTCCCGGGGAATGGTTGAATCCCTCAATCTTTTCAACCTGAACCTAAAATCCACGTTAACACATATATTAATTAGTTTCAAATTTTTAAGCTTCGATTCTGAAAGCCTTTTTTTACTGGGGCTTTAAGCATGAAAATGTTTATTCGCCGCTTAAAAACCCCTAGAGGACAAGCCGCCCTCTTTGACCCCGGTTAAAAAACCGATACCGCAACCGCGGGTTCTTGTAACCTTGACCTGTGACCGAGAGCAAGGGAACATGGAATATAGGATAGAAGTATGGAATGAACCCTACAAACCGACAAATGTCGTCGTAAGGTGCGGTTAAGACCCCTTGAAGTAGAGGGTGTAGGATGCGTTTGATGTGGGTGTGATGGTAGGCGTGTATGTGGGTAGCTCACGAACCTAGAGGTGAAAAGACCCCGGGGAGGGGTCGCATGTGGGCCTACCCCCTTGTCCCCTTTTCCCGTTCACCTTCTTCCTCACCTCGTCGAGGTAGGGTTTGACGTCATGCGTGGGGTAGGCTCTCTTCTTCACAACCTCCTCCGCTAGCCTTCTCAGGTATCTCTCCTCGAACTCGGCCTCAGCTTTAAGGTACCGTCGGAAGAAGCGGAGGGCGAGCTTGATGATGAGGGAGGTGTAGGCGGGGAACCCCATCAACTCCCTTATCTCGGAGAGGGCTTCCTGGTCCCACTTCGATAGGCGCATCTTATAGACTCTCTTCTTCTGCACCATGCTCCCCGCCTATGTCTCTTCTACGGTGGATTTCGTTTTCAGAACCTTCCTGGAAGGACTCCCCTGGTTAAGGCTCTTTCACCGCCCTATATGCGCGCGGCGGGGAGAGGGGTGGGGAAAGCCTTCATTTTCGATCCCAGTCGTGTGCAACTTCAATGTGCTTCTTGAATTCACCTAGGTTTTTGAACGATTGTCGGTCCAGTGGGCATCGGTAGTCTCCGTCGACATCCCTGTATAGGTTGAGATTGATCGGAAAAGACTCCGCGTCATCGTCTGGTAGAGGGGCCGTGGGGCTTGTAAAAGCTTGCTCTTTACATTTCCCGCATATGAAGGCCCTTAGGTTAGGGTTCTCAGGGTTGTAGACGACGAGGTCAGCGGCGCCTAGACACCATTCGCAGCGGACTTCTTCGGGTCTTAACCCCGATAGGTCAGGTGGATCTATACGGCGGAACATGTATTGTGAAGGTTTGGGATTTGATTCCGCTTCGACTCTAGGATTTACCACCGGAGGTGATGTGGGCTCTGAAGAATTCGAGGTCCCCGGAGGTTTGAGGATGGGTTGAATAGGGGTTTTAAACGGCGTCGTTAAGGGCGCTGAAGGTTGTGAGGGGGGTGAGGGGTGAATGGGGGTATGGGCCGTTTCGCCCGGAGGCTTGTGACGCGTGATCCCCAGTCTCTCAGCAAGCTGTTCCACGTCCCGTCTCTTAATCAAGTACTTGTACCCGTTACTCGTCCTATCCTTTTCGGTGAATCCTAAACGTCTAAGCGTCTTTCCAACCCACCTTGACGTAAGCCACTTCTGCTCCTCCCCGTCGAAGCGCGGCGCCATGGAGTCTCTAATCTCCCTGACAAGAATGTACCTGTCTTTGTTGTCGGCTTCGGAAGCCATTTCCAGCAACACCTCGACGAGAACATGCTCCCTAGACTCGGATTGATCCTCTAAATGCTTCCTCTTAGAATCCGCGATCGCTAAACTCAGCATCAATGAGCATAGGGAGCCTGTGAATTTACCGGTTGAACCCTCACCGTTGAGTGAACTTAATGAACCTAATGAACTAGTGAACTTGCTGAGAGACATGCCATGCTTGTCGAAGAATCGTGCGAGCGCTATGATTGGCTTCCAAAGCTCCCATTCGCGGGCCGTAAGGCATTCATATCCGGTAAAATTATATGCTTTCAGTAAGTTCACAAGTTCATTAAGTTCATTAAGTTCATCGTAGCAAGCTTTGACTTCACGCCAATGTTGGAGGTATAGCCGGTAGAGTTCATCTCGAATAGCGCTCCATTTAGGGTCTTTCACGTTGATCTCCCGGTCGGCGATCCGTCTGTCGATTGAACGCTTGAGAAAGGTTACCTTGCACCTGTCCTCTAAGACGTCTTCAAGCCCGGATATGTTGGCTAGGGCTTTCGGCGAGTAGACTTCAAATGCCTCTGGAACAAGCTGGTCCCGTCGGTTCCTCTCTACACGGTAGACCTTCTCCCCGTTTTTGTATCCGGCTAGCAGGATTGACCGGAGTTCCTGGGATCTTTCAGGGTTGCTCAGCTTCTCCGTCTCGTCGATCAGCAGGGTTGCCCGCGCGTTTTGGATGAGGCGGTAAATCGAGCTGGGGGACATGTTGTTGCTGAAGATGGCGTTGAAGGCTATGCAGTAGTGTAGTTGGAGCTCCTTAGTCTTCCCCACCCGTTTGATTCCACCGATATATTTGTATGGGTAGGAGTTGAAGAGGGGGTGGAAGTAGGTGGCTATGTCCCAAAGGGCCGCGTAGAAGTATTCTTCAAAGCTTGGCAGCTCCATATAGGTTGTCCACTGCTCTAAAACATGCTCGAGAATGGTTTTAGGGTCGGTTGGTGGGCTGTCCCCGGCTAGATACCGTTTCACGTCCTCTAGACACCAGCGATTCTCAAAGCATATGGGTTTGTAGGCGAGTTTCCATCCACGCTCCTTTAAGACGCGGTCGTCTGCATGGATCAGCTCACCCTTATCCGTTACGAGGTAGAGAAGATCCTTCTCGGCCACGTTACCTTTGTCATCCTCAATTCGGCTGGGGATCCACACCCCTACATACCCTGTATCGCCTACCACTCCTATGACTGGGTGTATTTTCTCGAGGTGCTCGTCGAGGAGGGGTGTGATGGTCATTCCCTCAAGCCGTTTTTCACTCATACTCATGGTCAAAGCTCGTTCACTTTCCGCTTGAACATCCGTTCCGCCCGTTTGTGAACCGGGCATTTCCCCCTTTCCTCCACGGAGCAGAAAATGGATAGCCCTGCGCAGCCGTATATATAACCTCGAGCGGACACGCTTCTCAGAACGGCTTGAAGCTCCCGCATCGGAAGCGGCGGGCGGTTTAATCGGTTCCACTTTACCAGCCTGGCTATGGTGTCCTCCGGGGAGACGCCGTTGGAGTTCAGCCAGAGGCTGGCCATCCTCACCGCGGCTTCGTTGCGGAGCCCTTCTTCAACGCCGGATCTAATCCTTCGGATGCACGGCGGCTCCTTGACGAACCTGACAACGGGGGTTTTCAGGTTCAGCCTCCGCGTCGGACTTGCCGCGGGTGGGACATGGGTTTCTACGCCCAGCTCCTTGGCTCGTTTCAGAATGGATTCCCTCATCCCTCGGACAGGGAGGATGCCGTGGACATAGGAGTTTACGAACCTGTAGCGCTTCCCGGAGGGATGTAAGCTTGGCGGCGCGATGACCACGTTTCCCGTTGAGCGAACCTCAAGCTTTAACTCTGGGAGGCGGGAGCTTTCCACCGGCTCTAAGGTTCTGAAGTAGACGTGTCTTTTACCTGAACCCGTTTCGACAACTAAGGTCGCTTCCTCAACCTTGCGAGTAAAGAATTGACCGTAGAGTTTAAGGTCGTCGAAATCTAGAACCGTTAAGTTTCCACTCGCCGGTCCGCAGATGACGGCGACGTTGTGTCTCCGGCCGTCGTTGAACCACGCTTCAACCTGCCAGTCTGATGGTGCTTTACGCTGGTAGCGCTTCCACTCGACGATGGGGCGCTTACCACCGTATACGGCCGGAACCACCGCTAACCCCAGGGACATGTACAGTTTCAAATAGGAGTTTACAGCAGAGTCGGTTGGAGCCCGCTTTGAGTGATGGGGGATCTCCGACAGGTAGGGTTTTACGCGGGGTTCGAATCGCGTGGATTCGCCCCCGCCGTGGTTTCGGTCGAGCGGTGGGATATGTGGAGCTGGAGGCTTATTCAAGGCGTTCGACGCGTCGTTGTTGGGGTGGAGCCGAGTCGTCATTGAGGCGTCTAGATGTGGGTATTCATTCAAGGCGGTTAACTCCTTTCTGATGTCAATGTGAATGGTCTGCTGGGTGCTCTGCGATTTCCGCCATTCTTTAGGGTTTACGTTCATGGCTAGCTTCCTGGCTTGGGTTTATTCGCTGGCTGAGGGGTTTGGGTTTTTCTTCGCGAACGTTGAGAGCACCGATATTTTTTCCAGATAGCTGAGGACGGCGGTTTGGATTAGCCGGCTTCGGGTAATGCCTAGATTTCCCCTCGTGTACTCGATCATTCGGTCTAATCCCTCGGGGAACCTTACGGTTCTTATTTTTCCCGGTCGCTTTTCCATTCGCGTTCACCTCACATTATTTTTTTGATTATGTTACTGAAATAATAATGTAAAAGGCCATATTTAAATACTACTAAACTAATAACGTTATTCTAGGCGTTCTGTAATGAAGAGGGGCCCAAAAACAGGGAATGTAGAAGAAGTGAAGAAAGCGATACGCGAAACCCTTGAAGAACGGGGGGAACTGAACTTCAGTAGATTATTCAAAGAATTGCGTGGGAAAAAGATAGTGGGAAACCCTAACATCCTTTCACAAACATTGAAGGAAATGGCAACCCAGGGAGAATTAACCTGCGAGGAGAAACCGTGGAGGGGGCCTCTATCCGCTAAATTTTACCGGTTGAATAGAGAAGTCTACGCCAAACAAATGATTCCCCCCAACATCCTTAAATTCGCGGAGAGGAAAGGTTTAGCCCCCATCGACCTCATAACATCCAACCCCCCTATAGCCCTCGCCAAAGACGTAGAAACCGGAGATTACACCTTGATATTCTCAAAACCCATAGAGGTCCCGATTGAAATCAGCATCCCAGACATCACAGCCTCCAAAAAGTTCAGCAAACATGGTTCAATCGATTTTAAGAGGCGGATGAAAGCTCAAAAACGTTTGGGAAGCGCAGGCTTACCCATTGACTTCTTCACCTTCAGCGAAATGGTGAAAGAGGAAGTAGGTCAGGGACAGGATCCCCGTGAAGCCTCCATTAACATACTGAGGAACGGAGCCAGCAAAGAACTCCGATTACATATTAACATGTATGAAATTTTAGAGCAGGTAAACGAGCAGTTAAAGCAAGCCATGAGCAAGCTGGGAATAAAACTACGGTCGCTTACTCTTCCATAATAGGGTGAATGATGCTTGTGAGCTACTAACCCCTGGAGGGTGTTGGCTTCCTGCTTCCGCGACCGGACTCGGTCCCCGCACGCCCACAGCGGAGGTCTCGGCCTCCACAAGGTGTAACCTCGGCCTACCCCATGCCCAGCGAGGAAGGGAATCTCCATGAGGAAAGATAAAAAGTTACGTTCGCTTCCACCCCACCCGTAAACGATGCGGAATTTCCCGATCACAATGTTAAAAAAAGGGAAAATATTGAAAGAGGTAAAAGAATGCGGTTTCGGCCATATCAATAAATCAATAGAATTATTAGATTAATTTATTCTGTGATAGGGGAAGGCCATGGCCGACGAGGTGAAGGTTAATGTGCGAGGACAGGTGGTTATTCGAAGAAGTTTCGAAGAAAGCTAAAAATTGAAGGTGGAGTCGTTTTGGAGGTTAAAGAGGCTGAAGAGGGCGCCTTCTCTTAAAGCCTTATAACCCACTAGCGGAGATGAAGAGATCTTGCCGGTATCCCCATAACCTATAATAACATACGTAGTAAAAAGATGTGATGAGAGCCTTGCTGTATGTGGTGAGATGGCGTTGGGCGACTTTCCTAAGGAGTTTCTTGAACTCTTAAAAACCGACGAGGAGTTTAGACATGCAGTAGCGGGCCTGCTAGGACTGGAAGAGATACTTAAGAGGCTTGATGCCCATGGAACGATTCTAGCTAGATACGGAGAAGAGCTAACCAAGCTCAGGGAGGACATGAACAAG
>Ga0123519_10004729_pt1 | contig 21892 bp, 15 predicted proteins | sample YelNatPaOPRAMG02_FD_87396 | JGI IMG/M metagenome (GOLD analysis project Ga0123519, IMG submission 87396) | Hot spring microbial communities from Yellowstone National Park - Yellowstone National Park OP-RAMG-02 (version 2) | ecosystem: Environmental > Aquatic > Thermal springs > Hot (42-90C) ...
CTTTTCCCGATAGCCGCTGGCGTGATAAGCGGCGATCGGATCGGTAGCCAGCCCCATCTCCGTGCGCGTCTGCTCCAGTAGCGGCCGCACATCCGTCTGGAAGGCATCGAGCAGGACACGGTGGGCGCCGAGGACATCGCCTTCTTGTTGTCTCTGTGCCAGTGCCTTGCGGTTCACGACCAGGGCCTTGGCATAGGCAACCTGGCAGTTGATGAGCGACAAGATCATCGCCTCGATCTTGTCCTCGATATTGTGGCTCTGGTCAATCATGTACATGACGTTCTTGCTCGTCTCCACTTGCACTTTGTCGCCGGTCAGTTCTGCGCCAACCAGTTCATTATAGATAAGGAACAGCTCGAACGGATTGACCGAGCCGACAATCAGATCGTCGTCTCCGTACTTGCGGTTGTTGAAGTGGAAGCCACCCAGCTTGCCCTGAGCCAGGAGCAAGGCGACGATGTGTTCAACATTCGTCCCTTGCGGGTGATGCCCCAGGTCAATCAGCACCTGTGCCTGTGGCCCCATCTTGACCGACATCAGGTAGGCCGTACCCCAATCGGCCAGGTCAGTATGGTAAAAGGCCGGCTCATAGAACTTGTACTCGATGAGCATCCGTGTAAATGGCGGCAGGGCTTTGTAGGTGGCGGCGAAAACCTCTTCCATGCGCCGCCAGCGCTCCACGATGTTGTCCTGGCCGGCGTAATTGGTGCCATCGGCAAGCCAGATGCTGAGGCCGGGCGATCTGACGGCCTTGCAGATCTCCACACATTCCAGCATGTGATCGAGTGCCCGTTTACGAATGGCGGGATCGGGATTGGTGACGCTGCCAAGCTTGTACTCGACATCCTGGAAGAGGTTGGGATTGACTGCGCCGATGCTGAGGCCGAGGCTTTTGGCATAATCGGACATGGCCTTCCAGTCGTCGACTTTGTCCCAGGGGATGTGCACGGCCACCGATGGTGCGATGCCTGTTAGCCTGTGAACAAAGGCGGCATCGTGCAGCTTTTCGCGGAACGTACGGGCAGCGCCGGGCCAGGGGAAGGTCTTGAAGCGGGTGCCAGAGTTGGCATAGCCCCAGGAGGGTGTCTCGATATGCTGTGTTTTTAGCCTGTTCTTGATGGCTTCAACATCCAGCCCTTTGGCGTGCAGGCTTTCCGCAAGGTGCTCATATGCAGGTGAGCTTTTCATGGTGAGGTACCTCTTTAAGCAGAGATATTATGCTAAGCCGGCAGGTACTGGCGGCGTGTGTCCAAATTGGGGCCTGCCCAGGGAGGAACACGCCTAGTATAGCATGAACAGGAGGATGCGTAAAGAGGACGGGATTCCTGGTGATCGGACTCATCTACGTGGCGACCGAAGCCGCACCTACAAATGGAGTGACTCTCTTGCATAGTCGGGTAACCTGTGGGAGGGTACGCAGACTGGCGTGCCTGGAGCACATGGTTTCCCTGTGCCTGTCCGGCACAGGACTGGCAACCGTCCACAAAGGTGTGTCCAATCACCAAGACGGGAATGGGCGACTGTTCACCGTTGGGGTAAGGACACCCGCACCGGACTACCCCCACCCCGACCATCGCGCACGAGCGGGGGGATGGCGAATCCTACTTTTCCCGTGCCCAAGTTTCGATCAAACGTCTCACATCGTCGAGAGTACCCGTATAATCGGCCGGCAGGTCAGGAGGCTCCGGCTGCCCCTGGTCGGTCAGCCAGAAGGTGTGCAGACCCGCGGCTGCCGCCGGGCGGATGTCCGCCTCGGGCTCATTGCCGATCATCAAACAGGCCTGCGCCGGTCGGCCGATATGCTCACAGATTTCGGTGTAGAAGGCGGGATCGGGTTTTGTTGTGTGCATGTTCTCATAGCACGTAACCAGAGCGTAGGGGAAATCGGCAACTCCGGCCCATGTCAAACGCTGCTGGATGGCCACCAAAGGAAAGACAGGTTGCGTGGCAATAGCAACGATGAAGCCCCGCGCAAAAGCAGCCTCAATCACCAGTCGCGCTTCAGGTTTGGTGACCGTGTAGCGGCGCAGGGTAGGGAAATCGTTGCGATAAAACTCGTCTATCAAGGGCTCAAGGGCTGTCATAGAGCAGCCGACACGCGGCAAAAAGTCGGCCCAGAATGCATCTTTGTTGGTCATGGTGTGATCGCTGCGCCGCATCATCGCTCGCGTCGACGTCAGCAAAGCATCGAGAAGCCTGTCGGCGGGCACCAGAGGAGCCAACTTTGCTGCCAGGGCGCGAAAATAGTGCGGCATGAAAACGTTCATGTCGCTGTCGAGCAATGTGCCGTCAAGGTCAAAGAGCAGAGCAGTGATCATTCATCAACTCCCCGCTGTCAACATACATGCTCATACGTCAGACGAGCAAGCGTAGGCTTATGATCTTCTTGGCAGGAACCGCCACTGCGAACGTGTTTCCCTGCAGTGGCAGCATATGCCCATCGTCCTCTTCGCTGGCGTGGGTTGCCACGATGCCTTTTAGCGCAACGCCCATCGCGACGTTGGCCGTCGTATCCCTGGCCAGTGGATTATAGAGGCGCAGGATCAGGCCGCGGCCATCGGCAGCAGGCTTGAGCGCGCTCAGGCGAACCTCTTCCGGTTCGATCCTCAGCAAGCTGGCAACACGTTGCGTCACGCCAAAGCCGCTATCCGTCTGGCGCAAGCGCACGTCGGTGGCAAGCCGGTCGCGCAGCGACAGGAGACGAGACAGATCATCGGGGCCGCCAAAAGGAGCAATTGCATAGGTGAATGTGTGCTGGCCGAGAATCTGCCCACCCGGCTGACCGTCCGTGGCCACCGGGCGGTGGAAGCCACGCAGCAGCGTGATCGCCAGTGTCCGCACCTCGTCATCCAGCGTGGCCGCCTCGTGCAACCCACCGGCGGAGACAAACGCCAGTCCACATCGCTTCTCAGCCACTGCAGCGATAGCCAGCATATTCTTCTCCGGCACGGCCAACTCTTTATCGTTGACGCACAACGGGTCAAGGGCAATCCGCCGTTCGATGAGATCGAAGGGCAGATCCACCCACCAGGTATCGGAGCGCAGGTTCGTGGGCAAAAGGACCCGCAGCCGATGATCCTTGACGCAGTTGTCGACCACGGTCTTGACATGGAGGGCCGATGCTCCCTTCTTCAGTGTCACATCGCTGGTAATGACCAGATCGCGACGCTTGTCTGAACGACGACCAGCCTGCCAGTCGAAGGCGCAAGGTACCTGCATGCGCGTTCGTAAGCGGAAAGTGACCATCAACGGGCCATCGGCCAACACACCCACGTCACACGGTGCAGCCGCCGAACTGATCACTTCATCGCTAATCGGCGCAATGTGAAACCAGCCATCGCCGACCTCGCCATCATCGGCGAAGGTCAACAACTGATCGAACATGCCGCCGCTTGTCTTGTCCATCAGGCGTAGCGTGCCATTGGGGTTGATACTGACCTTCAGATACTCGTTCTCGGCACTCAGCGGCCCTGTGCGCAGTGTTCCCCAGACACGGGTGGGGCCGTCGGCGGGCCGAACCTCAAGTGTTGTGTGGCCTAACGGCGGCAGGTGAACCTCGGCAGCCACTCTACACACGTCGCACTTGACAATATCCACCAGGCTGTCGGGCCTGGCTTTTGTCATGGTGCGGTTGCGCTGCACCGAGAGAAGCTGGTACGGAATCTCGTTTCCATCATCGTCATATAGGCGGAAGCTGTTCTTTTCCTCACCGATAAAGCCCTCGCGGAAACGGTACGGCCAGTTGCTGGGGAAGACGATATCAAAGGCAATCGTCTCACGCCGCGCATACGGCTCAGCCTGGGCAAGCGCCACCTGGAATGAATCGGCGTTATCCAACTTCGTTTGTTGATCAGGTATGAGTGTGCGTAAAGCGCTGCTGACGACGCCTTCACCGATCAGGCGCGCCTGATCGAAACGATACATCATGTCCTTGTGCACCTGATCGAGTGAGCAGCCACAGATCGAGTCATGGGGATGATTGAGCAGGGTAAAATCCCAGGCACGATCGAGGTAAGTCGGTGGCAAGTGCCGAGCCCCGACCAGGTTAGCCCAGGCCAGATACGGTTCGGCCCAGCGCTCTAGCAGCGTTTGGTTGGCATCGTTGGCCTGCTTGATCGGATAGCGGGCAGACAGGCAATTGGAGATCAGGTAGAGATATCCCCCCTTGCCCCGTGCGGTGTCGCGCAGCTCGCCGGCAAACACAGGCATCTCTGCTTCGTGTTTGCGCATGGCATCGGCATACTGCGGCAGTGTCGAATGGACAAAGCTGACGTCGGGGAAGAGCATGCTCATGCGCAGCAGAAGGTCAGGCGCTTCGGCCAGGATCGGATAGTGGTCGAGAGCGTCAATCAGCATGATCAGGCCGATCTTTGTACGGCTCTTCTCATACTCGACCAGGGCGCGCAGCTTGTCGTCTAGATCAGGCGCCGACAGGCTTCCGCGAACCCGCGTGGCAAAGGTGAAGGCGCCATAGCCGCCGGCGTCCTGTAGCTTATAGGCAAGCACGCGGCTGCCGTCCGGTGATTGCCAGACGAAGTGCGCCGGGTGGCTATGCTCGTTGGTGCCCCGCCCCACCAGAGCAGCGCCGATGTCAAAGTTAGCCAGAATCTGGGGCATCTGCGAGATATGGCCAAACTCATCGCACAGATACCCGAATTTCATAGCCTCGACGCCGAATGTACGCGCCAGGCGATGACCGACGATCAGATTGCGGATCAGCGCCTCGCCGGAAACAAGCATCTCGTCAGGCAGCACATACCACGGGCCCAGCATCAGCCGTCCGCCCTGGGCCAGATGGGCGATGCGCTGTCGGTTCTCCGGCCTGATCTCCAGATAATCCTCGATGAGACGCATCTGCCCGTCGGCATGGAACGCGGTGAAGCGATCGTCGCTTTCCAGCACATTGAGCACCTTATCCATAACCTGCACCAGCCGCATGCGGTAGTCTTGGAATGGTTGATACCACTCGCGATCCCAATGTGTGCCGGCGATATAGTGAGCGGTGTAGGGCTTGTCCGCCATTGTCTTGTCCTCCTCGATAGATGAGCAGTCCGTGGCGCGTCCCCTTCTCCCGCGGCCAGAAGGAGTACCATGACCTGACGGGTAAGGAACATCGTGCACCGCGGCGCCCGCACGCTGAACAGATGCCGGGAAAGGAAGGGATGGGCGGACCTATGAGGCAGGCAAGACGCCCAAGAAGCGCAGGCCTGCCCAGGCGAATGTCACGCCCATGATCACCAGGAAAGCGCCACAGATCGCCAGGGCGGCAGCGTAGATCCTCTCGTTGAGCAATCGGCGCCCTGACGAGACGGCAAAGGCCAGCAGCGAGTTCCAGCTCAAGTCCGACATAATATGGCCGAAAAAGAAGATACCCAACCCCAGCAGACCATAGCCCAGCGCCATGACAACGTAGGTTGCCCCAACTGTAGCCCACCACAGCATCCAATACGGGTTGGACATGCTGACCAGGACGCCTGTACGCACGTCATCTGCAGCAGCAACGGCCGCCCCCACCGCAGGATCCCTGGCCAGTGTCATGCGCCCCCTCCCCACGGCGTTCACCAGCCCGGCGCCCATCCAGACCAAGACTGCGCCTCCTACGAGAGCAATGGAGCCCTTAACGACCGTGTGCTGAAAGAAGCTGCTAAGGCCCAGCGCCAAGGCGGCCACCATCATTGCCTCGGCAACAGCGTGCCCCAGCGTCAGGAGCGGCCCGGCGCGAAAGCCTCGCCGCGCGCTCTCGGCTATGGTCATTGCCGACAATGGGCCGGGGGCCATTGCCCCCGAAAAGCCGACAATATATGCTGATAATGCCAACGAGATCAAGCCAGACAAACAGCGTCCCTTTCCAGGCGCACCATAAAGGCGCGACAAACCTGCCTATGAACTCCCAGTGTCCTGATAGGCGATCTTTCCGCCAACGATCGTCATCTCGACGTGGGTTTTTAGTATGTCTTGGGGCGGTATGGCCAGAATATCGTGCGACAGAACAACTATGTCGGCAAGCTTGCCGACCGCCAGGCTGCCTTTTTCCGTCTCCTCGCCTGCTGCAAACGCTGCCCCCAGTGTGTATGCCCGCAACGCCTCCAGGGGCGTGATGCACTCACCGGGGTTCCACGAGGGGACGTGCGGCTCATCGGCCCGCTGGCGCGTGACCGCAGCATGGATACCCGCCAGCGGGCTGATTGTCTCAACCGGGCAATCGGAGCCAAAGGCGAGCACCGTTCCACTGTCGAGCAAGCTGCGCCAGGCATAGGCGTAGCGACAGCGCTCTCCCCACAGCCGAATGGCTGCATCGCGATCAGATGGGCAGTGCACCGGCTGCATGGAGGCAATAACGTTGAGGCGCGCCAAACGCGGGATGTCCGCCGGATGGAGAAGCTGCACATGTTCGATGCGCGGCCGTACGGTTTGCGTCTCGTTGCCGAGCACATCCTCGAACACATCAAGGACATCGCGATTGGCCCGATCACCGATGGCATGGATCAGGGGTGCAATACCGGCAGCCGTTGCCTTGCGAACCAACTCGCGCATCTCGTCTTTGGGCAAGGTAGCAACGCCGCGATTGCCCGGCTGGCCAAGATAATCGTCGAGCATCAAGGCTGTCGCCGAGCCGAGGCTGCCGTCGGCAAAGAGCTTCACCCCGCTGATGCGCAGGCGATCATTGCCGAAACCGGAACGCAGGCCAAGCCCGATGGCCTCGTCAAGGTGCTCGCGGGGGATCGCCTGGCAAACGCGCAAGACAAGCTCGCCTGTTGCGTCCAGTCGCTGCAAGGCAGAAAAGACATCAGGGCCTTCCATCGTGTGCACGCCGGTCAAACCGAAGGCCAGGGCGCTCTGCTGGGCCAATCGGATCGCCTGCTCCAGGTCATGGGGGCCTGCAGCAGGTATGACCCGCTCCACCAATGCCACGGCATTCTCACGTAGAATGCCCGTTGGCTCACCCGTTGCCGGATCGCGGTCAATCGTGCCGCCTGCCGGGTCTGGCGTGTGGGACGTGATCCCTGCCAGCGTTAGCGCCGGTGTATTGACCCAGATCGAATGCCCGTCCTTGCGCTTGAGGATAACGGGCCTGTCCGGCACAACACGATCTAGTGCATGGCGGTCGGGGAAGACAGGATTCGACCAGGCATGGTGATTCCATCCATTTCCGCGTATCCAACCCACTCCCACGCTGGCCGCTGCCTGGCGCGCCAGACGCTGTAGACATTCCTCCAGCGATGTTGCGCCATCGAGATTAACCATGGCCAGTGATAGGCCATACCAGGCCAGATGCACATGGGCATCAATCAGGCCGGGAACGACCGTTCGCCCACGCAAATCAATGACCTGTGTGTGAGAGCCGGCCAGGCTGCGAATTACATCATCGTTACCGACGGCGGCAATGCGTTCGCCGGCCACAGCCAGGGCCGTCACCCGGGCCGGTTCGGCCAGGGTGTGGATCACACCATGGAGCAGAATGAGGTCGGCGTTCATAGGGTTACGCACCTGAAAAGCACGACGCTGCCAGCGTGGACACAGGGATAACGCAGCACGAATATTCTGGAGTCGTCGCAGGAATAGCAGGCCGGTGCTATTGGGGTAGATATTTCAGCGGATTCACCAAACCCCCGCCGTAAAGGACTTCAAAATGGAGATGCGGGCCGGTCGAGTTTCCGGTGGATCCCATCTTGCCGATGGCCTGGCCACGGCGCACATTCGAGCCAGTCTGCGGATAGAAAGCCGCTAGATGGGCATAGAGGGTCTGGAAACCGTTGCCGTGGTCAATGATAATGCAGTTGCCGTATCCCCCATCCCAGCCGGCCAGGATGACCACGCCGGCATCGGCCGCGTAGACGGGAGTTCCCGGCGGCCCGGCAATGTCTATGCCGCGATGGCCACCGGCGGAGAAGTAGGTGGAAATGTAGCCGGTCGTCGGCCAGACGAAACGTCCACCACCGCGTGGGGCATTGACCATGACCGCGTTACCACCGATGTAGACCAGCCGCGGCTGATAAGGCTTCTCGCCGCCCGGAATCATGATCTTGGTGCCAGAGATGATGTTCATTGATGGCGCAACCAGTTTGTTATACTCCAACTCGCTGATCGTGCGCACATCGCCCTTGAACTTCTTGGCAATGTCGGCGACCGTGTCGCCGTCCTTTGCCGTGTACAAAACGCCGCTGACCGGTGGAATGACAAGCTGCTGACCGATCGTCAGATAGTCGGGATCTTCTTCGAGCTTGTCGTTTGCCCAAATCAGGGTATCAATGTCCACGTCATATCTCTCGGCAATGGTCGAGAGGTTGTCGCCCGCCTGCACAGTATAGAGCACCAGATCCTTGCGCGGACGCTTGGGGATAATCGTTTGGGCGAGAGGAAGCTTGAACAGATCACCCGCGACGGTTGCTCCCGACACGACCGTCGCGGGTAAGCCCTGGCCAACGGCGTCTGTTGCCTCATCGGTACTGGCGTTGGCATCGTTAACGAAAGCGGAAAGAGACGCTCCACGGCCAGAGACAACCGAGGCATGCCTGACGTCGTTGCCGGCGTCAGCCATAGGCTGAACATGGCCTGTGAGCTGTGGATAGCTCATGACCAGCACGCTTCCCACCAGGACCAACAGCGTGGCATGAGCAACGGCGCGGCACAGACCACATCCCCGATTTGGATAGCCAGCCTGATGCGGAATTGTCATGCAGTTAGCTGAGCTCCGCCTTTGTCATGGTTGCCAGGAATTCAGCGTTGCTGCGGGTCTTCTGCAGCCGATTCAGCAGGGCCTCGATGTTCTCCGAGCCAGAGGGACCGCCACCGATCTGGGCAAGCATACGACGCATCGTCCAGACAGAACGCAGTGTTTGCTCGTCCAGGAGTAGTTCCTCACGGCGGGTGCTTGACCGCTGAATATCCATGGCCGGGAAGATACGCCTGTCTGCCAGTTTACGGTCGAGGACCAATTCCATGTTGCCGGTGCCCTTGAACTCCTCGTAGATCAAGTCGTCCATGCGGCTACCGGTGTCAACCAGACAAGTGGCGATGATGGTGAGACTTCCGCCTTCGTCAATGTTGCGGGCAGCGCCGAAAAAGCGCTTGGGCGGATAGAGAGCAACCGGATCCATGCCACCCGACAACGTGCGCCCGCTGGGGGGAACGACCAGGTTATAGGCGCGGGCCAACCGGGTGATGCTATCCATCAAAATCAGGACGTCGCGGCCACTTTCCACCAATCGCTTCGCCCGCTCCAGGGCCATCTCGGCCACCCGCGTATGGTCTTCGACCGGTTCGTCGAAGGTTGAGCTGACCACCTCTGCCTTGACCGAGCGCTTGACATCGGTGACCTCCTCGGGCCGCTCGCCGATCAGCAGGAACATGACGTGGATGTCATTGTAGTTGGTAGTCACCCCGTTGGCAATTTGCTTGAGGATCGTCGTCTTGCCCGCTTTGGGCGGCGAGACAATCAGACCACGTTGACCGCGGCCGATGGGACACACAAGATCAATCAGTCGCGTAGAGAGGATGTTGGGCAGTGTCTCAAGCTTGATCTGCTGCTTGGGAAAGACGGGCGTCAGATCGCCGAAATTCGGGCGTTTTTTGGCGATTTCAGGATCCAGCCCGTTCACGGCCTCAACCCGCAGCAAGCTGTAGTACTTCTCGCTCTCTTTGGGGGGCCGCGTTTGGCCGGTCACCATATCACCTGTGCGCAGGCCGAAGCGCCTGATTTGTGATTGTGAAACGTAGATGTCGTTTGGGCCGGGAAGAAGGCCTTCCTGACGCAGGAAACCGATGCCGTCTTCCATGATTTCCAGGGCACCACTACCAAACAGGTAGCCCTGCTGTTCACTTTGGGCCTGGAGAAGACGGAAGATCAGATCCTGCTTCTTGAGACGCGTGTAGCCGGGAATCTCCAGGTCTCTGGCCATTTCTTCTAGTTCGGCCACTGTCTTGGATTCAAGTTCAGCAATATTCATTCATAGCACTCCATGGGGCGTGTAGACATGTGTTGTCAAGGCCGACCGCCACGTCGGCGCGAGGTAAAACCAAAAAACAATGAGATGAAGAGTGAGGAACCGGGCGACATGCTTATTGCCCGGACCGGGGGGCCCCTCTACGAGAGGCCACGCGGGCACAGATGTGGAGTCGCGATTTCCCTTCCTTGATTATTATAACGAGTCGTTGTATTTGTGTCAATAGGTATAGAGCTGATATTTCAGCGCAGATGCACAATCTCGTGGCTGTTCACAGGCCGCGCTTTGTGCTCAACGGCGGCCAAACTCGTGCTCGAGCTGCGCCTGGCTCAGCAGGATCATGGTCGGACGTCCGTGAGGACAGGTGCGCGGCAGCGTTGTCTGTTCAAGTTGCATGATCAGCTCGCGCATCTCGTCGTGAGAGAGCGACTGCCCGGCGCGCACCGCGCTGTGACAGGTGATGGACACGATCAGCGCCTCTTGCCAGCTTTCCGGCCCGCCCGTCTCGTCAATCATATCATCGAGGATGGCGCGCAGCGATTGGGTGATGGCGTGCTTGGGCAGCAGGGCAGGCACGGCGCGGACCAGGATTGTGTTCGCCCCGAAGAGCTCGATCTGGAAGCCCATCTCGTGCAGTTGCTCAAGATGCCGTTGCACGACAATTGCCTGACGCGGTGTCAGATCGAGCGAGAGCGGATCCAACAAGCCTTGTACACTGACGGCATGCCGGCTATACTCGGCCATCAGTCGCTCGTAGATGATCCTCTCATGAGCGCTATGCTGGTCAATCAGATAGAGGCCTTCGGGCGATTCGGCAATAATATAGGTCTGCGCTACCTGGCCTAGTATGCGTAGAGGCGGCAGTTTGCCCGCCGATGTATCGGCCGCTACCACGGGCGCCGCTGCCAGGCCGGATGTTTGGCCGTGTCGCGCCGGCTGTGGGCTGCGGAATACTTCCAATGCCGCCTGCTGCGGCATGCTGTTGGGCTGGGGCGGTGCTGCAGGAAAGCGCGCCGGGCCGCTGACGCCAGCATGAGGATAGGTGGCTGCCAGAGGAATGCCGGCCGACGCCGTGAGGGCCGCGCGCACCGCCTTTTGCACGGCAGCGAACACCTCACGCTCGCGTAGAAATCGAACCTCACTCTTGGCCGGATGTACATTCACATCCACCTGATCGGGCGGCAGGTTGATGTGAAGCACGGCCAGCGGATGACGCCCAACCTGAAGCAACGTGTGGTATGCCTCTTCTACGGCGTAGCCCAACATGCGATTCTGCACCCATCGCCCATTGACGAAGAAGCTCATGTAGGCTCGCGTCGAACGCGTGACAGATGGTTGACTGATGTAGCCGCTGACCGTTATGTCAGTCGTCGTCGTGCCCTCGTCCGCAATCTCGATCATGGCAGCCGCCGTCTCGGCACCGAATACCCTGACCAGCACATCATGCAGGCTGCCGCTGCCGCCAGACTGGAAAACGAGGCGGCCATCGCAAATCAGAGTCAGCTTGATCGCCGGGTGAGCCAGGGCGTATTGGGTGACAACGTCGCTGATGCGTCCTGTCTCGCTGCCGACCGACTTAAGAAACTTGAGGCGGGCCGGCACCGTGGCGAACAGGTTCTCGACGGAGACAGCTGTGCCGTCAGGTGCACCGCGGCGGCCACGTTTGACAACCTGTCCGTTGACCAGATGCACAACGGTGGCAGCCTCATCGTCGGCGATTTTGGTAATCATGGTGATCTGGGCAACAGCAGCGATGGCATGCAGCGCCTCGCCGCGGAAGCCCAACGAGCGTACATTGTGCAAATCCTCGGCGCTGGAGATTTTGCTGGTGGCATGGTGCTGGAAGGCCAGCTCGACCTCAGCAGCGGGAATGCCGCAGCCGTCATCGGTTACGCGTATGAGGCGCAACCCTCCCTCGCGCGTCTCGACGCGTATGTTAGCTGCGCCGGCGTCAATGGCATTGTCCAGCAGTTCTTTCACCACCGAAGCCGGGCGTTCGACCACTTCACCGGCCGCAATCCTGGCCACTACCTGCCCATCGAGAATGCGAATTGGCACGATTGGTTTCCTGTTCTGTCATGAAAGCGCCTGCCTGATCTCCGATGTCGCCGCAGTACCGGGGTGTGCTGTCCGGGATACGCAAGTACAGGCTGCTGACAACCTGCACATATCAAACCGCCTTTGGCTTGATCGCTTCCATTTCGGCGCGGCGGCGGTTGAGCACCTCGACCACGTCTTGGTCGGATAGCTGTGGCCAGTCGAGGAAGAAACGACCAACAGCCCAGAAGGGTTCCGGCGTCGCCAGGCAGACGACGCGATCCGCCTCGGTCTGGAGTCGTTCGATGACATCGGCCGGGCCCACCGGCACCGCCAGAATGAGCATCTCCAACGGCTGCTTGCGCAGAGCGCGCAAGGCAGCCAGGGTCGTGGCCCCGGTAGCCACACCATCATCTACCAGAATGACCGTCTTCCCTTTGAGCTGTGGGAGAGGACGCTGGTTGCGATAGAGCGCAAGACGGCGCAAGATCTCTGCCCGCTGTCGCTCCATCTCCCCTTCGATGTAGCGTTGTGTAACGCCGAGTTGCCGAATCAGGGTTGGGTCAAGAACGACAGTGCCGTCGCTGGCGATAGCCCCCAGCGCCAGCTCCTCATTTCCTGGCGCACCCAGTTTGCGGGCAATGTACACATCGAGGGGGGCGTCGAGGGCTCGCGCTACCTCATAACCGACAATGACCCCACCGCGCGGGACGGCGAGGACAATGATGTCCTTGCCACGCAGGTCGTCCAACGCGGCAGCCAGTTGTTTTCCCGCTTCGGCACGGTTCTGAAACAGCATCCTCTCAATCTCCTTGCATACTCAGGCCAGCGCCCCACTCACCAGCAGTGGGGCTTCTATTATACCACTCCTCCCTCTCTTGCTACAAGCCCAGTTTGCTGGTGATCACCCATATCTCTGCCTGGCGACTTGAAGTCGCGGCAACAAGCACGCGTAGCCCGCGAAGGCGGGCTACAGGAGCTGCCAAAGGGCAGCTTTGCGCTCTTGTTGGTACGGTTTCCAACCGCCGACGACTTATGGGTAATCACCAGCAGTTTGGCCAAAGTCACTGTTCACGTTTACCCTGGAAGCAGGTGCATCGGTATGTCTATACCCTCCCGCAGGTTACCCAAACCTGCGAGAGGGTATGTAGACCGCTTTCCCACTTCCCTCACCCTAACGGTGGACAGTTACTGGCCCAAAAACCACTTGACATCTCGGACAACCTGTGGTATGCTATGAACGTTCACGTGAGCGTTCTCGTGAACGTTCATAGATTCTCCATCAGCCCTTCAGGAGTGGAAAAAGTATGGGCGTCACGATGCGCGATGTGGCGCACAAGGCCGGCGTCTCCATCAATACGGTTTCCCGTGTGGTCAATGGCTATGGCGAGGTCTCCGAGGCCACACGCCAGCGCGTCCTGGCCGCCATCGAGGAGCTCGGCTTCCGCCCCAACGTTGTGGCTCGCAGTCTGGTTTCCGGCAAATCCCAGTCTGTCGGCCTGATCATCCCGCAGATCACCGATCCTTTCTTCCCCGAGGTCGTCTTGGGTGTGGAAAGCATCGCCCGCCAGCATGGCTATAGTGTTCTCTTGTGCAACACCAATGAGTCTCCCCAGCAGGAATTAGAGTACGTTGACGTCTTGTCGGCGAAACAGGTTGACGGCATCATCCTTTGTGGCAGTCGGCTCGATGCCGAGCAGCTCAGCTCTGTTGCTGCACACCATCGTGTCGCCGTCCTCACCAGCCGGCGACCGCGCAGTGCCGCCGTCATCAGCATCCAAGGTGAGCAGGGACTCTTCGAGATAACATCACACCTGATTCGCCTCGGTCACCGCAAGATCGGCCACGTTGGCTTTACCTTTGGTAGCGGCAGTGAGCGTGCCGACGGCTACCGACGGGCACTGCGCGAGCATGGCCTGGCAGATGACGAAAATCTTGTTGTTTTTTCTCCCAGGGCACACATAGAGATCGCTCACACCTCCGCCCTTCGCCTGTTGCAGCAGGCCCCAGAAATCACGGCGATCACATGCTTCAATGACCTAGTCGCCATTGGGGTCATGCGTGCCTGCCGCGAACTGGGCCGCCGTGTGCCGGATGATGTGGCCGTCGTCGGTTTTGACGACATTGATTTGGCTTCTCTGGTGACGCCCGCACTGACAACTATGCACATCGCGCGCTTTCATTTGGGGGAGATGGTCATGGAGCTCATGTTGCGCGTCATCGCCGATAACGGGACGCACGAAGAGCTCCTCTACGTCGAACCCAAGCTCGTCGTGCGCGACTCGTGCGGCGCCCGCAAGAGCACATGGCCTGCAGCGCAGCAGGGCATTGGGGAGGAGGTGATGACCGGCACAAACAACCTGCGTTAGCACCACACGACAGACCACTCTGCATCTTCGCGCGTTTCTTGGATTGGGAAACCTCTATTATGTATGGAAAAAAAGGAGGATAATCATGACTGGGAAGCATCTAACCCGCAGGTCCATGCTCAAACTCGCCGGCCTCAGCCTCTTTGGCGCAGCGGTAGCAGCCTGTGGCGGCACGCCGGCGCCCACTGCTACACCGGCCAAGCCCGCCGCCGAACCGACCAAGCCTGTGGCGGCTGCCACGCCGGCCCCAGCAGCCAAGGGCATTGTCCTGAAGGGTATGATGTGGGGCGGCTCGCAACGTGACGAGCAGCGTGACGCCGCGCTACGCGCCGTCTATCCTGATCTGCCCAAGGTTGAGTTTGTTGTCGGCGGTTCTGGCGACTTCGAAGTGGCCAACACACTGCGCCTGGCGTTGGCATCTGGCGACAAGAACAACATCCCCGACATCGTCCAGTTCAACAAAACCCAGGTGCCTGAATTTGCCATCGCTGGCGAACTGATGGATTTGGGCGACATCTACGACAAGTACAAGAACGACATTTATGCTGGCGTCGCCGAAGTCTGCCAGTACGACAAGAAGTGGGTCGGCTTCCCGCTCCAGCTCAAGAGCAAGCTCTTCTACTATCGTGGCGACATGTTCGAGAAGGCCGGCATCAAGACATCGGATATTAAGACAACAGCTGACTTCATCACCGTTGGCAAGGCCTTCCACGAGAAATTCCCCAACAGCTATATCATCAACATGGGACCGCAGCCGGCCGGTTACTTCGGCTGGGAGATCTACTCGGCCTATGACAATGCCCGCTTCGCCGACCCCGATGGCAAATGGGTTGTCGCCAATGCCCAGTGGTTCAACGATGGCTTTAAGTTCTTCAAGGATATTCTCGACAACAAGATATCGCTGCCGATTGAAGACTTCTCTACGGACTGGCAGAAGGGCTTTAAGGAGAACGCCATCGCCGGTAGTTTGATTGCTCAGTGGATGGCCAACTTCCTGCCCACCTACGTGCCCGATCAAAAAGGGCTGTGGAAGTATGAGCTATGGCCTGTCTTCCAGCCCATGGCCGATCAACGCTATGGCTCCGATGCCGCCGGATCGCTCAAAGTTATCTTCAAGAAGTGCCCACATCCCAAGGAAGCAGCCGACTACATGACCAAATGGGCGCTGGACAAGACCGGCGTCTTGGCCGTTGCCAAGGGTCAGGGCCTGACCCCGATGATCAAGTCTGCAAAGGATGAGTTCATCGCTTGGACGAAGAAGGGCGAAAAGCCACCGGCGCTGACCGATGCCCAGTGGCAGGTCTATCCATCCAATTTCTTTGGCCCCGACTACTACGAGGTGGAATTCAAGAGCTACGATTACCTCAAGTCGTTTGTGTATGACCCATCGGCGACCAAGGAAAAGCCAATCCTTGACCAGTGGCTCAACAAATACCTCACCGGCGCAGTAGGCCTGGCCGAGGCACTGAAGAATGCCGAGGCTGACATGAAGCAGCAGATCGGCAATCCATACAAGATTTAGGAAAACTTCCCGCGCCACCGCAGGCCAATAGACTCCCGATGTCCTCGAGGACATCGGGAGTGAGTCTAGACCAACATCAGAGGTCTGGATGGACGTCGGGATCTAGAGGCAAGGAGGCTTCATGGAAACTGCCAAGCCTGTTGCGACGACACAAGCGGTTGCCGTTCCGGCTGTACGGCGGCGCAAGATACGTTGGGGCGATACACTCGCTCCCTACCTGTTTATCACGCCGTTCCTGCTGTCTTTCATCATCCTGTTCATCGGTCCGGCCGCCTATTCCTTCATTCTCAGCTTCTATCGGTACAAGGGATATGGCACGGCGACATTCCTGGGGCTAGATAACTACAAGACCATTCTGACCTATCATGTCTTTTGGACCGAGCTGCGCAACACGGTATTCTACTGGCTCGCGCACGTGATTGTGCTGATGGCAGCAGCATTCTTGATGGCTGTCCTCGTGCGCTCGACGCTCATCAGCCACAAGAACGTGTATAAGCCGCTGATCTTCCTGCCCAATATCGTGGCTACGGTCGCCATTGGGCTTGTCTTCCAGAGCCTCTTCGGCACCGAATACGGCGTCATCAATAATCTGCTGGGGACAAAGATCCCCTGGCTGCAAGACTACGGCTACGCCCGCTGGGTCGTCGTCTTCCTGCTCATCTGGCATGGCATCGGCTGGTGGTTCGTCATCTACTTGGCAGGTCTGACCACGATCAATCCCGAAGTCGAAGAAGCAGCAACGGTAGATGGGGCATCAGGCTGGCAGCGCTTGCGTTACGTCACCTTACCCCTGATGCGCAATACCTTCATCTTCGCCTTTGTCATAGATGCCATCAGCTCGTTCCGTATTTTCAATCAGCCGAATGTTTTGGTCGCCCGCGGCGGCAACCTGGCCAACCCAGAGATGGCGCCCGTGCTGAACATGCTCGTCACCGATCTGCGGGCGGCGCGCTTTGGCTCATCGGCCGCCGTCGGCTGGATTCTCTTCCTTCTCGTTCTTGTCGTTTCGTAATTCCAATTCCGCATCATGCGTGGCACAGGCGAGGAGGCAGAATGATGAGTGCACAGGCTTCAGCAATCTCGCAAAAATCGTCACAGCGTTATCGCACCGAGCGCCAGATCGCCGTGATCGCTGCCAATGTGTTCCTGATTATCTACATCATCCTGGCGCTCTATCCGCTCTTCATGATGTTCCTCAACTCGTTCAAGAGCGACAGCGAGATTTTGTCCAACCCTGCCTACATGCCCCAGAAGTGGACGCTAGAGAGCTATCAGGCGATCTTCAAGTATCACGGTGGTCTGTGGCGTAACTTTGTCAATTCGGCGATTGTCTCAACGAGCAGTACGGTGGTTGCCGTCTTCTTTGCGGCCATGGCTGCCTTTGCCTTTGCCAAATACACCTTCAAAGGGCGCGACTTGCTCTTTGCCCTGCTTCTGGCCACGATGATGGTGCCAGGCGAGATCACAGTACCGACCCTGTATATCATCTTCTCCAAACTGGGCTGGCTGAACACCTACCAGGGTTTGATCGTGCCTACGCTGACCAGCGTCTTCGGTCTGTTCATGATCCGCCAATATATGCTGAGCGTTCCCACAGCACTGATCGAGGCTGCCCGCATTGACGGCGCCAGCCACTGGCAGCTCTTTTGGAACATCATGGTGCCAACCTCGTCGCCCGTCTTGGGTGCCTTCGCCATTATCCACTTCCTGGGCGTTTGGAATAGCTATTTGTGGCCGCTGGTGGTCACCAACAAGCGCGATATCCAGCCGATCATGGTGGTTCTGCCCAACATGACCGATCCGATCATCGGCTTCCTGCCGGTATGGGGAACGATTATGGCCGGTTGTGTCTTGGCGACGCTGCCCATCATCATCGTTTTCATTGCCTTCCAGGATAAGTTCATGTCGGGTGTCGTTGTCGGCGCCGTTAAGGGCTAATCGAGAGAGGGTGTTGAATGATGCTCCTGCTGGGACCTCCCCTCCACCCTGCCTCGTGGGCAAGGGAGGGAAACTCTCTCGTAACTGTTCACCATTAGGGTAAGAGGGGTTGGAAAACGGGGTGAGCTGGCCACGGATGCAATACCCTCCCGCAGGTTTGGGTAACCTATGGGAGGGTATTACAGAGCCTGCCCCATCCACGGGCAGCTGTACCCGAAATCCATGGGCAGCCACCTGGCAATGCGCTCCCATAGGGTAATTGTGAACGGTTACACTCTCTTGCGGGTTGATGTCGTTCAACACCCTCACAACATCCTGGCTCCCGATGTCTGTGGTGGCGACATCGGGAGTCTGAGTATTGGAGGCCGTATGGGTAGACTTTATTATAGCATCAACGAGCTCTTGAAACGCCCCGTCCTGCCGGGCATCAGCGACCGCACGCAGATTTACTACCATTTTCGTCCGGCGCGGCCGGCCAATCTGGTCGTGACGCGCGATCCCCTATCTGGCGACCTCAACGTGTCGGCAGGAACCTACGGCGTCCTCACCGAGTATCCGCTAACGATCGGCCTGCACATTTCTAAACACAGCTTCGATACGGCCCGCAATATTCAAGGCGTGGGCACCGAATGCGTCGTCGCCTTGCCGACGCGCCACCAGATCCGTGAAACCTGGTATACGGCACTGCCCATCCCGCGCGGTATCTTCGAGGGCGACATCGCCGGTTTCACGCTGCTGCCGTCCCAAGCCGTCTCGGTTCCCGGCATCGCCGAATGTCCGGTCAACCTGGAATGCCGCACCGAGATGGTCAAAGACTGGCACACCCACTATGCAGTCTTCCTCAAGGTTGTCGCCGCCAGCATTGACGACGAGCTACTCACACACGATCGGCAGGACATCATCCGCTACTATCCCACCTATGAAGTGGACGACCAGTTGAATATCTTCGGCGGCTCGATCGAGCGGTTGGGCGTCAACGGCGATCTGCTATCTTGCCCGGGATTTCCGGTGGACGCCCGGCGTGGCGCGGCTGCACCGACGGAGGAGTGGATCGGCGACCTGCAGGCCGCCGGTTACGTGAGTGAGGCAGATGCAACAACGATCAAAGGCTGGCTACATTCCTGGCGCGACGCAGAGGCACGGGGGAACGAGGCGCAGATGAACCGCCTGCGCGAGCCACTGACCCGCGCCCTCGAGCTGGCTGCCTGGGAAGATTGGCCGGCGCTGCATGACCATGTGGCGACGATGCAGGAGGGAAAAGCGTAATGGCCAAGCAATTCTTCGCCGAGAGCGAGCTGACCGGCTTGCACCCCGACGCCAACGGCGTCATGCCGCCTGTGGCCTACAGTCTGCGCGGGCCGGTTCCCCAGATGTTCCTGGTGACGGTAAGCAGGGACGCGAAGCACGTTGGCCCAACAGTGCGCACCGTGCCGATGACTCCGCTCTCATGGGTACCTTACACCATGGCAGTTACTGTGTCCCTGGAGGACAGCGTCGTGGTCGAAAACTTGCGCCAGCCCGGCGCGCAGTGCGTCCTGGCCGAGCCGACGCGCCACATGTTGCGCCAGCTCACCATCTGTAGTCGGCGCCTGCCGCGTGGCCTATCCGAGGCCAACGTGGCCCGTTTCAAGCTGATGCGCTCGCTCTATATTGATGTGCCGGGCATTGCCGACTGCCCGCTCAATATGGAGTGTACAGTTGAGCACCTTGAAACCTACCACGATCACCTGATTGCCTTCGTGCGCGTCGTTGGCGGCAGCATTGACGATTCTGTGCTGTTTTGGGAGCGGCAGCAGATCGTTAACCTGTTCCCCACAAATGATGTTGATACCATCGTGGACGGGCAGGGCAACGTGGTGAAGCGCGTCGCTATCATGGGTGATCTCTTCCTCTGCCCCACGTTCCCTTGCGCCCCCAAGCAGGGCTGGTACGGCACGTTCGACCAGTGGATGAAGGAGCTGCGGGAAGAAGATTATCTCAGCAGGCAGGAATACGAAACAATCATCGCCTGGCACGCACGCTGGCAGGAGATTCTTGCCCAGCCGGCGTCTGAGGAGCGTAGCAGGCTGCAGCGGCAACTGACCGACGTCTGCCGCCTGATCGCGCAAGAGCGCTGGGACGATGTACACAGTTTACTTGCGGATTGACAACCGTAGACTGCCGATTCAAGACCACACCGCATTCATGAATGGGGGTTACGATGACACCGTTACCGCAACTTATCAAAGACGGCAATCGCGCCCGGTTTCTCGTTAACGGCCGGCCATTCCTGATTCTCGGCCTGCAATGGGATTGCGATAGCTGCTTCACCCCGGAAGAGATGAACCCGCTCTTCCCCCACGCCGCTCGCATGGGCGCCAACACGGTGACCCTGCCCACCTACTGGCGCGAGATTGAGCCGGAGCCTGACCACTACGATTTTCGTATGCTCGATGAGCGTATCATCCAGGCCCGCGCCAACGGGCTGCGGGTCATCCCACTTTGGTTCGCTACCTGGAAAAATGCCTGTTCGTTCTATGCGCCCGATTACATCCGCCTCGACGATGTAACCTATCAGGCTGCCCTCGACCGCAACGGCAAGCCTACGGTCAGCAAATGTTACAACGCCGAGTCCACCTGGCAGCGCGATCAGGCAGCGCTGGTCAAGATGATGGAACACATCAAACAGGTGGACGGCGACCATACCGTGATCATGGTGCAGGTGGAGAACGAGCCGGGCGTGCTGGGTAGCGATCGCTGCTATTGCCCAACCTGCAATAAGCTCTTCGCCGAGGGCGAGTATGAAGAAATCTACGGCGCCAACGCAGCGGAGGCTTTCAGCGTCATCTCGACGGCGCACTACATTGACCGGCTGGCTGGCGAAGCCAAGGCTGTGCTGCCGTTGCCGATGTACCAGAACGTCTGGCAGGCGCCATGGTTGGGCGGCATACCCGGCCGCGAGTGGCCATCGGGTGGAGCCGTGCAGCATATGCTCGACCTGTACCTGAGCCAGATCAAGAACCTGGACATCATCGCTCCTGATGTCTATCGTCATGGTTATCAGGACTTCAACCGCTTTTGCGAGACATATCGTCGGCCCAACAACCCGCTCTACATTGCCGAGCATAGCAGCTCGATCACCGGTCGCGCCGAACGCAACGTCTTCTATGCCATCGGCAAACATGGCGCCATCGGCTTCGACCCCTGGGCCATTGACTCGCCTTTCCCTGAGCGCGACGGGCCGCCCCTGGTGGACGGCGCCAGCTATCAGTGGGGGCCGCAGGCCTACTGGCTACAGGATTCATATCTGGCCATCGGCCGCGCCATCGAGCCGATTGTCGAGGCGCAGGACACAGAGCGCATCTTCACCTTCGTCCAGGAGCCCGGCGACTCCGGCGCGTCGTGGGCAGCACAGGGCTGCGATGTGCACGTTTCCTATGTGCACCGCGACAACGCCGCCCGTGGCATCATCATCCAGCGCGCGGCGAACGAGTTCCTGATCATCGGCGTCGGCTGTGCCATCACTTTCCGCCGCCCTCGCCCAGACAGCAGCCCGATACCGATTGTGTCAGCACAGTGGGGACGCTTTGAACAGGATCGCTGGGTGCTGATCCACCACATGCGCCGTGAGCGGCCGGAAGCGGCCGGCTGGCCCATCACGCACCTGGAACCTGGCGTGTCGCGAGTGATTTTAGATCTCGGATCGTAGATTGCGGATTTTCGACTGCCTGCCACAATGCTGCATTGCTCGCAGCGACGGGGCGTCTGCACTCGCCACCAAGAGCGCGGCGAGAAACGGGGAAATAGAAGCAAAATACTGTGCGGTCTCTGCGCTCTCGGCCGTCAGACGAGCTGTGCAGGCTCATCACACAATCGAAAAGTGAGGATGGAAAACATATGCCAACTGGGGTTAAGATCACTATCATTGGCGCCGGCAGCGCCCAGTTCTCGGCGGGTCTGGTGCGCGATCTCTGCGTCAACCCTGGGCTGCATGGCAGCCATGTCGCCTTCATGGACGTTGACGCACACCTGCTCGCTATGGTCATGCGCCTGGCCGAGCGGCTGGCCGCCGAATTGAAGACACCGCTGACCTTCTCGAAGAC
>Ga0123519_10004732_pt1 | contig 21883 bp, 18 predicted proteins | sample YelNatPaOPRAMG02_FD_87396 | JGI IMG/M metagenome (GOLD analysis project Ga0123519, IMG submission 87396) | Hot spring microbial communities from Yellowstone National Park - Yellowstone National Park OP-RAMG-02 (version 2) | ecosystem: Environmental > Aquatic > Thermal springs > Hot (42-90C) ...
GCTCTGGAACCTCTGCCCCGATTGCGGCAGCCCGCTCCTGGCCCGCTACGACCTCAGCGCGGCGGCCCGTGCCCTGCCCAGGGCGCAATTGGCCGGCCGCGAGCCCAACCTGTGGCGCTACCGCGAGTTGCTGCCGGTGCAGGACCCGGCGGCGGCCCCCATCCTCGGCGCCGGCTGGACGCCCCTGGTGCACGCCCGCCGGCTGGGCCAGGCGCTGGGCTTCTCGCGCCTCTTCATCAAGGATGAAAGCCTGAACCCCACCGGGTCCTTCAAGGCGCGGGGGCTCGAAGTCGCCGTGGCGCGGGCCCGCGAACTGGGTGCCCGCGAGCTGGCCATCCCCTCAGCGGGCAACGCTGCTGGCGCCATGAGCGCCTGCGCCGCCCTGGCCGGCCTGCCGGCCCACGTGTTCATGCCCGCCGACGTGCCTCAGACCTTCCGCGCCGAGTGCACGGCCCTGGGCGCCGAGGTCACCCTGGTCGACGGGCTCATCACCGATTGCGGCAAGCGCGTGAGAGAGGGGGTCGAGGCCCACGGTTGGTTCGACCTCTCGACCCTCAAAGAGCCCTACCGCATCGAAGGCAAAAAGACCATGGGCTACGAGCTGGCCGAGCAGATGGGCTGGCACCTGCCCGATGTGATAATCTACCCGACCGGCGGCGGCACCGGGTTGGTGGGCATGTGGAAGGCGTTCGACGAGATGGAGCGGCTGGGCTGGATCGGCAGCGCCCGCCCGCGCATGGTGACCGTGCAGGCGGCAGGGTGCGCGCCCATCGTGCGCGCCTTCCATGCGGGGCGCGAACGGGCCGAGGCCTGGCAGGGCGCCGCCACCGTGGCCGATGGGCTGCGCGTGCCGGCCGCCATCGGCGACTTTTTGATCCTGCGCGCCCTGCGTGCCAGCGGCGGCACCGCCATCGCCATCGACGACGCGCGCATGCTCGAGGCCGTGCGCCTGCTGGGCGCCCACACTGGCATCTTTGCCTGCCCAGAGGGTGGCGCCACCCTGGCCGCCGCCATCGCCCTCAGAGAGCAGGGCTGGCTGGGCCGCGACGAAAGCATCGTGCTCTTCAACACCGGCACCGGGCTCAAGTACAGCCACCTGTGGAGGTGAGGCGCCGGGGCACAGGCTAGCTCGCAGCCCATCAGAGAGCATCTACTCCCCCAAATTCCTGGCCCCGTTCCGGGCATTCTGCTGCGCGCATGCCCGGAACGGGGCCACGTCGGGGAATATTGGTGCTTCGCCCGACGTGGGACGTCTGACCGCAAAGGCCCAACATTCCGCCTGAGGAGTGCGCACCGGGGTAGCGCGCAGAGTGAAACCCGGTCGCCCACGTGGGGTAGCTTTCTCCAACAGACTGAAGGGCATTGCGCCCAAGGGATGCCGGTCTTAGAGGATCTCGAGAACGGCTGGCCTGAGCAAGGTCTGGCCCTCCATGGCAACGGGCAGCGTGGGCCAGCCCGCAATGGCGGTCAGGACCTCGTGGCCGGCATCCGTGACGAGGATTGTGTCTTCGCTCTTGGCGCCAGCGATCGACGGATTCCAGGCATAGGCCTGGCCGGCGCAGACGATGTCGGTCGAATGACGTGTGGCTAGGTACTCGCGCGGCTCATAGCCGGCAACGCCGCCCTGGTGGTGGCGCTGCCATCCACCGGGGTAGCCGGCGGCCTCGTAGGCGTTGACGGCGTGGCGAAAGATGGCAGCCAGGCCCTCGCCGGGGGCGTGGCGGCAATCAGTGTCGCGTCGACCTGTGCGACCGCTTCCACCTTGCGGCGTAGCTCGGCGCTCAGCGGGCCAAAGTGGACCAGGCGCGTGACGGAGCAAACCAGGCCCCGGCGCCGGCCCCAGAGGACAAGCATGGCGCTCGAGGCACCGGCCGGTCGGCAGGGGATGGCGGAAGAGGCTGATGCGCTCGTCGGTTGCGACGAGCTTGACGATGGCCTGCATACCGCGGCGCTCTGCCTCGTGCGCCAACAGGCCGGCAATCTCGTGCTCGCTCTGCCCGTGGCGGAGGGCCCGCACGGCGGCATCCATCGCCTCGGCCGCGAGCCGCCCCGACTCGCGAAAGCAGGCCATCTCCTCGGGCTCCAGCCGCCCGGGTAGGCGCGCCATATCGGCAGAGAGATCCTCAGCGCCCGGCGGCGGCCCATCGGCGCCAAGGCGCAGGCCATGCGTCAGATCGGCCACGATGGAATGCGGCTCGTGCCAGGGTGCGGCCCACGTCGTCCAGCCCTGCTCGGCCAGACGTTCCTCGCGCGCCAGGCGCGCCCCTTCGATGTTACCAGTGACGACGTAGCGGCCCGTCTTGCGCTCGATTTCGGACTGGCTCACGACACATTTCTCCATCGCTTGACCATGCCGATGGACAGTTTCCACCCAGCCCGCTGGTGGGTTATGCGCCGCGTGCCGTCCCACCTCGAACGCTACAGCGGAGGATCCCAGGGAGTCAAACATGACCAGAAGCAGCACGACCATGGGCAGGCTACGGCAAGCGAACACCTACCTGTTCGAGAAAGACCTCGACCACGGCAGCCGCGTCCTTGGTCGGCGTCTCGGGCTGCTGCGCCTTGGCCGCCGACAGAGGTAAGCGCTGCCGCAGCCAATCTCGCGGCATAGGTGGGCCATCTCCGCGCTATCTTGCCCGGCGTGCCCAACGGGATGGTGGAGTGCGAGCCAAGACCGCCCCAGAACGCGATATGCGCGCCAAAGCGGCGCTTGCGCGCACAGGCTGACCACGCGCGGCTTGAGAAAGCGCCGCCAGCGTTCTGTGCCCAGCACCACCCCCCTGTCGGCAGCCCCAATCATCGATGACCAGGAAGTGGCTCTGCAACGCAGGAATCGCCTGCAGTGCATCCTTCCGCCACAGCGGCGGAAAGATGAGCTGCAGGGTGGGAAAGTGGCAGCCGGCCAGCGAGGGCTCCTTGAGGGCGGCGGTCACAACATGGAACGGCCGCCTGTCGACGCGCCAGGAGCTGCCAAAGAGGTTGGTCGATAGGCTTGGCGGATCGCCGAGAGGGCCTAGCGACGGCCCGGGCGTGCCACGGCGACCGCGGCGCCCAGCCTGGCGTGGAACGGCTTGAGACCGAAGCCAACTTGCACCGGCTGGCGCTAAGCCGTAGGCTGGGCACGGCCATCGCAAGGAGGTCAGCGACCGTCGCCTCGGTGCCCTTGAGCAACGCGGCCCATCTTGCCGCATCAGACAGGCCAGGGCCAGGGCGGAACGCAGGGTGGCCTCCCTTGCCGACCACACGACGGCGAGCAGCAGGAGCCCAGGGATAAAGAACGGAAAGAGTTTCAGCCCGCGCACCTGCTTGCTCGGCGCGTCGGCCGGCTCCGTAGGGCGGTGCTGCAAGTAGGCCACGAGCGGGATGACCACGACCATGAGCAGGTTGCGTATCGGCTTGGTCGCCCTCGCCACGTCGAGCACGCGCCGGGCGGCAAAGACTTGGCCGTAGATCGGACCGCTGTCGGCCACCTGGGCCGTCTCGTGGATCGAGATGTCGAGGAAGAGCCCGACCGTCATTGCCCCTTCGGGCCGTAGCGAGTGCGCGAGGTAGGGGTGGGTGCACGTGGCCAAGCTGGTGAAGACGGTGATGTTGGCCACGGCGCAAGCGATCTCTTCCTGCTTTGCGCCGATGGCAGGCCCTGTCGCCGCGAACGCGCTGGGGCCGAGATGTGCTGGTGCCAGCCGCGAGCAGCGTGCCCAGGCGTGGGGAGAGGCCGAGGCGCCCGGTCAGCCAGTGGGTGAAGGCCAGCCAGCCGACGATACGGATGAGGATGACCAGGACGCCCAATGCGCCCACCTTCGGCACATCGGCGATGCCCAGGCGGATGCCCAGGAGGACGATGCCGAGGCGCTGGACCTTCTTGAGGCTGAACTAGATGCCGGGAGCGAACGCCACCGGCAGGCGAACCAGGTTCCCCAGCAGCAGGCCCGAGACGATGGCCATCATGATGCCCGGGATCAGGGTCTCTGGAAAACCCATCAGGTCATGGCCGAGCGGAGTGCTGGAGGCAAGCCCCAGCCAGGCCACCGCGCCGATGAGGGCCAGGCCTGAGAGCAGTGCGGCAGCTTGGTTGGCGTAGCCGGCCCAGCGGAGGTTGCGACGAACGAACGGTTGGCAGAGTATGATTCTCCTCCCCAATCAGCTTCACAGTGCAACATAACAGTGGTGCCATTGCTGGGAGCGCCTTTTGCGACGAAGTAATCCCGAAGTAATCCCGTGGTTGCGAGCGGAGCGATGCAACCCCCAATTCAAGGGTTGGGGTGCTACCGTACCTTGAGATTGGCTCGCTCCGTTCCGCTCTACTCCACCCTGCTCGCAATGACAAGTCAAGCATGGTTGAGTCAACCCACGATCACGGCAGCTATAACAGCCTCTCGCAGCACCCCCGTAGTGGCAGCTCGAGCCGCCCCCGTTTGCACACAGCCTATTGCCAAAGCCATCGCTATGATACGCGAGTGTGTCACCTGCTACACCACGGGTATCATCGCCCCCGCGGCGGGCATGCTGGCCACGCGCCCACCGCTGGGCAGCGCGGCCAGCGCCTCAGCCACGGCGGTGGCGAGATCGGCAGCGGGGGTCAGCAGCATGGCGCGCACCAGGCTCGGCGCCATCTCTGACACCAGGCGGACGTTCAGCCGCGCCGCATCGCGCGCGATGAGGTAGGCCTTGTGCGCGCCGATCTGGAAGCCCTCGCGCCGGAATCGTTCGAACACTGCCTCGTAGGAGCTCATGCCCTCCATCCAGCGCTCGTACTCCGGGCTGCCCACGCCCTCTGGGCAGGCAGCGACGACGATCAGAGTGCCGCCGTCGCGCACGAGCGGGCTGGCGTGGGCCAGCGCCTTCTGCGCCTGGTACAGGTTGATGTCCTTGGGATGGCCGCCGGCCGAGGCGATGACCAAGTCGTAGGGCGCGGGCACGCGCACCTGGCGCAGCGCCCGCACGCGCGCCACGCCAGCGGCGATGACCTCATCCGGCGGGCCGGCGAGCACCTCCGCGACCCGCCCCTCCTCGTCGAGGATGGCGTTCAGCGCCAGGTGTACGCCCATCAGGCGGCCAATTTCCTCCACGTCCTGGCGGGCCGGGTTATCCTCATAGTGGCCCATGCGCGCGTTGGGATCGGCGAGCAGGGCGTGGTTGCCCCTGATCGTTTCGCGGCCGGCGAGGCCGATGGACGCTCCTTTCGCCCCACCAGAGAAACCGACGAACTGGTGCGGCTCGACGATGCCGAGCACGACGCGCAGGTCGGCCTCCATCCAGCGCCGGTTGGCCCACACTGGCGTGCCGCGCTGTGTCTCGCCAAGGTAGACGAGGTTGGCACGATCGTCAGCATCGTGGCTGCGCACGAGGTAGGCAGCCAGGATCTCCGACGGTACGACACACCCAAACTCCTCGGGCACCATCGGCGGGTGGGCGCCGGTGCCGATGAGGAGGGTGGTGCGCGCCGGTGGCACGCCAAGGGCCTGCAGCGCGGCCAAGAGCGGCGGCAGGAGCAGGACGTGGGGCACAGGACGAGTCTTGTCGGCGAGCGCGATTGCCGCCGAGCGGACACCGCCATGGCGTGACAGGTTGCAGCCTGCCAGCGCCTGCTGCACGGCAGCCTCGGGGTCGGCCAGTGCGGGCACGTGAGGTGGCACGATCAGGTCGGCGGCCAGGCCGTCGGGCAGGCTCAGGCGCAAGGTAGTGCGGCCGTACGGAAGGCCAAACTCGCCCAAGGCGTGTTATCCTCATGCATGTCGCCGGGGCTCGCAGACGCTGGGCCGAACGGGTTCAAGGCCAGCAGGGAGCCTCTGGCCGGATCGGATTCTCGCAATGACGCCGAACCCTCTCAGCCTAACCTTTTCCACCTTGCGCGCAGCACAGTGTGGATCGCCTTGAGCAATACCGCGTTAGGGAGAGAGGGGAAAAGAGCATGACGCCTGCAGAGTCTTACCCGAGCGGCTCGAGCGGCTCGCGCACCTGGCCGTAGTAGGGCACCGGCCCGCCGCTGGGCGCGGCCCAGCGCACAGCGTTCTCGATGACCTTGAGCACCTCGGGCTGGTAGTAGATGGGCAGCGTTTCGTGGCCAGGGCGGAAGTAGAATATCTTTCCGCGGCCACGGCTGAAGCAGCAGCCGCTGCGGAACACCTCGCCACTCGCGAACCAGCTGATCAGGATGACGGCGTCGGGCTGTGGGATCTCAAAGTGCTCGCCATACATCTCTGCATGCGGGATCTCGAAATAGGGTGGGAGGCCGGCCGCGATGGGGTGACTGGGGGCCACGACCCAGATGCGCTCCTTCTCGTTGGCCTCGTGCCAGCGCAGCCGGCACTCGGTGCCCATCAGGCGACGAAAGATCTTCGAGCGGTGCGCGGAGTGAAGCACGATCAACCCCATGCCGGCCAGCACGCGCGCGTACACACGCTGCACGATCGCCTCGTCGACCTGCTCGTGCGCCATGTGCCCCCACCAGGTCAAGACGTCGGTCTCGGCCAGCACCTCGTCGGTCAGGCCGTGCTCGGGCTCTTCGAGGATGGCCGTGCGCGTGGCAATGCCGGGCAGGCTGCCCAGGAAGCCAGCCAGGGCGCCGTGGATGCCGTGGGGGTAGACCGCCTGCGCGGCCGGGTTCATGCGCTCGTGCAAGTACTCGTTCCAAACGGTAACGTGAATGGGGCTCTCCATAGCCTACTCCTCCAATCAAGGCGACCGCGGACCGCCTTGCCGGCAGTCCGGACCCACCATGCTCAGGCGCTGCGATGTAGCTTAGTGAGCACGAACTCCTCGTGGCGCAAGACCTCGGCAGCGGTGAGCCGACCGTTGATGGTGCGCTCGAGCATACTGAGAGCGGCGTCGGCGGCTTGGTCCAGGGTCATCTCCAGGCGCAGCATGCCGGTCAGGTCCACGTCGACGTGCTCGCCCATGGTACTCACAGTCAGAGGGTTCGCGCTGAGCTTGATTACCGGCACGATGGAGTTGCCGACGACATTGCCCTGGCCAGTGGCGAAAAAGTGCACGACTGAGCCAGCAGCGGCGCAGAGCGTAACCATCTCGGCGGCGGCGCTGGAGGAGTCCATGAAGTGCAGGCCCGGGCCCTGGGGCTCCTGGGCCGGCCTGAGCACCGAGCGGATAGGACTGGTGCCCATCTTCTGGATGTTGCCGAGGGCCTTTTCCTCGATGGTTGTGAGGCCGCCGCGGATGTTGCCTTCCGTGGGCTGCGAGCCGAGAAGGTCGGCGCCCTGGGCGATGATGAATTCCTGGTAGGCGTTGAAGGTACGCATGAATTCAGCGGCCACCTCAGGTGTCACGCAATGCGAGGCGACGATATCCTCCCCACCCGTTACCTCACTCGTCTCGCCGAAGATGAGCGTGGCCCCGCCGGCCGCGAGCCGGTCAAAGGCGCGGCCGATGGTGGGGTTGGCGGCCAGGCCTACGGTGGTGTCGGACTCGCCGCACTTGGCGCTCATGAGCAACTCGCTCGCCTGGAACGGCTCGCGGCGCAGCTCGGTGGCCCACTGCACGTACTCCTTGGCCCTGCGCGCCGCCGCCTCGATCGTCTTCAGGTCGCCGGAGCGCTCGATGCTGAAACCGGCCACCGGCTTGCCGGTCCTCGCGATCTCGGAAGTAATGCGCTCTGTCCACCGGGGCTCGATGCCAATGACGATGGCGGCGGCGACGTTGGGGTTGCGGCCCACGCCAGCCAAGGTACGGAAGGTCAGCTCGAGGTCGTCGCCAAACTGCAGGTGCCCGTAGGGGTGGGCCAGGGCCATGGTGCCACGCACGAGGTGGGCCACCCCCTCGGCAGCGGCGTTGGAGAGATCGTCGACGGGAATGATGACCACGTGGTTGCGCACGCCCACCCGCCCGTTCTCACGCCGGTAGCCGGTCAGCTTCAGGTCCTGTGCGTTCATGTTCACCACCTCAGGCTACGCAGGTTGTGCGTGTGCACGTGCGCGCCGCGCCGGACGGCTTGTGTGGCCCGGCCGATGGGGCGCCCGTACTTGACGACGACCTTGCCCTCGGGGAGATCGCGCATAGCGACCTTGTGGCCCAGGGGCACGTCTTCGACCAGCGTTACCTGGCCTGCCGGCGCGCCGTCCAGCGTCATTGCGCCGACCTCCGCACCTGCCTTGAGATCCATGATGGCGACGCCGACGTCGTCGGCCAACTCGTGCATGAGGATGCCGTGGAGCATGGGGACCTCCTTTCGTGATGCATTGTGCGCAACGCACAAAACGTGATGCGTGAGGCATGATGCGTGTTCCGTTTGGCCGCCCTGCGTTCTGTCTGTAAGACGGGCCTTCTAGCCCGTCTGCCCTCGTATGGCAGCAGCCCACTCGGCCTCGAGGCCCAAGGCACGCATGCGGTCTAGGCCGGGCACGCCATCGCTGTCCCAGCCCATGAGGGCATAGTACTCACCCAGCATGGTCTCGAGGGGTACGGTGTTGCCGGCGCTGGGGCCGCTGGGCATGGGCTCGGCGAGCAGACGACGGGGCAGGGTGTCTGCTGAGCGGCGGAACCCATCGCGGACGTTGAACAGCCGCTCGAGCTGCAGGATGTTCTCGCCGATGCGCAGCGCGTCAGCCTCGGTCAGCAGGCGCCCCGTTACCGCCGCGTGCATCTCGAGCATCGTGTGCGGGTCGAGGACGAAGCGCATCGAGGCGCAGAGCCCCAGGGAGTCGACCAGGGCCATGATCGACTGGGTCTCGGCCACCAAGGCGGCCTTGCCATCGGCGCGCAGGCGGCGGCTGGGCTCACCGGCCGTCTCGGCAGCCATCGTGGGCGCGATCATATGGTGCGCGCCCTTGGGTGAGATGGCGTACGTCAGCCCCATGCCCACGACGCCGCGTGGCTCGTAGGTTGCCAGTTCCATCCCTTTGACATGCATGGCGAGATCGGGCGCGCCCAGTTGCTCGGCGGCACGCCGCGCGCCCTCGGCCAGCAAGTCGCCGAGCCCTCGGCGCTCGCCGATGGCTTCGATTGCCGCCAGGAGCGCTTCGTCACTGCCGAAGCGGAGTTCCACGCCGCCCAAGTCGCCCGGCGCAAGCAGGCCGCGCTCGTAGGCCTCCATCGCCATCGATACCGTAGCACCGGCCGACATCGTGTCCATCCCATACGCATCACAGAGGGCGGTGGCTGCCACGATGGCCGCCGGCTCGCCGACGCCGCAGTTGGCGCCCAGCAGACCCAGCGTCTCGAACTCGGGGCCCTCGATGGTGCTGCCCACCAGGCGGCCGAGCGTGACCGGCGACAGCTTGCCGCAGGCGACCGGGCAGCCATAGCAGGAGCGGTCGCCGACGTAGAGCGTCTCTCTGAGGCGCGGACCGCTCAGCCGCTCGGCCTCCTCGAACCAACCGCCGGAGAAATTACGGGTGGCCCAATAGCCCAAACGGTTGGTGGCCTCGACCATCTCGGGCGTGCCGCAAGCGCGGCGCAGGCGGGCCTTGGGGTGCTGCGCCAGCAGCGCGTAGGCCTGCTCCACCAGGCGCGCGAGGGTGGCACCGTCGGCCACCGGCACCTCGCCCGTGCCGCGTACGGCGATGGCTTTGAGATTCTTGACGCCCATCACCGCGCCGGGGCCGCCGCGGCCGAATTCCCGATGCGCGTCGGCCTGGATGCAGGCAAAACGCACGCCCTTTTCGCCAGCCGGGCCGATCACCGCCACGCGCACCGCCCGGTCGCGCAACTCGGCGCGGATGGCGTCTTCCGTCTCATGCGTGAACTTGCCCCATAGGTGGCCGGCGGCGCGCAGCTCCGCGTGGCCCCTGTCGACCCAGAGGTACACCGGCTGCTCGGCGCGGCCCTCTATGACGATGCCATCATAGCCGGCGAATTTGAGCTCCGGCGCCAGGTGGCCGCCGCAGAGCGAAAAGCTGTAGGTCTCGCTCAGCGGCGAGCGGAAAGTGACGCACATCTTGTTGGCGCCGGGCGCCAGCGTGCCTGTCAGCGCGCCGGTAAGGAAGATGAGCTTGTTGGCCGGGCCCAGGGGGTCAGTACTAGGCGCCAGCTCATCGAAGAGCAGGCTGGCGCCGACACCCCGTCCACCGAGGCGACGCACATAGAGGGCCTCGGGCGTTGGCTCGCGACGGATGGTGCCGTACGTCAGGTCGACGCGCAGCAGGCTGCCAGCCAGCCCGCCCTGTAGCTCGCTCATAGTACCTCCTTTCCGGCCACCAGGTCGTCGCGATAGGCGCGGTCCACCAAGTCCAGCTCCAGGCAGAGGATGGCACCCTCGGGACAGTGGCGCGCGCACTGCGGTTCGCCGCCGCACAGATCGCAGAGCAGCGGCACGCCGACCTCCGCGTCCATCTTGATGCAGGCGCGCGGGCAGGCCTCCAGGCATAGCCGGCAGCCGACGCACGCCTCTGCGTCGAGTTGCAAGCCGCCGCTCATCGGGTCGCGGCTGATCGCCCCACTGGGGCAGGCCGCGATGCAGGGCGCCCTTCTGCACTGGTTACACGCGATGGGCGCGCTGCGCAGGTGCAGCTGCTGCACGGTAATGCGCGCGTGGGCCGGGCTGACTGCACCGTGATGCTGATAGGCACACCACTGCTCGCAGATGCGGCAGCCGGTGCAGCGGCTGGCATAGATGGCCAGGACTTTGTGAGCCAAGAGTCCCCCTCCCACAGGATGCCCGGCTGTTGTCCAGGCGCTGTGTTACGCTCCATACCCGGAACCCACCAGGCTGCTAAGCAGGCGACACAGCCTTGCCGGTGCGAATGGACTCCAGCGCCGCTAGGGCCACGGCCAGCGCAGCGCGGCCTTGCTCGCCGCCGGCGGGTGGTGCCTGGCCCTCAACGATGCAGCGGGCAACCTCGTCGATTTCCCGCTGGTACATGTTCTCTTCGCAGGTGGCGACGGTCTTCCAGTCCTCGCCCTCACGCTGCAGGCGCAGCTCCTGGTAGCCGGCATGAAACTGCACCTCGGCCTGACCTTGGGGCCCAAAGATGCGATCGGGCACGTCGGGCGCGACCAGGTCTGGCGGCATGCCCCAGGTGACGACGAAGGTGCCGAGATCGCCCGAAGCGAAGCGCACGTGGATGGCGGCCGTATCGCAGGCCACCTCGCCGATGTGTGCCAGCTCGGGGCGGCCCTGAGCCATGGCGAGCCCCTGGGCGTAGACCTCGACCGGCCGCGCGTTGAAAGCGTAGGCCCATGTGTCGTAGAGGTGCACACCCATGTCGATGACCGGCCCGCCGTTGGCGTGGGCATCATGCATCGCGCGCTTGGGCCGCAGCCCGCGCGCATCCTGCGCTGTGTAGAGGACCGGCCGGCCGAGCGCGCCCGAGCCCAGTTGCTCGCGCAGTGCCGCCAGCACCGGAGAGTAGCGGCGCATAAAGCCGACGGCGAGCCATACGCCGCTCTGCCGGGCCGCCTCGATCATGGCGTCGGCCTCGGCCAGGGTCAGCGCGATCGGCTTCTCGGAGAGCACGTGCTTGCCGCGCTGCGCGGCATAAATGGCCACCTCGGGGTGCAGGCACGTTGGAATGCAGACCGAGACGACGTCGGCCTCGCTCTGCTCGATCGCCAACCGGTAGTCGGTATACCAGGCGTCGATCTGCAGGTAGCCGGCGAGGGCGCGGGCGCGCTCCTCGACGATGTCGGCCACAGCCACGACCTGGGCCAGAGCCGATGAGTGCCAGCAAAGGGCGTGGCGACTGCCCATGTCACCCGCGCCGACGACGCAGACACGCAGCTTGTCTCCCATCATCGCATCCTCCAGGAACCGCTTACTGTGTCACTGCAAGCACCGCATGCCCCGCTGGGTCATGTGCGAGCATCGAGACCACATCCGCGACTGCGAGTACCTCATGGGCCGTCCGCGCACGTGCGGGTACCAGAAGCTACTGCGGTCATCGCCAGTGCCGCATGTGCACTGGGCCGTGTGCGGGCACAGAAACTACTCGCATTCATTGCGAGGAGCCGGCCCTTGCCAACGAAGCAATCCTCAGTGGGTCCGCAAAAGCGCGTTGGAGATTGCTTCTCTCCGCTCGAAATGACCATCAGGGTTCAGAGACCTCGCTCCCTCAAGTACTGACGGCTGATGCGCGCGCTCTCCAGGGGCGTGCGCCCGGTTTCGTCCTGCTCCACGACCAGCCAGGGGAACGGCCGGCCGCCGATGGCCTGGAGCACGCCCTGCAGGTCCACGCTGCCCGCACCGAGCTCAGCCCAGCCCTCATCAGTCGTGTCTTTCAGATGGAGATAGCCGATGCGGTCGAGGAAGGTACGCACCGTGGCCGCCGGGTCGCCACCGGCGCGCCGCACCCAGGCCACGTCGAGGCACAGCGAAACATGCGCCGCGTCGGTGTGCGCGCAGATGTAGCGCAGCTCACGGCAGTCGTCAGCAATCTCCCAAAAGTGGTTGTGGTAGCACAGCCGCAGGCCGGCGGAGGCGCAGAGCCGGCCCACGCGTTCGAGGTTCTCGGCCGCCCAGCGCAGCGATTCTTCGTCACCCGCGCCCGGTCGGCCACTGAATGGTAGGAAAGTGGCCCCAACCTGGGCGGCAAAGGCGATGATGCGCTCCAGGTTGTCGAGCGCCTCCTGCACCGATGCCGCGTCGTGGATCTCGCCGCCGACGTGGACGCCGACGACCTGCAGCCCGTGCTCGGCGAACAGGCGGCGGTAGTGCGTGGGCCGGGCGATGTCAAGGTGCTGGGCACCGATCTCGATCCCATCGTAGCCGGCCTGGGCGACCTCGGCGAGGACGTCGGGCAAGCGCTCGCGGTTCATCTCCGGCCCCCAGGGGCGGGTCTGGATACCGATCTTCATTGTGGACCTCCTCACTCGACAGCCGCACACCATTCATTGCAACAGGCACTTCGGTGACTTACAGCCGCGCGGGCACAGGGCACTAGCGCAGGCGGCCCTGCCGCCGGAACTGCGCCAAGTACTCGGTGAAGGCGAAAGTGATCGGGGATGGCCCGCGCCGTGTCGATGTCGTTGACCATGGGGTCGAGGAGCAACGCCTGCAGCGCCAGGTCGCGGTCGCCGTGGTAGCAGGCATCGACCACCAGCGAACTGTAGGCCAGCTCGCGCCGGCACAGCTCGGCGACGCCAGCGGGTAGCGGCGGCATGTTCAGGCCGCGGACGCCGCATCCAGAAACCACGCCCGGCACCTCGACGATGGCATCGGCCGGCAGGTTGGGGATGTAGCCGTCGTTGGGCAGGTTGAGCTGGTGGTGGTAGCGGTCGTCGTTCAAGGCGATGGCCTCGATGATCTCGGGCAGCCCTTCCGAGTAGACGGCACGCAGCTCATCAACCGGGCACTGCCCCGCCACGATGGCCTCGGCCGTGGCCCGGCGCTCCGCACGCCGCACGCGGTTGCCATCCCACCTCTGCAGCTCGAGGTCATACTTCTCCCAAGGCTTGGTGATGGGGTCGTGCACCCACAGTAGGAACTCGCAGAGGTGGCTATCGCCGGGGGTCGGCATCAGGCCAAAGATCTCGAAGAGCGTGCGGGTCAGCGGCTCAAAACCCCTGGGGTAGCCGTGCAGCCAGCGCTCACGCAGCAAGGGGCAGAGGTCTTCGCCAGTGGCACGGTCGCGGCTGTCGTAGACCCGGGAGAAGTGGTTCAGGCCGGCCGCCTTGATATCGAAGCACAGGAAGCCCGCTGCCGCCACCGGCAAAAAGTTGGCCATGTTGGCATGGTCGGTCTGCACGTGAAAGCCAGGCGGGATCGGCACGTCGTAGCGGTCGGCCAGCACGGCCATGGCCATGGCACAGGCCCACAGCAGCTGATGGCACAGGCCCACCACTCGGACCCTGGTGTAGCGGTGCACAGCCCATGTCAGGCGGGTGACCGGGCTGGTAAAGTTGTGGTACCAGGCCTGGGGGCAGAGTTCCTCCATATCGCGGGCGATGGCGATGAGCAGCGGCAGGTTGCGCACTGTGTGGGCGAAGGCGCTCGGGCCACCGTTCTCAGCATGAGGCTGGCGGATGCCGTGTTTGAGGGGGATGCGCCAGTCCTTTTCCCACTACTCCTCGCGCGGACTGACCTGCACCGAGACGACTACCAGGTCCGCCTCTGGCAGCGCTTCGCGCAGCTGGGTGGTGGCGTGGATGTCCGTCCCCGTGCCCCAGGCCTCCGTGATCATCTCGGCCAGGCGGGCCATCGTCGCCAGGCCGGGCTCGTCGATATCTACCAGCCATAGCTCGCTCCCGCGCAGACACTCCGAGCGCACCAGCGTGGCCAGCGAGCTGGGGCCGAACACAGCGCTGCCGGCGCCAATGAGGACGATTCGTGGTGGGCTAGGCATAGATTGCTCCGCTTCGTGATGCGCGATGCGCAACACGCGAAGTACAAGATGCGGGGCGGGAGAGGTGTTGCGTTCTGCGTGCTCCCGCTACATGAAGCGACATGCGCACGGGGCGCCCGTGATCAAGCGACGGGGCAGATGCTGCGCGAGGCCGCGTGACCGGCGATCAACGGAACACGCAACACGCATCACGCCGTACGCATCACGTTTCACGTTTTACGTTTCACTCATACTCCGTCTGATCCCAAAACGCCTGAAAGCGCGCCAGGCCCTCGTGGGTATAGGGATGGTCGAAGGCCTCCTTGAAGACGGCCAGGGAGGCGGTGACGATATCGGCACCTGCCAGGGCGGCATCGACGATCTGGCGGGCGTTGCGGACGGCGGCGACGATGATCTGCGTGTCATAGTCATAGACGTCGCGGATCTGCACTATCTCGCGCACAAAGCCGGCCGTCTCTTCGCCGTTGGCCTCCTTCCAGCCGATGAAGGGTGAGACGAACGCTGCCCCCATGCGCATGGCCTGCAGCGCCTGGCTGGCCGAAAAGACGAGCGTCAGGTTGGCGCGGATGCCCTGCTCGGCCAGGAGCGGGATGGCCTTGAAGCCCGCCTCGTTGGCCGGCAGCTTAATGACAAAGTTGGGTGACAGGGCGGCGAGCTTGACCCCCTCGGCAACCATGGCGCGATAGTCAGTGTGGTGCGGGTTCACCTCAACCGAGATCGGCCTGCCGGTGCCGTGGAAGAGCTGTGCGATCTCGCGCGCCACGGTCAAGAAGGGCTTGCCCGAGGCCTGCACGTGGCGGGGGTTGGTGGTCACGCCGTTGATGTCCCACATCTCCAGGGCATAACGGATTTCGTCGATCTGTGCGCTGTCGAGGAAGAACTGCATTGGCGCCTCTCCATCCATTGGTCGCCGGCCATTGCGAGCGGAGCGAAAGAATCTCCAGCCGGCGAGATAGGGTGCTGGGGCACTTGGATTGCTTCGTCGGCAAAGAGCGCTTCCCCCGCAATGACAGGTGGGCAGCTAGCGTCCGCCAAAGCCCGTCATGGTAATGCCTTGCACAAAGTAGCGTTGTGCTACCACGAATACAGCCACAATGGGCAGGGTCATCACGGTGCCGGCGGCCATCACCAGCTCCCACTGCGCGGTGTATGACTCATTGAAGGCCTGGATGCCTACCGCCAGCGTCCATTTATCCATGCTGTTCACGTAGATCAATGGCTCCATAAAGTTGTTGTAGTGCTGCAGCAGGGCAAAGACGGCCACCGTGGCCAACACGGGCTTGGACAGCGGCAGCAGGACTTGCAGCAGGATGCGCAGGCGGCTGGCGCCGTCGACCAGTGCGGCTTCCTCCAATTCCATCGGTATGCCACGCAAGAACTGGCGGATCAAAAAGACATAGAGCGGCGTGCCGGCCAAGCAATAGGGCACGATCAGCGGCAGCCAAGTATCGATCCACCCAAACCGGCGAAACTCGATAAAGCGCGGGACCAGGGTGATCACTTCGGGCAGCATCATCGTCGCCATCAGCAGGCCAAAGAAGAAATCGCGGCCTGGCCAGCGCAGGCGTGCAAAGCTGTAGGCGACGAGCGTGGACGAGGTTACGGTGCCGAACACGGCGCACATGACGACGATGAACGTGTTGGCGGCAAAGGTCGCCAACGGCAGGGTCTGGAAGGCCTTGGCATAGTTGTTCCACTGCGGGCTTTGCGGAATCCAAACGATAGGGTGCCGGAACAGCTCGGTGGAGGCCTTGAGCGAGGCCGAGACCATCCACAGCGTCGGGATTAGAAAGGTTACCAGCAGGGCAGTCATGAAGATCTGCAGGGCCGTCAGGCCGACGCTGGACAGCAGCCGCCGCCTCGACCAGCGGTGGGAGATGCTCGTCTGTGCCACCGTACCCATCCCCTCCTACTCCTCGTAATAGACCCACGAGCGCGACAGATAGAACTGGGCGATGGTAAAGCCAACGACGATGATAAATAGCTCCCACGCTAGCGCCGAGGCGTAGCCCATGTTGAAGAACTTGAAGCCCTGGTTGTAGATGTTGAGCACCACGAACAGCGTGGCTTTTTCCGGCCCGCCGTCGGTCATGATCTTGGCGGGCACGAAGGTCTGGAAAGAGTTGATGATGGCAATGACCATGTTGTAGAAGATGAGCGGCGTCATCATCGGGATGGTAATGTGCCGCAAGCGCGCCAGGGGGCCGGCGCCGTCGATGCTGGCCGCCTCGTAGAGCGACTGTGGAATGTTGCCAAGGCCGGCGATGAAGATCACCATCTGGCGGCCGATCATCCACAGCGACATAAAGATGAACGCCGGCTTGACCAATGCCGTGTCGAACAGCCACGCTTTCGGCGCGATGCCGAACCAGCTCAGCACATCGTTCAGGATGCCGAACTCGGGGTGAAAGACGCGCTGCCAGACGACGGCGCTGGCCACGGCCGGGACGATGATGGGCATGTAGAAGCCGGCCCGGTAGAGGTCGCGCGCCCGCAAGCGTTGGGTGAGCGCCAGCGCCAGCAGGAAGGAGCACACCAACTGCAGTGGGACGGCGAACACGGTGTAGAAGCCACTGTTGTAGAGGCTGAGGTTCGCGTCGGTGTCCCGCACCATCCTCGTCAGGTTGCTGAACCCCACCCAGCGCGCCGGCCCAAGCAGGTCCCAGCTCTGGAACGCCAGCACGACGGAGTAGAGCATGGGAAAGGCGATGAAGACGGCAAAGCCGATGATAAAGGGCGAAGCGAACAGGTAGCCTTGCGCCCACTCCCCAAGCACCAGGACGCTAGGGAGCTTGAAGCGCGCTCGCCGGGTAGTTGCGATCATCCCCGACCTCCCCGCGGGCCATGCCGCACTAGGGTTGGGGGCAAGCCATTGTGGCTCGCCCCCCACACGCCATCGCTGGCGGGTCAGACCGCGAGCATCACTTCTGCGTGGCCCAGTACTCGTCGAGCAGCTTCTGCAGCTCGGCGTCGACCTTCGGCAAGACTTCGCTGGCCCTTGCGGTACCCGCCATCAGCGGATCCCAGCCGACTGGCTTGACGACCTGGCTCCACATCTTGCTGCGCGGCACGCCGCTGATGACGTCGATCTGCGAAACCTTGAACGCATCGATGAACGCCTTGCCGTTCTTGACCTGGAACCGCTCCTGGATCATCGGGATCCACCACTTTTCGACCAGTTCCATGGTGTTAGGCAAGCGCCCGCTGACCTGTGAGTAGATCTTGTCGGCCTCCTCGCTCGCCGCAAAATGTACGAAATCCCAGGCATCGTCGGCAAGCTTGGTCTTGGGGATAGCTAGGCCTTCGAGCCAGGCGCGGTGCGTGCGCTTGGCGTCGGCGCCCTTGGGCATGAGCACCACGTCGAACTCGACCTGCTTCTTCTGCTCGCGCAGCTCGGGCGTGTTGAGCTTGGGGAAGTACCAGGCGCCCTCGTATTTCATGGCGCAGTTGCCCGTCTCGATGACGTTGGCGCCGCTGGCCGTGTCGGCCGCCGTTGGCGAGACCTTGAGCGTGTTGTAGACGTCGCTGGCCACGATCTGCACCATCTGGGCGACTTCGGGCGTGCTGAACAATGCCCTCTTGGGGTCTTCCACGCTGTCGAACTCGCGCTTGCCCGTCAGTAAGATCCAGGAGATGTCGCGGAACCAGCTGCCATTGGCCTGGTAGCCGAACATCTTGACCGTGCCGCTGGTCTTGGTCAGCTTCTTGGCGATGTCGAGGAACTGCTCGAAGGTCCAGTCGTTCGTGGGGTAGGGGATGCCAGCCTCGTCGAAGGGCTTCTTCGCGTAGAACATGAGCATGGTAGCGATCTGCATGGGCACCAGGTAGAGCTTACCCTTGCGCTTGGTACTCTGTTCGGCGCCGCCGATACCGCTGGGAAACGGCGCCGTGAACTTGTCGCGCGCGACATAGTCGTCGATCGGTTGCAGGAGCCCCTTGTCGGCGTACGTCTGCCACTCCCAGCCCTGGAAGCCCGAGATGTGGGGCGGCGTACCGCCGGCGATCATGGTCTGCAACTTGGGGTAAAAGTTGTTGCCGGGGTCGGCGACCACGGTTTGCTTGATGGTGGCGTGGGGATAGCGCTCCATGTACAGCTTGCAGATCTGCTCCCACGCTGGAATGTCGGCCGTATCGCCCCAGACCAGGTAGTCGAGGCTGACGGGCGCTTTAGGCGCGGGGGTGGCTGCGGCCTTGGTTGGTGCTGCCGTAGAGGCGCTGGCGGGCTGGGCTGCCTTGGTCGGCTCGGCCGCCGGGGCGCACGCCGCAAGGACAGCGACCGCCGCAAGTCCCTGTCCGCTCAATAAGAGGAACTGCCGACGCGAGAGTCTGCCTTCCATCGTACTTCCTCCTCATTTGGGAGCCCGAGGCATCGGTACCGCGATCATGGATGGCCTCGCCGCCACGCTGGTCAGGCGAGTCAGTTGGGGGTCGCCGGGTTCCGAACTGGCTGTGCCACTCCCTCGATGGGCATCCCCCCTTTCTGGCGCTCAGAGGCGCAGAACGGGCAGCCCCAGCATGGCGCCCAGAGCCAGCAGGGCCGCTCGATGGTCGCCGTAGGTCAGAGAGACGTGGTGTTCGAGGCCTTCTCGCATGATGGTGTCGAGCACATCGCTCGCGGGCGCGTCGAAGCGCAGCACGCCCGAGGTGCCTGAAAAGCTCGGCGCCGACTGCAGCATCTCGCCGCCGGCGATGACCAGGCGATAGCCGCCCGACGCCTCGCTCAGCCGGGCCAGGGTGACCCGCCCGGGCTTGAGCGAGAACTCGAAGAGCAAGGGCAGCTTGCGGTTGGGATGAACCGTGGCACGCGGCGGCCGCGCCCGGTCGGCCATGCTCAGTGGAGCGAGGCCGCAGTGCCAAAGCACCCCTGTGCCAGCAGCCACATCCATCGACACGATGTCGCTACCAAAGGCAGGGCCCCCACTCAGGCACTGCAGGATGAACTGGGTGATGGTACCGTTGACGTCGGCCTCGCAGCTCGTCGGGATGAGCCCGTCCGCGAGTTGCGAGAGTGCGCCACACGCCGCGCAGCCCAAGTCGGTAAAGAACTCGGGCCAGCAGCGCACCGCCAGGCCATCGAGCCGCTCCACGGCGGCCAGCCGGCCCAGGGCCTGCTGCACGGCCAGCGTGCGCCGCGCCGCGGCCCTGTCCACGTAAGCTAGGCCCTCCAAGCGGCTCTCGAGCGCCTGCCAGGCCGCGTCGACCTCCCCCTCGCCCACAGCACGCACGGCCTGGAACACCGCGTCGAGCCCGAGGGGCACCACCTGCACCCCGAGGGCGGCCCGCAGCCGCTCCGCATCGTAGCTGCAGGTCGGGAAGCCTGCGGGTTGCTCGCCGACGCGACCGATGCGCGCCTGGCGCAGGCGCTGCCGGACGTGGCCGGCCAGAGCTAGGGTGCAGACCTTCTGCAGCGCCGCTGGGTCGTCGGGCGGGGCATAGAGCCAATCGTAGCGCCGACCTGCACGGCGCAGGGCGTGCGCCGCTAGGTTGACGCCGCACAGCGAATTCAGCCGCAACCGCCGGGGGCCCCCGGGCGCGGCATCGGCCGCGGCCGGCTCAGGCACAGCCCCCAAGGGCTGGGGCACGGAACGGCTTCCGGTTGGCTCTGGGACAGCCCATAGGACCAAGGGCGCGTCGACGGCCTCGGCGACCCGCAACACCATGGTGCTATCGGCGAAAGTAGCCTGCAACAAAAGCAGGAGGTCGGGCGGATCGGCAGCCAGCGCGACGACGGCGGCCTGCAGTGCCTCGGGGTCGCGCAGCGGCTCCCCCGGTCCACAGAGCTGCAGGCCGGCGCTGGTGAGCGCGCCGTGCAGCTGCGTCGTGACCTGGCCAGCCAGCGCCACGTCGAAGGTGGAGCGGGCCAAAGAAACGAAACCGACACGCAACCCGTTTGCTACAGTCATGCCAGAGCTCCGTGTACGAAGGACGGCTGCGACTGTCTCGACAGTGCTGTGGTGTGATAATGAGTACTGCCCGGCCCGCGGGCCATGTACCAGCACTGAGACCGCCGCGGTCATTGCGAGGAGGCAGTTGGCGCCGACGAAGCAATGACGGCCGGTGCCTATTTGCTTGGCGCAGGCTCCGGAGACCCGGGTGCACTCGCAATGACGGACCTAATGCTATAGAGGCAGTCCTGCATCTACAAGTCGGCGTACTCGGCTCGGCGGTAGAAAAAGGCATCCAGCGCCAGGGCTGCCGCACCGACCAGGCCGACCTGGTCGCCCACGGGCGCGACGCCGATCCGCACCTTGCGGCCTAGGTCAGCAAAGGCACGCTGGCGCACCGTCGCTTCGATCGCTGGCAGGAACAAGTCGCTGCCCTGCGCAAGGATGCCGCCCAACAGGATCAGCTCTGGGTTGAAGATATTGACCAGGGTGGCCAGCGCGATCCCCATGTAGCGGCCACGCTCCTCCAGCAGCGACCGCACGGCCGAGTCGCCAGCGCGTGCGGCGGCAAATATGCGTTCGATGGCGCTGCCCTGGCCGCGCGCTAGGTGCCGAGCGAGAAGTCCGTCCGGCTCCGCGGCGGCCAACCGCTCTGCCAGACGCACGATCGCCGGCTCCGATACCAGGGTTTCGAGGCAGCCTGAGTTGCCGCAACCGCAGCGCTCGCCACCCTCGGGCAGGATCGTGACGTGGCCGATTTCCCCCGCCCCGCCGCCGCTGCCACGGAACACATGACCGTCGACCACCAGGCCGGCGCCGACGCCGATGCGGTCGTAGACGAAGGCCAGCACGCGCGCGTCGCGCCCGGCACCAAAGAGTGCCTCGCCCAGGGCCATGGCGCGCACATTGTTGTCGACACAGACCGGCAGTCCAAAGCGTGTGCGGAAAAAGTCGCAGATGTGCACATCGCGCCAGCCCAGGTTAGGCGCCAGCAGGTTGACGCCCCGCGCCGGGTCGACCAAGCCTGAGGCGCCTACGCCGATGCCCAGCACCTCGCCGGCGCCATGCGGGCGCTCGGCAAGCGCTTGTTCGAGCAGCCTAGCAGTGGCCGACAGTACCTCGTGGGCGGAGGCCGTCAGCGGATGCGACAGCGAGTAGATGCGCTGCAGACCTGCATGCAAGTCGCTCATGGCAACGCGCACCACGCCGACGTCGATGTGGACCGCAGCCACGTGGCGAGCGCCAGGCACCAGGCGCAGGGCCGTGCGGCGGCGGCCAGCCCCACGACGGTCCCCCCGCTCATCGCTGCCGTCCTCGACCACGATGCCTTGGCTGAGGAGCTCGTTGACGAGGTTGGTGACGGTGGTGGTGGAAAGACCGGTGCACTCCGCCAGAGCGACGCGCGAGATCGGCTGGCGCAAGAGCAGGGTGAGCAGAAGGGCACTAAGATTGTGCGACTTGACCGCTAGGATATTGCTGCCGGTCATGCCCTGGCGACTCAACATGGCGCTCTCCCCACGCCCGGGATTGCCGGAGCGCACGAAGCTAGTGGATTAATTAATCAAGAGGAAAAACAAATCTGCATGCATTATACAAGGTTTTTCTGCTGTTGTCAATGGGCTGATTTCTATAGCACCCCCATCCCCGACACCACCGCCAGCAGCCCCGCCCCGCCGACCACCAAGAGCACCACCCGGCGGAAGGCCTGCTCGTCGACGCGGCGGGCCAGACCAATGCCCGCCCAAAGGCCAACGGCCAGCGCCGGCA
>Ga0123519_10004738_pt1 | contig 21859 bp, 40 predicted proteins | sample YelNatPaOPRAMG02_FD_87396 | JGI IMG/M metagenome (GOLD analysis project Ga0123519, IMG submission 87396) | Hot spring microbial communities from Yellowstone National Park - Yellowstone National Park OP-RAMG-02 (version 2) | ecosystem: Environmental > Aquatic > Thermal springs > Hot (42-90C) ...
AGTTTAAGGCTCCAGAGTTAGAAGCAGAAAATGGCTCTGAGAGCCAAGGTTCGGGGCGTGGCGCAGCTTGGTTAGCGCACCTGTCTGGGGTGCAGGTGGTCGGAGGTTCGAATCCTCTCGCCCTATTACTGATCAAGGCTCGGTTCCTTTTTCCTTCTTCCACGTTTCTTCTTTATACCACCTGCTTGGCTCTTCCAAGTTTTACAGAATAATGCTTCTTTTACTTTGAAAGAGTAATTAGCCATTACTTTCAGCCAAAAGGGGGGCAAGCCAAGTTCTTTGGCTATTGTTTCTAAGTTATCTTGGTTGGTGAGAGCATAAAAAAGTTCTTCTACAGGAATCAAAAAACAAGTAGCGTAATCAATGGCAGGATAAACGGTCATGTCAAAGCCGAATGCAGGAGGATAAACAAAGACGTCTCTCAAATCTTTATGCAGGTCGTATTCTCCCAAGATGAAAGAAAGTGAGAGTACCTTTTCTTCAAGAGGAACATTTGAAGAAACTTGACAGTGCCACTGATCTTGTTCTTTAAAAATAATGGCAGAACAAGATTTAAGAGGATTTTCGTCGACCACGAGGTTTCTTTTCTCCAAGCTTCGCTTCACCCTCTTCAGGTTTTCTTCCCAGTTCATAGGCTACGCCTCCGTACATAAATTTCATGGCTTCTCGTAGAGCCACCTCTGTTATCAATTTTACAGCTTGAGGGTTCAAAATAGCAAGTTCGTCTACTATACGGATATGCTCTGGAATTCCTAATTCTTCAGCGCCAAAAATATCGTAAGGACTTACTCCCAACGCCTTAGCAATTTTGATCCCATCTTCCCATCTCAGAGGTACTTTTCCTAATTTTATATTCGAAATAGTCATACGAGAAATACCTGTTCTTTCTGCCAATTCAGCAAATGTTATACCAGCCTTTTTACAAAACTGAGCAATACGCTCTCCAATCTCTTTCCTATGATCACGGCCTCTCCCCTTTTCCATTTTCATCACCACCTTCTATTTCTTTCTCTGGCTGGTATAATATCATAAAAAATAGAAAAAGTCAATAAAAATATAAAATTTTTTATACTAAACTCCACAAATGACCGATTTTCTTTACCTTTTTCTTTTCCTCTAAACTTTTTAAAACCTGAGAAACAAGGTCACTTTCCACACCCAACTCAAAAGCTAAATCGCTTAAATTCATTTCATCCCTCTCCTCAAGAAGAGTTTCTATCCTATTAGCAATTGAGTCTGCCAAAGAAGGAGGTTCTATAGCCTTTACCAGAATCATGTTATTAGAAAAATTAAATTCAAAACCACGAGGAGCATGCAAAGAAGAAAGATTAGCTTTTCTATGATAAGCTCCTATTTTTATAGAATCTGGTATTCCATCAGCTACTCTTTTCAGCTCCCAGACAGAACGAGCATAATTGGTAAAAAAAACTGAACCATAAATAGATTTTACATTTTCCCTATCCTTAGAAGTATGCGCCAAGATTAGAGATGTAGTTTTTAATTGGCGCAAGGAAGTGAAAAAGTCAATGGCTATTTGAGCTTCATTTAAATTTCCTCCTGCTGCAGCAGCTAAAGAATCAATTACCAAAATTTCAATATCTTTATCCGTAATGCAGGCTTGTATTTGATCCACATCTTCAGAAAGCGGAATGTCACATCTCCTATAATTGATGTAAGTAGGAGAAAAACCCATTCCTTTTCGCAGACATCTTAATCTCCAAGCAATTTCCGAAGAATCTGTTTCGTAATCTAAATAAAGGACATTATATGGCCTCTCGATCTGAATATTTAATGGATTTTCCCTCCAACCAGTCTGCATAATCGCTGTGAGTAAAAGAGCTAAGAAAGACTTGCCAGTTCCTCCTTCACCGAAAAAGATAGTGGGTTGTTTTTCTGGGAAAAATGGATAAAGCACATATTGAGGAACCTGTACCTCAGCATCAGAATAAAGAGAGATAACTGGTTCTCCAGTTCTCAGATTTTGTAAAAGAGAACGGCAAAGAGCCTCAATAATTTCGTTCCATTCTGTATAAGGATATCTTTCCCTCAAAGCAACAACCAGTTCCTTTCTCCCACGAGTGGAGGAGAAATTGAATCTTGCCTGATGAATATGCTTATTATATCCTCTATCAGCACTAACGGTAATTTCCCCGCTCACTATACCTTTAGAATCTAAATGAACTCTGTTTACAGTGATTTTAATCAACTGAACAGGCCATTCAAAAATCCAAGAATTTGCTCCTAATTTAGCAACTTGAGGCTCATAAAGTTTTTCCTGTCCATCTCCAGCAGGATATTTCCAAGCTTGCTCTATCTTGCGTAATGCTTCTGCTTCAGAAAATGGTGGAATGCAGTTTTTAGCAGCCTGAAGAACAAGAACCTCGGCCTCTTCCCTTTTAACTCCCTGCCTTCTCAGGCGACAAGCATACTTAAATAAGGTTTCATCCCTCTGTCCCTCAGGTACTCCTTGAAGTACCCAAGTAGGATCAACGGAACTCTTTACCTGTTTTTCCTTTGACTCTTTGACTAAATCCAATAACCATGGAGGAGGATCTGCCAAAGAAACTTTGTTCACTGGAATTACCCATTGGTACTCTGCATTAGTATCAGGATGGAGGGAGGGGGGCGCCACCACATAACCCCCCTCGGCTCTCAAGTCCAATCCTGGATACTTACGCACAAAATTTTTAATCTCAACCCCCTCTGGATAGCGGAAGTACAAATGGTATCCTTTTCCTGTTCTCACGGTTGGAGTTGGCGGAATAACGAAGCCTTGAGATCTAATTGTAGCATCTCCTTCCTCCCCATCCACATCGAGCACAATCAGATTTGAAACTTTTCCCGTTACAATTCCAATATTCTTTTCCGTTTCAAACCATTGGTTTACCTCTTCATAAGAAGGCAATCTTTTCTGATACTCTTCCCATTTAATAGCTGCCCTCTTACCATTTAAAGGTATACAGGAAAAGCCGTGAGAGAGATATTGATATGCGTAATCCAGAAGCTCAAGTGTAGTCATCAGACTTCTATATGCTGTACCCCGCTACTTTTTTTGACACTCTTTTTTGGCTGTACCACCTCCTCTTCTTCTGGCGGAGGAAATTCTTCCGCTGAGATTTCCTTGGGCTTTTTCACCCTGACTACAAAATTCTTGTACCTTTTCCCCAAAGGTGTCTCAATCCTTTTAATTCCCACAAAATCCCCAATTTCTGCTTTCTGTCTCTGAAGAGCCTGTTCAATTACCGTGGTACAAAAAACTCGGTACATTTTCTCGTCCTTAGTCATAACCAGAATAAAAGGTGTTCCTGTTCCACCAGCGATCTGAGAAACTCCTTTGTCCACGATTACACCCATAATCTTGTCACCTACCTCTGGTTTCCAAGATTCAATGTTCGTATAATCCTTATCTAACTCCTCCTCCATCAAGGCCTCAAGCTCATCAATGGATTTCATTATCTTTCACCTCCTTTCGTAATAAGGCTACATCTTTCATAAGATCTATAAGTTGCACATAAATTTCCTCTATAGTTTCCCTCTCCTCTTCACTAATAGCACTTGCTTTCGTAGAAAGAACCCACGAAGCCACAATAGTGGAGTTCAAAAGCAAAAGAGAAATAATCTTATCCAACTTTAGCCCTCCGTGTTTCGTCTGCCTTCTGCCTGTTCCTGCGAAAAGTTGTAAAAGGAACAGGAACAAACTCTAAATCCGAAATGGGAGTTTCAGGAGAATAATAGGAGGGAAAAAAGTGATATAAAAAGTGTAGGTAGGAAAGGTTCCCATCTGGGGATTCTGCACAAGCTGAGCATTCTTTTACATGACTCAACCACCACTTTTCCGTCTCATAGACTGTTGGAGCCCGCAACGACTCGCCAAATTTTAACTTCAAAAAATCACCGCCTTTCTAGCTCAGATAATTTTATATTAATACCATTTTTGGTATTGTCAAGGGGTTTCCTGCACCAAAAATAAAAAATTTTTTGAAAGAAAGAAAAAGAAAGAAAGTTCTCTAAATAGTACTCAAAGAAAGAAAAAGAAAGAAACAAGTAACTGTTTCCGTTTCCTTAACTGTTTCTAGTAACTTGCTCATATATATATTATATATGTGTCATTTTCTTGGTAATCCCCATAAATTCTAACTTCTTAACTCAATCCGCTTTCTTTTAACTGCTTTAGCAAGCTTCAAGCAGTTAAAAGAAAGCGGAAAACTCCAGCCATTAAAAAGAAACTCAAAAACTAAAAAAAAATACAAAATTTTGTATTTAACTCTTTACAGGTATACCAAATATGGTATAATTAAATTGAAACCAAAAAGAAGGTAGGTGATGATTTGCTTACAATTGAGTGTAAAGAGAAAGATTTACAAGATGCTCTTTTATTTACTACGCAGATAATACCACAGAAGACTAAGATTCTTCAACTTAAAAGTCTTTCTTTAAAGACAGAAGAGAATAGTCTTTCGTTATTGGCTTCTGATTTAGATCATGTAACTGAATACACTATCCCCGCCAAAGTTTCTGAAGCTGGAAAAGAAATTGTCCTTCCTCCTCATGAATTTAAAAAGATAATAGATTTTTGTAAGGCAGAAGATATTACCTTGCAAGTGGACAAGTTCCTTAAAATTATTGATGATTCTGCTACTTTTAATTTGACTACTTTTTCTAACTTTCCCATTGAAATTCCCCCTGATAAGGATTCTCACTTTCTTTTCTCTTTAAATAATTTGGGGGAAACAATAAAGAGAGTTATAACTGCAACAGGTGCAATGGAAAATAATCTGCCTTTCTTTTTTGAAATCTCTGATTCTCAATTGCATATTTACAGCTATAGTTCAAGCATTTTCGCTCTAAAATCCTATCCTATAGAGCATAAGATTCCCGATAATATTCCTTTTGTATATACTCTACCCTCAAAGTCCGCTAATTTCCTTTCTTGTTTTGAGACTTGTGATGTTTTTGGTTCTTCCTCTTTGGTTACTATTAAAGATGCTATCAAGTATCTGAAGATTCGCACTATGAACCAAAAACCTCCTGACTGGAAAAAGTCCTTTAAATTTGAATACGATATAGAGGATATTTTCAACTTAGATCTCTTTATAGAAACTATTCAAAAAGCTTCTATTTTCAATTACTTTGTTTCTCTTTCTTGGAAAAATTCTTCTTTAATAGTTTCTGCAGAGAGCGATTTAGGTAATTTCTCTCAAAGACTTCCTGCTTCTGTAAAAGAGGAATACCAAGCTAAATTTGATGCCACATTACTTCTAAACTGTCTGAAATCCTTAAAAGGAGAAATTGTTCATGTAAAGTTAAATGATCGTTTGGTACATTTGTCTACTCCAGAACCTGATTATTGGGTGATGCTTGCTCAAATGGTGGGAGGTAGAAGCTAATGGATTATGTTTGTCCTTTTACTAAAGATCGTTGCCATGATATCCAATGTCCTCTTTGGAACACTACAACCCTTAAATGTTCCTTAAACTTTAACATGGATGAGTTTATAGATAATTTGAGCAAACTAATTACTATCATCATTTACGCTTTAAGCGAAGATGAGGAAGGAGATGACTCGCAGGATTGTCTTCAGTAAGGCCTAAAGTTCTCCATGGTGTAACTGAACGCATAGAAACCCCTAGAGGAAGAATATATGTAACTGTTAACAAAGACGAAAACGGTAAAATCTACGAAGTTTTTGTTGATAGTTATGATTCTGAAGCAAAGGCTCTTTGTAGAGTTATCGCTTTGGCTTTACAGAATAATGTAGATGTTGACGAGTTAATTGAATGTCTCTGGAAAGTAGAAACTAAGGAAGCTGTTTTTGATAACGGTGTTCTGATCCGTTCTCTTGCTCAAGCTGTTGCTTTAGCTATAGGGCGTGCTGCATATGGGCCTGAATACAACGGGCCTTATGCAGAAAGAGTAAAGATGCTGAAAGAGGCTAAGAAGACTGAAAAGAAGGAGGTTCCCGAAGAGAAGACGGTAAGTTTTGGCGGTGTGTGTCCCGAATGTGGCGGTACGCTTATCTTCCAAGAAGGATGTCGTACTTGTTTGAATTGCGGTTATTCCAAATGCGGATAAGGAGGTGATTTTTTGAATATTAACTGTAAGAAAAATGAGACGGTAGTAGAAAAGGTTCCTTTGACAGTAGAGATGTTAAAGGTTTTGGAACGAATGCCTTGTGGCATTGTGCGCACAGAAAACGATTGGGAGATTTGGGAATTGTCTGGAGACGAATTGGATATATTTGTCTCTCGTGGTGAGACCTTAGAAGAAGCTTTAAGAAAGGCTTGTGAAAAATGTATTCCAAGTTTGAGATTAGACGGATGGTGGAAGGATTAATGATTATTGGTTGCGATATTGATAATGTAATCAGTAACTATTTTGAATATTTATGGAACTGTCTTTTTTCTAAATATCCAGAAAAGCTTCAAGGTTTTGATCGCTATTCAATTGATGCTTGGTCTGTGGAAGATTGGAGAACCCCTCTTACATCAGAGGAAATTTATAAGGTAATCTATTCTATAGACCTGTCTAGATTGGATATTCTGCCAGGAGCAAAAGACTTTTTGCGGAGACGGATTAAAAATGTTTTCTTTATTAGTTCCCGTGAGCTTTGGTATCCGAATACCTTTCCCATAACTTTTGCATGGCTTCAGAGAACTCTAGGCTATCCTGTGCTTCCAAATCATTTATTGCAGATCGACTCTTACGATAAAACCGAAATAATAAAGAGATTAGATTGTGATTTTTACTTTGAGGATAATCCGAGTACTGCTACAAATGTAGCAAAAATGGGAACAAAAGTCCTTCTCTTTGATTATCCATGGAATAGAAATGTTAAAGAGACAAAGAATCTTATTAGGATTAAGCCCCCCTATTGGCAGAATGTGGCTCAAATTTGGCAGGACATTTGAAGAATTAAAGTAGAAAAAATATCTGATTGGAGGTGATTTAATGAATTTTGAGGAAAGAGACGAACTAATTAAAAAGGCTACAGAAAGGAGGCACCAGCTTTTATTAAACAAAGGAAAGGAGTATGCAAAGTATAAAGGAGAAACAAGTGATATCAACTTTAATTTTAAAGAAGTAGGCAAAAGGCTTAATCTTAATCCTCTTGAAGTATGTGCCGTATATTTAGAAAAGGCTATTCTTTCAATTGAACATTGGATTGTTGGAGGAGAGCTTTCTTCTGGAGAAACCATTTTTTCCCGTTTAGATGATGCACGGAACTATTTAGACATTTTGGAAACGCTTATCTGCGAATATAAGGAAGTTAAATGATATTAACTCAAGCAGAGCGAAGGGAAGCTATCAAACAAATTTATAAAGAATCTGCTCCTGAGATTCCCTCTGCTACATATATAGCAAAAAAGCTGGATTGTTCTAAACGGGTAGTTTACAAAGATCTTAAAGCCCTGGGGCTTCCACATAAAGTAGGGGCTCCCAATGGTTGGCAAGCCTTTCGTCCTCCAGATGTAAAGGATTATTCCCAGGATATTTTAACTGTTGAAGGGGACGTGATGGTCTCTGGAGATTGGCATCTACCTTTTTATAATTCTTTCTTGGCAGGAAAGTTATTAAAGATTGCGCAAAAGTTTGGTGTTAAAAAGCACATTATTAATGGTGATTTTTTAGATCAATATGTCTTTTCTCATTATGATCATAGAAATAAAGAGCTTACTTGGTCTAAAGAACTTTCTATAGCTAAGGAAGTATCAATTCCACTTTTTGATTTCTTTGAGGAAACTTACATTCTTCCTGGTAATCATACGGAAAGATTAATGCGCTTGGCTTCTTTCCAACTTACGTTTTCCAACGTAATGGATTTGTTAGGTATTCCTCATGATAAGGTAAAACTGAACGAACACAATTATTGTATTTTAAAAAACCGAGGAGAATGGAGGATTACTCACCCCAAAAGCTTTTCTCCTATTGTGCTTCGTGTAGAGACAAGATTGGCTTCCAAATATCATCAAAACATTATAGGAGGGCACGGACATAGACTAGCTATAGGCAGAGATGAAAGCGGAAAATTCATAGTGGCTGCAGGTGGAGGAATGATGGATCCCAAATATTTTGATTATATTCAGCTTTCAGATACTGTTTATCCGACTTGGAACCCTGGTTTCTTTATGATTTACAGAGGCCACATATACGGGTTTGAAGAAGATACGGACTGGGAACTGTGGGAGAAATTATGAGACCAAGCAGAACCTTCTGGTTCAATCAGCAAAAAATAAGGAGGAACTTCCAAAGCAACGGCAATCTTTTCCAAAAGCTTAATGCTTGGAGTTCTATTCCCTTTCTCAAGACCAAGGAGATGGAAACTTGTTATTCCAATCTTCTTGGCAAGTTGTTCTTGCGTAAGTTTCTTTTCCTTACGCAGTTTCCTTATATTTGTTCCTATAACTTTTCCGATTGTCATTACAATCACCTCCTTTTTGCTGATTATAGTAAAGGTTACTAAAAATGTCAATAAGTTGCGAAAAATTTTTTGAATGTAAGTTTAAATTTGTCAAGTGTTACTTTTGCCACGATTACTCTTGTTTTGAACCTGTGAATAAGGAAGTGGACACGGAAAGGGCAAAGCGAAATAAAAAGAACAGAAGAAGGGGAAAACACGGAGAACATGAACTAGCGAAAGAGCTCGATGGTATAGTTGTTCCTTTTTCAGGTGGCGGAGATATTAAGGGAGATATTCACTTTAAGCGTTATGATATTTTCTGGTGTGCACAAGCTAAAACTACCTCTGAAGATGATGCACTCTGGAAGGCTTTCAACACAACATTCAAAAACACAGATTATGTAGTTGTTACTTACACAAAAGGTAAGTTTCCTCGCCTTGTTTATATGTGGTTGGAAAGTTTCTGTGATCCCCCTCTCGTTGGATTTACTGCTGAGGCTACAGATCTTTTTTGCACTGTAGTTGGCTGGTTTGAGAAAGCTTATGACGATGCTTGGCAATCCTCTCGTTTATATGGAAATGTTTTCCGTCCCATCTTTTTTAGGCGCTATGCCAGACACAATGGAAAAACTATAGTTGCTGTTCTCCCCGAAGATTTAAAAGCATATTCAGGAAAGGAGTTGTGAAATGAAAAAGATTGTAGAAGTAGAAATGATAGCAAAGAATCAGGACTTTGATCATCTCTGGGATGTTATCTTTTCCTCGCAAGATAAAACAATAATGGTGCAAATTCAAAAACTTCATTTTGATGAGCTTCCTTCTATCGGAGCAGAGTTTGAGCTTACCTTGGAGGAAAAGAAAGAACCAGAAGGGAGTTGTTGGGCTTGATTGTCTGGGTAGTTTACAGGGATCACGGCAAATTGGTTAACCGCAAGTTCGAGAACGAATATGTAGCTCCTTTGGCAGAAGCTGTGGCTCAATTTGTCTCCTCGCTCTTGCTATCTGGCGTAATCAAAATAGAAATAACTCATGAGATTGAAGACTATCAAGCGGATTTAGAAGTCCCTATTACCTATGAGCTGAAAAAGAATGATTGATCTAAGCTCTACTCTTAAACAATCGATAATCAATTTAGCCAATAAGACTAATAAAAGTTTAAAGGAAATTATCACGGAACTTCTTTTCGCTCAGGTTACTAGTGACACATCCTATGACGTTAAAATCGAATATTGTTTTTTCTCTGGCAATACAGCTTATATTTCTATTCCTTTGGGAGGGATAAAGACCATCATCATGATAAAGGAGGAAGAAATTGGACGATATAGAGGAGCTTGAACAAATTGAAAATTCCATTGGGGATGAAGAAATTGATGAAATTATCGAAAGATGGGGAACAATTTTAAATTCTCCAGAATTAAATTTTCGTAGTGATTTTAGTCTGCAAGAAATAAAGGAATTACGTGTTCGTCTCGATCAATGTTATACCATTGCCCGCTGGGAACTTTCCTTAGCTAAAAAAGAGATAGCCTATATCGATGCGGTATGGGATTTTGCGGAACATATTTATGCTTATAAATCTAATCTCGGCTCTGTAACTGATCGTAAAAATGAAGGAAAAGCTAAACTAGCCATTTCAAAATATAATATCCAGCATACTCATGCAGAAGCTAAGGTAAAAATTCTTGAGGGAGTAGTCGATGTTCTTTCCCAAAAAATGATGACCATATCTTCTTTTATTGCTTTAGAAAAGATTATTTCTGGGGAAAATATGTGAGAAAAGGAGGGTATTCTTGAAAAGATCTTCTGTAATTTATTGGCTTAATCATTATTTTTCTTTAGCTAATTGGGCTTATACCACTACTTCTTTTTCGCTTGCCTTAGATTTAATTGAACAAAAAATTGATCTGGATCTGGCAATTGAAAGATTGCCTCCAGAAGAAAGAGAGGAGGTGATTTCGTATATCAAAACAGGAAAAGTAAAAGATAAGCTTGCATTTTATAGGGCAATTAAAAAATTATCTGAATGGCTGCCTTAAAGGGTGGCCCCGAACATAGGGGGTAGGGAAGGAGAATTAATTAAAAAAAACAACTCCATTTTAAGAATGGAGTTGTTTTTCTGCTAAATAATTTCTTCCTGCTTCAGAGATTTGCTTTCCTCTTAATGTTGCTTGGACAAATCCTATCTGTAATAAATATGCTTCAGTATCTTTAATCAAGGTTTCTTCTACTGCCATCATCGTGGCTATCATTTTTGTAGAGCAAGGTCTATTTATTTTTTCCAAGGTTTTTAGGTATTGCCTGTCCATTTCATTTAAACCGTATTCGTCAATTTTTAAATTTGTAAAATAGGTAATTGGGTCTTTTTCTTCCATACTCCAGAATAGGTGATTGAGAGCTATTCTTGGATTAAACCTTGATCTTTTGGCTATATCTTTCAAGTATCTTTTTACTTTAGGAGCTACTTGTTGCATTTTTAATATTTCTAAAATGTCCTTTTCAGAGTAATTCTGTAGTTCTATTTTTAAACTAAACCTGGATAAAAAGGGCTTAGTTAATTTTGTTGGTGTATTTGTTGCTCCTATTAAAGTAAAAGGCGGAGCATCCATTCTTTTACCGTTAATATCTATTTTCCCTTCAAGCATGGGGATATAAAATAGTTCCTGTATTTTAGGTTCTAATGCGTGGACTTCATCAATGAATAAAACGGGTGCTCTAAATGGTGGTCTTTTTTGTTTTTTGTAAAAATCCCAACCTTTTCTCATATACTCTAAGAATTTCACGGGATCTTCTAAATGGTTTCCTGTTGTGGGAAATATCTCTGTTTTTATTTCCCTTGCAAGAATATATGCTAATGTAGTTTTTCCATGCCCCCATGGCCCTACAATCAAAATATGCGGAAGCTTTTTAATCTTTTGTTTCATTGCATTTTTAATTGCCAATGTTGCTTGATATTTCGCTTCCTCTTGTCCGATGAATTCTCCTAATGTTTGTGGTTGCTTTATATTCATAGCTTCACTTCCTTTAAGGAATCTTTTATCCTTTCTATACCGATATGAGCATAGATTAAGGTGGTGTTTAAGTTGGCATGTCCTAATTGTGTTTTTATTATTTCCAGTGGCGCTCCCTGGTTATATAGTTCTGTTGCGTGAGTGTGCCGTAGCATATGCGGATGTAAGGAGATTCCAAGTTTTCTTCCTACTTTGGCTAATATTTTTTGCACATATCTTGGGCTGAGTCTTTTACCATATTTGTTTCTAAAAACATAACCATTAGGTGTATTGTTTAATATTTTGTTTAAAGTTGCTTTAAAACTTTCGCTTTGTATTATTATAGCCCATCGGTCTTTTTTCCCCTTTCCCTGCCTTACAAAAACAGCCGATAGGTCTGCTTTAAAATCTTCTTTTTTCAAGTTCAATGCCTCCGATATTCTTAATCCTGCTCTGTAGATTAGCTCTGTTAAAATCCTATCTCTTTCAGATGGAATGGCATTAAGGATATTTAAAACATCATCTTTGCTCAATATCTGAGGTAATTTTCTTCCAGTTCGTCTTTTCTTTACTGCTCCAGTCCATGTTTCCAATTTTTCACCCCCTTCTAAACGCTTTGTTCTATTTTGTTTTTGACATTGTGTATTAAAAGCTTTTCGCTTATTTCTTGATGGAAGAGGAAGAGATCAAGCTCTTCCCTAATTTCTTTGATGGTTTCTCTAGTCTCTTGGATAATCATTTTGTTTATTTCGTTCTTTTCCTCTGAGTTGAATTCGCTAGTAAATCTTACTGTGAAAGTTAGTATAAGGTCTTTGTTAATGTTGAATTGCCCCTCAGGTTCTTTTGGGCTTTTCGCAAAAATTCTTTGTGCCAATTTTCTTTGAAATCTTTCCTCTACAGCGGAGAGGGCGTTCTTAAAAATTGTTGATTCTCTTATATTAAAATGTTCATCTAGGCTCATGGCAATTTCGAATATTGTTTCAGATATTTTGCCATTACGTATAACTTCTCTTATTTCGTTTTTCATTTTTCACCTCCGTTCTGGATTATTATACCATATCAAATACAGTTAATAAAAATTTTTTTACAAATTTGATCACTTCCCTTTTGGCATAATGTGTTTCCGACATGGAATATTTTCTATCGTTAAATGAGAATGAGACTACCATACTGTAATAGTCCTGGCGTTTTCCCAAAAAATAAAGAGCCATTGCGCAAAGCTCTTCAGAGTCTAAAACAAAATGATGATTTAATATTTTTCTTTTCATTTTTAATTTTTTAACTGGAAATAATTCTGGAGTTATTCTTATTTCTATTGTTAGATGTAAGCCCTTTCCTCTTGGTTTGAATATTCTTATATCAGCACTTATCGGAGGTGCTATGTCACAAAGTTTGGACTTAACAAAGAGATGAGCGAATTTCTTTTTTACCTCTTCTGGTGTTATATCGATATCGTTAAGATAAGAGTCTCTCACTTCAGCGCCTCAATTATTTTATTTTCATATTCTCTACAAACATTGTAGAGTTTTTCTGCTATTGTTTTTAAATTTTCCTCGTGGTGATAGCTCCAATATATTGTGTTCGATTTCATTAATCCTTTATCAAATTTTGTAAATCTGGGTAAACGTATATTAGTTCTGATTATTTTTCTCCATAAATGTTCATCTATGAGACAGAAATACTCTGCAAATATTGGATTGTATCCAGCATCTTTTAACACGGCAACGTGGTGTTCTAACAGAGGTATTTCTGTTTCTCTTTTCATTTTTAATTTTATTCTCAATACTTTCGTCTTGTCCTCGAATTCTTTGCCGTTAGGAATTATCTTTAATATCCTGATTTCCTTTTTATTTTCCCCATCCCTGATAATATTTTCGAGTCCTTTTCTGTATAGCAAGACTATTCCTTCCACGAGGTCTAGTGTATATTTTTTAGGAAGTTGTATTTTTTGCTTGTAAAGTCTATATTTGCTGAAATCATAATATGCTGGGAATCTTTCCACGAATTTTTGTAATTGTTTCGGAGTCTTGAAGGAAGGAAAATGTAAATTTAAAGTTTTTTCGTCTATTCTGGTTACTATGGTTAAAATATTATTAGTAACCTTATACTTGATTTCCAATTTATTTTTCATTTAAAGCCTCCACTATTTTATTTTCAAGCTCTCTGCAAGACTGCAAAATATAACTTTTTATTTCTTCCAATGAATAGGATGGAGAGAAATACCATCCTTGTCTGGACATTACTCTATATGGATCAAAATAATGAAAACAATGGGGGAAATTTGTCTTTTTTACCCTGTTCCATAAAAATATATTCATGTAACAGGCCAATTCAGCATATATAGGTGTGGTGCGATCCTTTTTTATATTTATTCTTGCGTAGTGTTCTAGCAAACGGAAATCTTTTCCTGTTTGCATTTTCAATTTTATTCTGTATAATAAAGTCTGTTTGTTAAATGTTTCTCCTGTCTCAATAACGAAGGAAATATATTCTTCTTTATTCACCATTTTCTTTTACCTTTCTCTCCATGATGAAGGGGGCAATTTTTTCCTTCAGTCTTTGGGACATTTCTATTTCTAATTTGATATGGATTGGCACCTCGTTTATTCCGTTTTCAATTTGTTTTTCAAAAGCTTCTGTATATTCTTTGGCAAACCTTTCAAATTCTTCTTTCGCTTCTTCTTCACTGAATTCTTTTGTGGGTTTAAGTTCAAAGAAAATGAAATTCATTCCATTAGTAAATTTGTTTGTGCCAAATACAGCAAGCTTTCTCTTCACTCCAAGGATAGTGAACTCCTGCATTGTATCGCCAATGTTTAACTTAGATAAGTGTTGTGCTAATTCCTCGTCTGCTTCTACTTTGACTTTTACTAAGTAAGGATTATATCCACGTTCCTTTTTCAGAGTGAAAGTGTATTTTATCATTCCTTCACCTCGCTTCCTTCAATACTGATAGCTTTCAACTCTCTATATTTTTCAATAACCTTTGCATAAAGTAATAAAATGTCTTCTGCCAGCTCCTTTATCTTTGTTTCTAAATCAGGAGTGTAGAAAGAAGGAATAAACTCGATTGACAATATTTCTTCTATATTTTTTTCTCCAGCAATAATTCCTGGTAATTTAATAGTTCTTTTGTCTAACAAAAAATCTCCTCCATGGCGGAGAAGTATTGCTGGATAGTCTATTTCTCTTGTAGAAAATTCCGGCGGGGGGTCAAATTCAATTTTAATTTTTAATATTCCGTTAGTGTAACCTACATTTTTTTCTAAAGAATAATAGAGTTTTAACACTTTTCTATCCTCCTTTTCATCACGATTGGAGCAATTGATTTTTTAAAATCATTGCTCATGTTTAAGCTTCCTTCTATCTTTATATCTGGAAATAGGGATAAATACTTTTCCCAGTATTTCTCAATGTAGTTTTGATAATCTCTCATAAATTCCTCTATTTCCTTTTTGTTTGGTTTTTTGTGCAAAGTCATTTTGTTCTGATAACTGTTACACCTCCCTGGAATTTCCATCGCTGTTTCTCCTATTAGTTTTAGTCCATGTGCCAACAATGCTGAAGAAATGTAAGTTTTGGGCACATTTAATATCTGTATTTCTTTGGGAATTTCTACTTCCCAAAGAAGATAAATTAAATCTAATCCCAGATCTCCGTTTCTTACTACTTTATATTTTATATTCATTTTTACCTCCTTAATTCATAATATTCTCCCCAAGGGGGAGTTAATTTTCCTGAGACTATCCATAGCACTGGAAAGTCTGGTTTTTCTGGAAATTCATCACTTTCCAAATCTGTAAAGTAAATTAGGCAAGTTGGTGTTATTCCGTTTTCTTCAAGATATTTAAATGGTGGGATAAAACTTGTTCCTCCTCCTCCTTTGGGATTTAATTTTATTTCATCTTGTGGAGTAAACTCTTCCACTTTTCTTACAGAATAATCGCTGTAAATTACAGTGATTTTTGCATTGCAAGTTTTCGCAATTGCACTTATTTCACTTGCAAAGTTATTTAAATCCTCATCGGAAATGCTTCCCGATGTGTCTATTGCAACCACTATATCCATTTCCTCACTTTTCATTGTGGGATAATACAAATCAAGTGCTAATTTTCTTTTATTAGGAGGAATCATCCTATAGTCGTTTTTCGCTGTCTCCTGAATAAACCTATTCAGAATTATTCTCCAATCCAATACAGGATTTAAAATTTCATCAATAATCCTGTCTAATTCTCCTGGTAGTTTTCCTGCTTGTTTTGCTATTGCTTTTGCTTGAGCAACAGCAAGTTCCCATTCTTTTTCAGAATTTGCTTCCCCATCTTTTACTTCTCCGCATCCTCCTGGGTCAGCTTTATCTTTATTTTTATCTAACCATTGTTTCAAATCCTTCTTCGCTTCCTCTTTCAATCTCGTGTAGATTTCTTCCGTTGAAAGTTTTTCAAACTCTGGATTATAAAGCCTATCTTTTGGCAATATAATCCCGCTATCTAAGAGTATTTGGTTTATTGCGAAATCTCCTGCAATATTCCACAGAAAGGGATTTCTTTCCTGTCTTCTTGTGTGATGTTGTAATGCATTGTGCATTACTTCATGGCATATAACTCCCGATAATTCTTCGAGAGTCAATTTCTCTACAAATTGTGGGTTATATCCCATGTGTTTTCCATCTGTCCACATTGTTTCGCAATTTGGATCTTCTTTTAATGTTAGTCTGATAGCCAAAGTAGCAAAAAAAGGTTGCGTAAATATAAGATTTACTCTTGCTTTTAATATTTTTTGTTCAGCTTCCATTTTTACCTCCTAAATAATTATATCTGCATGGGTTTTTGCCCATGTTTCGAATTCTGGAGTGTTGAATACAAATTCATGTATTTTGGCAATGTCTTTGATGAGCAACACGCTGAAATCGCCAGGGATTCGTTCTGCATATTTCATTACATTTTTGAAGTTTTTCTTACTTACCTTTGGCACAATTCCTGTTACTACGGCATATAGCAATGCCGGTTCACTTGGAACAGTTGCTTTTTCTGGATCCGTGAAGATGATATCGATATCTGGCAATGTTTTATATAATTTCAGATAAGATATAAATTCTGTTGCTGGGCCTTCTCCTATCGCTCCAGCAACCAATTCATAATTTTCGTTCCCTGCTTTCAAAATTTTGCTTACCATTTCCCAGCTTCTTGGAGTTGGGAAAGATTTCTCGTTCTTTTGTGGATCAAAATTGAACAGCAAATTTGGTCTATATTTAATGAATCCTATTACCTCATTTGCTATTCCGTTTCTATATCCCCATTCCTCCCAATCCTCTGTATTTACTTCAAAGTTTATGTGCACAAATCGGTTTGCCAATGGAGTAGGGATTCTATTTACTAATGCTCTATCTGTTTCTCTGTTTCCTGCTGCTATTTTTGCTGTATCTGGAGGTAGAATATGTTCTCCTACTCTATTCTCCAGGATAAGTTCATAGCATGCTGCTTGCACTAATGGTGGTGCTGTTGGTAAGTCGTCGAAAAATAATATTGTTTTATTTTTTGTGGGTAGAAAAACTGGTCTAAACCATTTCACAATTTCTCTTTCTTTGTCAAAGTTTGGTAATCCTCTTAAATCTACTGGATCTAAAAGAGTTGCAATTATTGTTTGCAACTCTCTGTCCATTTTTTTGGCTACTTGTTTTACAATACTTGTCTTTCCTACGCCTGGTGCTCCCCAGATAAAAACCGGCTGTCCGATTTCTATTAGGGTTTCTAAACTTTTCATAACTTCATTTGGTCTCATTCTTTCACCCCTTTCTTTTATTTTACCTTTTCTATTATGATTCTACCATTTTTGGTAGTATCATAGCAAAAAAAACAATCCTTGCATTTACTTTTACAATTTATTCTTTCGCTTCCAGTTGTCATAACATTAAATGTGTGGTTAAATGGTGGAAAAGGTTCCACTATTGTGTCGATGAATGGATTCGAGTAAATTAAAATTAAATTTTTTGGTTTTATATATCTACTCACAATGTCTATCCGTTTTGACCACAAAGTGTGGACTGTGTCGGGATTATTCTCACAAATTTTGATTATGTTTTCGTAGTGTTGGAAGTTTATCAATTCTCCAAACGAATTGAACCTCAAAACTTTAAAGTCATATTTAGGAAATTCTGTCATTGGATTTGACAGAATTTCCGTATTTCTTTTTAAAGCTTGAGTTAAATAGAACCTATAGCTTTCTATTCTTCTCGCATAACATTTCTGGCAAATTGTTTGTGTTTTTGCCATTTTATTACAGAATTCATTAAAAGATGAGACATTGATGGAAGGAATCCCTTCCATCTTACCATAGCCTTTTGTAATGTGTATCATTTATTCTCTCACTTTTAGGGCGAATATAATGCTCTCTGGGCTCATCTTTGCATATTTTCTTGCCTTTTTTACATCTAACTCCTCTATGGCCTTGATGAACTTAACTAATTCAGGATTAACAGCGATGTTCTGATAATATACAACGATGTATTTTATTTTTTTCAGGAAGATGTTAACCATGACAAAAGTATATTGGTTGTTGCTGACTCTTATTGTTTGCTTCCTGTAATAATAATCTTTTTCTGAGCAACAGTAACCATTATTTTCTGTTGCTTTTAATGGGCATATATCGCAAACATCTACAATATCCTGTGGAATATAATCTGCTATTTTCCACAGGATTTCCGATTTTAGCAATGTTTTGTTGCAATTTGCTGTCGAGTCTGTTCCACATACGAGAGCGGTAATAAAATTATATCCCCAATGGTTATATACATTTTCTTCATTCTTGCTACTGGGTTTTATTGTGTTTGCTATTTTATATTGATTAATTGTTTCCAGGAAATTCATTTTTTCTTCTCCTTAAAAGTTTTAAGAATCTTCTCGCAAACTTTACAAGTTTGCTGTCACAATAATAATCATCGTTAAATTTTTTGGAGTAGTATAAATCTACCGCTTGTAGAATTTTGTGCTCTTCTTCACTTATCTTTTCCCAAGGTGGTTTTAAAGGACATGCTCCACAAAGTATGCTAAAATTCCTCTTCCAAATTCTGTTGCAAACAATACAAAACCCATTTAAACTTTTTCCTTCATCTTTGAGTTTCAAAGATGCTTTTACAATTTTACAGGCTTCTTCTTCCGAGAAGCCTAATTTAATTAAATCTTTTACCTTACTCAAATTTTCTTTATCTAACCCGTATTTGGCCATTGTTGGCCCATATCTTTTAATTTCTTTAAACAATGCTTCATATTCTTGGTCCATTTTTGACTCCTTTCTGCACCTGTTTTAGATACACATTTATTGGTGCATCTAAAATTCCATATTTCCTAAACTCCTGGAGGATTTTTTCTGCTTTTTTTCTTGATATCTTTTTCATTTTTCTTTTCTCTCCCATACTGTTAGGAGCAGGTAAACAATTATTACCGCTCCCAGGACTATTGCTACATTTTCCAGCATTATTTCTCACTCCTTTCTGGTATATATTTTGGTTTTACCGCTAAGCTAACTATTCCTATCAAACAAACAATTGTTGTATTCAAAATTGGAGAATGTTTTGCTATCATGTATCCTGTTAAGATTAAATAGACTATTCCTAATATTTTTAGGAATAGCCTTAAGGACAAATAAAATAATAAATCTGCTAAATTTATCTTTATCATTTTTTCGCCTCCTTTTTTATTCCAATACCAATTTTATTACTTCCAGGAAATAAAAAAAGGGAAGAGGGAATTTCTCTCTTCCTTTTTTCAGGAAAACTTTTTAACAAAACTATTGTTTCCGCAATTTTTTGATTATCAATTTTTTTGTTACTTCTTGTTCTACTTTTTTCACTATTTCTTGTGGCGTTAGTTCGGCATCATCATCTAAGTCATCTAAGGTTTCTATGTTGAACCATGAATCAAATAAATTCACGAATATCCCATGTTCCTCTATTAAGTAATCTCTTACCTTTTTCTTACATTTTTCAGCGATTGCGTTTAATGTCATTCTCATGGTTTCGCCTATTATTGTGTTGGCGTTAATTATCCCAAGTTCCTCTTCCGTGCTTTCAACTATTTCTTCTTCACTAATTCCAAAAAGATTAGCAAGTTTTATAAGCTCCTTTATTTTTTCTAAATCTCTTGTTCCGCAATGTAGTATAGCCATTAGCAAATTATCCATTTTCTCTCCTCCATTTTTTTAATTCTTCTTTAGCCTTGCGAACATTTGCAAGAAGTTTTTCATATTTTTTGTTTATAACTTTCACTTTGCAAAAACGATATCTTTTGCAATCATGACATTTTCCAAAGAATCTTCTTGGATCCCAGCATTCCTTTTTTAAATCCTTGGAATTTATAATTTTAAAATTCATTTTTCACTCCTTTCTATTTTTTAAAACAGTTTTGGGAACTTATCTCTTATCTATTTTCCGTTTTCCTCCTCAAGGCATAAAAAAAGGAGAAGGAAACAGAAAAAGTTTCCTTCTCCTTTTTGCTTTTTATATTCAGTTATTTTTTTCCATTTTCTTCCCCGTGGAGGTCATAATAATTTGACCTTAATGGGAAAATTATCTGATTTATTTCTTCTTTTTTACTTTGTGTTTTTCCTTTCTTTATTTTGATAGGGAATTTCTCAGGCAATTTATAATAAAGTGGATAGTTTAAATTAAATGTTTTACTTCCTTGTTCTGCAACATTTATCGCCTCTCTTAAAAACTCTGGTGGCTCACTATCCCAACCTGTTATGTCATATTTATAATATGGCATAACGAACAATTCATTAACAGTTTTTAATATCCTGTATATTTCAATTTCTATTAAACCACTAAAAATTTTTGCTATAATAATCCAATCTCCTTTTTCAACGGGAATTTCAGCATGTTTCCCGTTGACTTCCCTTAATAATTTCCATGCTTTTTTCTTTCCACCATTTTTATTGGCAATTACTTGATAAAATCCAATTGCTCCATTATTTCCGCCCATTTCCCACATTATCGGGAAACGGTTATTCGTTATTTTATCTTCTCTCCATTCTATTTCCATTTTTCCTCTTTCTTATTCAGTTATTAGCATCAGATAAGTTTTTATATCTTCTGCAATCTTTATACAACTATCAATGAATTTTTCGCATTCTTCTCTGGAATATTGAGCAAGTTTTTTCTTATTTTCTTCTTTGAAATGTCTGCAAACTTTATTCCAGTATTTGCATTCCTTACATTTCGTAAACATTATTTTTCTCCTTTCATTTTTTTAATTGTCTATTATCCTCCTTTTTAATAAAAAAAGGGGACAGTTTTTACTGTCCCCTTTCAAATACTAACCGTTTATTTCGATTAGTATTTCGATTATATTTCCATACCCTCCTTTCTTTTTCAAATACTCTTTCAAATCATACAGGAATATCCTATAAGGATATTCCTCAAATAATTCTAATGTTTCCTTTTCGTTGTAGGCATAGAGCGTTCTTAACAATTTTCCGTCTAAGGTTTCCCTTGTGTATAACAAAACCTCCGTGGAAAGAATAAATACTCTTTCCACTATTTCTTCTTCTTCTTCTCTCAATATCCTGCTTACTTCTTCACCCAAAGGTGAGAGGATATTCTTGCATACAATTACTGGTTTTTCTTCTACCTTAATCTCTCTCATTATTTCCCTAACTAAACTCACTTCATTTTCTTTTAATTCTTTTTTTAATTCTTTTATCTTTTTTACTAATTCTTCTGTCATTTTATCCTCCTTTTTTTAATTGTTTCGGCGCCGTTAAAGGAGCGCCCGGACATTTATTTACCTTTCCCTTTCCCTTTCCATTTGTTGTTTCTGGAATTTTGTCTTTTTAGTTTTTGAATTACTCTATTTTTTGTTTTCATTTTTAATCCTCCATTAAAAAAAGTAGGATTAAAATATATCCTACTTTTTTTATCGAGATAATGAAAAGAAAAGGGGAGCTTTTAGCTCCCCTTTTCTTTTCCTGATAGTCTTATTTTACTTTTCCTCTTTCTTTCTTTTTCCTATTGTTTCAAGTTGCTCCCAATTTCCTGCTTTTGCTAACGCAAGTAAAGTAGAGGATATTGTTTGTCTTGTTTGAATAAGTTGCTGAAAATGACCATATGCTCGTTCAATAGCAATATCGTTTATGCGCTCATCAGTAGAATAGCGAAGAAGTTTTATTAAATTCCTTAATGGTAAGTTAAAATAAGCAGGAACAAACTCACTAAAGTTTCTTTTAGTGTTGACGGAGTTCCATATTGTCCTCTCTAAAACGTCTAAATCTTCCACTTGTGACTCACTTAATTTTTTGAACTCTTGATACTTTCTCATTTTTAATCCCCTTTCTTTTTTAGTTTTACTTTCTTTTACTTTTTCTTTTTTTAGTTTCTTCTTTTTACTTTCTTCTTTTTTCTTTCTTCTTTTTTATTTTTTTTTCCTCCTATCACCTTCTTTTATATTTTTACTTGACAAGTAAAGTATAGCATAAAAAGAAA
>Ga0123519_10004743_pt1 | contig 21843 bp, 17 predicted proteins | sample YelNatPaOPRAMG02_FD_87396 | JGI IMG/M metagenome (GOLD analysis project Ga0123519, IMG submission 87396) | Hot spring microbial communities from Yellowstone National Park - Yellowstone National Park OP-RAMG-02 (version 2) | ecosystem: Environmental > Aquatic > Thermal springs > Hot (42-90C) ...
ACCTATGTTATCTTTATTTATGCCACCAGAGAGAAATATTTTTTTGTTTTTAATGTTGTTGAGTAGGTAGTTTAGTATCTCTTCATTTATTCTCCTGCCGGTGCCGCCGTATTCATCTTCTTTAAATGCATCTAAAAGTATGAATTTAGCAGGTGTTTCTTTGATTTCCTCCAATATTTTTGTGTCTTTTACTCTAAAAGCTTTTATCACATTGACACCTTTTTTTATTAATGTTTCTACATACTCATTGTTTTCATCACCATGAAGTTGTGTGAAGGTTAAGTTGTACTTGAAGTAAATTTCTTGGACATTATCTATTTCTTCGTTTACAAAGACTCCTATGTACTTTCCTTCTTTGATAGTTTTTGTTATGATTTCCAATCTATTTAGAGGTACGAATCTTTTGCTTTTCTCAAAAAGCACTATGCCAATGTAGTCTACATTTATTGACAGAGCGAATTTTATATCTTCTATTCTCGTGAATCCACAAAACTTTACTTTCATTAAGAAATTTTCATGAATAGTTTGAATTTTTAGCAATTTGCCAAGAATTTGTTGAAAAATTTTGTGCTAATAGCACCTTGTGCTAAATAGCACTTGTGCTTTAAGCACAAATTACTTTTAGTAGTCCCGCCCACCCACCCTAATTATTTGTAGAGAGGTTTCACCTCTCTACGCTTTTCAAATATTTATAAGAAAGTGCTTTAAGGTACTTTAACCACTCAATTAGGAAGGTGCTATGAAGCACCTTTTAGTAGTCCCGCCCACCCACCCTAGTTGGTAGAGAGGCTTTGCCTCTCTTCACTCTTCGGTGTACAATACTTACTTCCTTGTTGCTTCTTGAAAGAAAAAGTGCTTACGGGGTTAGGGGAGGCTATGCCTCCCTTATAATTTTAAGGTGGGAGGGGGCTTCACAGCACCTTTAAATTAATTGTACAAATTACAAAACAAAATTTAAGGTTGGGTGTGTGCTTATAGCACTCTGTGCTTATAGCACTTTGTGCTTCATAGCACCTTCTTATAAAAAACTTCTTACAGGGTTAAGGGATGCTTCGCATCCCTTACTTAATTGGGTGGGAGGGTGGGGAATTGCTTAGAGTAATGTACTTTAAGGCACTTATCAATAGGTGAATATAAACGGAGTTGAATTTTTCGGCAGAATACCTTTTAGTGGTTTTGGTTACTTATTTGGGAAGTAGGTTTCTTATTCAGTAGAAGTATTATTGCTGCGGTTATAAATGTGGAGATTATTCCTGATACACCAGTTAAGTTGTAGAGTATATCATTTCTTATGGTATTTGCGTATAAATATAATCCTGCTGTTCCGTTTATTGTTCCGTGCATTATTGATGATAGTATGACAGAGCCTGATTTCTCTCTGAAGTAGTTCATTATGAATGCTAGGGCTATACAGAATAGAGTCATTAGGAATATTCCTTCTAGTGGGTGCTGTGGGAAGTTGTGTCCCATTGCTATTATTGGAGCGTGCCATATTCCCCATATTGTGCCTATTATTAGTGATGATTTAATGAATCCTAGAGGTTTTAATTCTACGAATAGAAATCCTCGCCATCCTAGTTCTTCACCGAATGCGGCTAATGCGTTTATTGTTGCTCCTGCTATCATTCCTGATAGTATTGTGATTAAGTAGAATATCCAGACATTGTAATTTATTGATTTACCTATTTGTGTCATGCTTTTTGATGCTTCTTGTCCGAATAATTCTATCATTTTTTTGTTGAATTCGTCCCAATTGGTTATTAATCCTCCTCCCATTATTGCTGAAATTATTACTGTGAGTATGATTATAAATACCGGTGTTAGCCATCCGATTACCCACCAAGAATTTAGTTTGAAGTTTATTCCAAGGTCTTTGATTTTTTTACCTTGTATTTTTTGAACAATCGCTGCCGCGATTGCTGGTCCAAACATGTAAACAACCAATAATACTGTTGCGAGTGTTGAAGGGGTGCCACCTGTTTTGTATAGCTTGAATAGGTATATTATCAGTGCTATTAGCCAGCTGAATGTAAATGAAATTAAAATGTAAAGAAGAATGTTTTTCCTGTTCATTTTTGCCTCCGTGCTTGTTGTTTTATTCGTTTGATTTGACGAGTTTCAAGTTTTTGTAAGGTATTATATATCGATGTCTTGCAAATTTTTATCGTTTATTAGCACTTTAAAGTTGTTTTCAGTTGCTTCTTTTCTGGGTTCTTTTAGATATGCAATCTGATGTTTTCTAATGTTTTGTATTGAGAATTCTGTAATGTTGTTTCTGAGTTTTAATACGGGTATGAGATTGTATTGTGAATCATTTACTTTTGCTTCTTTAGAGTATAGAATCATTTTAGTTAACCCATCTTTTATTATTTTTGGAATGTTTATTTTCTATAAGGTAAACATTCTTATCTTCAATTTTGCCTTCATCACGAGTGAAGAAATAATTGCCTTCCAGATAATTCTTTATTGTTAGGTTTGCATTAGCTTTGGATGTAAGTTTTTCTTTTGATTGGATTGTCTTGGATTCTCTGTTTTGTGTTTTTTGGCGAGGTTCCCATGTAGAGCATCAGATTGATAACTAATGATATCATGTAATTGTTTTTTAATATGATTTATATCAAATCTTTGATTTGTTATTTTGTTCAGATATCTTGAGTTTTCTCTGTATTTATTGCGACTTTTTGTTGTATACGAAATCAAAGATTAGTAATTCTGTTGAAAAATAAAATTAATAGTTAGTTGTATTGTCTTGCTGTGGTAGAGTTGGAGTTTGCTGAGGTAATGCCGGATTTTGTTGTGGTACTTGCTCTTGTTGTATTGGCTGGTTTATTGCAGGTTGCTTTGGCTGAATTTTTTCAGATTTTGAGATTAGGAATGATATTAGCAGTGCCAAGACCATGAAAGATATTCCGAGAACTTTTGTTATATTGGATAAAACATCACCAGTTCTTGACCCAAATGGATTCATTAGATTGCTCCCACCGAATATGCCGACTTCTGCACCACCTCTACTTTGGAATAGTATAAGCGTTGCCAATAACACGCAATTTATCGCAAAAATAACTATAAGAAATGTTATCATAAATACACCACCTTTTGGGCCTAGCTGGACTCGAACCAGCCCACCCGGTTTAGGAAACCGGTGCTCTATCCACCTGAGCTATAGGCCCAATTCTGCGAGGGGAGGACTCGAACCTCCACTGTGGGATCCAAAGTCCCATGTCCTGCCAGTTAGACGACCTCGCAAAGTTTTAAACTACTTTAGTTTTAAACTATTTTAAATGCTTTTTAAATGTTTTATCAATTTTCAACGATTGTATTGAAAAATCTTGTGCTATATAGCACTTGTGCTTTAAGCACGAATTATTTTTAGTAGTCCCTCCCACCCACCCTTACTTTACGAAGAGAGACAGTGTCTCTCTTCACTTTCAAGAAAATATGAATAAAAATGTGTTTAAAACACTCTTAAATTAATAATCACTTACATGGGTAAGGGATACGAAGCATCTCCGATGCCAAGCATCTCCGATGCCAAGCAATGCGAAGTATTCCTTAAATAACTGGGCGGGTGGGCGTGGAATTGCTTAAATTATTTGTGCTAATTCTTAAATAAAGAAACAGGTATAACCTGTTTCTATTCAATATTAACATCAATGAAATTTAGAGAGTCATCAGGTTCGATAGAGAGAATTATTTTTTCGCTTTTTTTGGGGATAGGCAAAGAGTTTTGTAACATTTTTTGATTAGCGCTGTTTAGAAGCATATCAAGGTACACTGATGGAATAAATCCCTTTGATAATGTGAAGCTTTTATTATTCATTTTCAGGTTGTCCAAAAAGTTAACTATAATGTCACTATTAAGTGCTATTACATATTCTTTATCTGTGTAAGTTATGTAAAACTTTTCCTCGTTGTTACCGGTAGTTGTAGTTATTTCGTAAAGTTGGTAATCCTTAACTTTGATTTTTTTGTACTTTGAAAGCCCTAAAAAACTTTTTACAAACTTTTCAGCTTGACTTTTAGATTTCACTCCTACTAATGCTATCAAGTCTTTTTTTAATCTATTCTCATCATCTAAGTTGTATGAGAAGCCAAAAGTTCCCGATATAGTTTTTTGTAAATCTAAAAGAAAGCTAGGAGAGATTTGAGAAATATCGGGGTAAAAAGTGTTTATAAGATCAGCAACGAGATTCGGATTTACAGAAACGCTTAAGATAGTATCGTTATGGGGTAGATATTCAAGATTTATGCTCCTTATAACCTTTGGGGTGTAGACTAATCTTATTTTATCTTTGGATTTCAAAGAAATCTTTCCTTGGTATGTCACATTATCTTTAGAGTAAAGTTCAAGATAGTTGAGATCTGAAATGAAGTTATACTTGGCTACATTAGTAATATTAATGTTAAACAAAGGTGAAACCTTTGATAAAATTGTAAAAGAAAAATAAGGATAATTTTGAGATGTACCTTTTAAAATCATGGACCTAAAAGAGGTTACCAAGTTACTTTCTGATGATGAAATTTTTTTGTTTAGTAAAACATCAATAGAATCTGATATACCAATATATTCTCCTTTCTCCTTTAGGATGTAAATATTGCCAACTTTTTTTATTGTTTTATTGCTAATTGAATGATCTTCAATGGCATCTTTGTTAGTTATAGATTCTAAGACATAATCAAAGTTTGTATTTATAGGTATATAAAGTGAGGTTTTTGGTGAATAAATTTCACTATTTGCAAATATGAAGTATTCGTTTGTTAAAATATTTTGTAGACCTAATAATTCTATGAAGTTACTGTAGGAAGAAGGTAAAAGAGATATTTTTTCAGCATTTTGGTAATTGAAAAACTCTATATATATCGCATCTGGTACTATTTCTAAATAATCATCAATATTTATTGAAAAGCTGAGTGAAGCAAATGGAAGTAGTAGTAACAGTATGGTGAAAACTTTTTTCATTTTAGCCTCCTTCTAAGTTTTAATTGATTTTAATAAATAAGAGTGTTTTCTATCAATTAGCATTGATTATGTTGAAAAATCCACAGGTTAAACCTGTCACAGGCTTGGCCTGTCAGGTTAGACCTGCTTCTTTCTTTTTAAGAACTAGCACCATTACTTTAAGCACACCCCACCCGCCCACCCTAAAATTCTAAGGGAGGCGTAGCCTCCCTTAAACCTTGTAAGAGAAATTGCTTAAATATGAATAAGAAAGTGCTATAAGCACCGCGTGCTATAAGCACCTACCCGCCCTTAATTTACGAAGAGAGGCTTTGCCTCTCTTCAGTCTCAAGAATATTCAAATAAAGGGGTGCTTAAATATAGATTAAAACTTTTTTGTGTAATAGGTTTATTAAGTGTAATAAGATGAAGGGGGTAGAAAAGGAGAAGTAATTATGGAAGGAACTAACTATGATATAAATAATATTTTAAAAAGATTCAAATTTATTAGAAAAAATGAATAAAGTAGAGGAGTGCGTGAGCACTCCTGTAAATTTTTTAATATTTAAACAGAACATTAACATTTATAGATGTTTCGCTATCAACTTTACTGCCATCTAGTGCCTTGAATGCCTGGCTCTGGATATTCTGCTTGAAGTTAGGAGTAATTATGAAGTTCTTGTTAGGTGCGTACTCTATACCTGCTGTGATATATTGCTTTTGTTTAGCTGGATCAGCGTTTTCATCAAGTAAGTAATATGCTCCGACTATTCCCAGTCCTTTAACAACATCGGAGAGTGAAACTTTACCGAATATTCCGTAAATGTTCTGATATGTAGCACTCTTCCAGAGTTTGAATGTTTCGTTGTATGAGTAAGTAGCAGCTAACTTGACTATTGAGTAGTCAACTAATATTCCAATTCCATAGGAGTTTTGGCCACTTGCATTTGTCATTGTGTTGTCTAGAATTATTGTGTTGTAGGTGTGTAATGCTAATATTATATTTTTGAAGCTCTTATCACCTGTAAGAACATAGAGAGGTGCTATGTCAATTCTAGTACCTAATGTTTTAGTTACATTTAGGTAGTTTGCGTTAGTAGTAATGTTATCAGAACCGTTACCGTATCCATTACCATCGTATACACCGAGGAACACTGAAGCACCATCAATTGGTTTAACTTCTGCGGATACTCCAAGATCTGCTGAAGTCAGTGCTTTGTAGTAGTCTTCTACTGACTTTGTATAGTACCTTATACCTACGAAATCATCAACAAATCCTACCCATTCGGTTTTGGTTATACCGAGTGATAGCTTTAGCATGTCAAGAACTTTTACCTCTCCGTAAGCATACTTTAGCCTTAGCATCCAGCCACTATCTGTTTCTGTTATATCAGGTGTGACTCTTAAGTATACACCATTCTTTAAATCGGCTTTGAAGTCAATGTATGCTCTTTCAAGGTAGAAAGAGTTAAAGTTTGTTGAGCCGTTTTTTATGTTAGATGGGTAGTATGAGTAGCCAGTGAATAATATTAGAGATGTCTTTAACTCTGGCTTCTCTTCTTTTTTCTCTTGGGCTACAACATTTGTTTCTTGAGCCCATACGATTGAACTTAGAAAAATTGTAGCTAATATTGTTAGAGCTAGCTTTTTCATATTGTCCTCCTTTTACAATAAATTTGAACTATCTTTTGAAATTTTTTGAAAAGTGAATGTAAAGATAGCGTAAAGAAAGGTAGAGGGTGTCCCAAAATTTGATTATCCCTAGTCATTCTGCCTTTCCCCCTCGTTATTCTGCTCCTTCCTCTGTCATTCTGAACCAAGTGAACAATCTCCTGAGCGATTTTGTTTAAAAATTCACAGGCTATTGCCTGTTTCTCTATTTAAGAATTAGCACAAATACTTTAAGCAGTTTCCCACCCACCCGCCCTATTTGTTGTAGAGAGGCAAAGCCTCTCTACACTCTTAAGTGATTTTACTATAAAAGTATTCTAGACACTGCAAAATGTAAGTAATCTAATATCACCTTGTGCTAATTAGCACCTTTCTAATCACTAAAAACAATTGTTCCGAATAGTACTAGTTCTAATAGTGTTTTTTACAAGGGTTAAGGGATGCTAGGCATCGTAGAGGCTACGCCTCCCTTAGAATTTTAGGGTGGGTGGGCGGGACCACTAAAAGTAATTTGTGCTTTATTCCTCTAAGCAAAGCGAAGAATCACTGAACTTCTTGAGATTCCTCGCTCCGCTCGGGATTGGCAGTAAAAAGGTCAGAATTGACAGTAAAAAGAACATTTAGCTAGGAATGACCTAAAGGATAGTGACCGTTACTAACGCTTGGAATGATGAAGCTCACATTCAGATTGGCAGTAAAAAGGACAGGTAGATTAATTGCACAAATTACAAGACAGAATTTTGGAACAGCTTCAGTTTATGTGGAAATAATTTTTTGTGGTGTTTTAAAATTATTCAATTATTGAGGAGGGGTAGATATGTATAAAGTTGTTATGGTTAGGCATGGTGAGAGCCTTTGGAATAAAGAAAATAAATTTACTGGTTGGACAGATGTTGACCTTTCCGAGAAAGGTCTAGAGGAAGCAAAGAAGGCTGGTAAATTCCTTAAAGAGAACGGCTATATTTTTGATGTTGCTTATACATCTGTTTTGAAGAGGGCTATAAATACTTTGCATATAGTCTTAGATGAAATGGATTTACTTTGGATACCAGAATACAAACATTGGAGGCTGAATGAAAGACATTATGGCGCTTTACAGGGCTTAAATAAAGCAGAAATGGCTGAAAAGTATGGTGAGGAACAGGTTAAGATATGGAGAAGGAGCTATGATGTTCCACCACCATCTCTAACAAAAGATGATCCTAGATATCCCGGACATGATCCAAGGTACAAGGATTTGAAAGAAAATGAAATACCTTTGTGTGAGAGCCTTAAAGATACTGTTGCTAGAGTCTTACCTTACTGGAACGAAGTTATAGCACCTACTATAAAAGAGGGAAAGAGAGTTATAATTGCTGCTCATGGTAATAGCTTGAGGGCTTTAGTTAAGTACTTAGATAATATCTCTGATCAAGAGATAGTAGAGTTAAATATACCTACGGGTATACCTTTGGTTTACGAACTTGATGAGAACCTGAAGCCAATAAACAGGTATTATCTCGGAGATCCTGAAGAAGTTAAGAAGGCGATGGAGTCTGTTGCTGCTCAAGGTAAGGCTAAAAAGTAGGATATGTTTTATTATGATATAAATCTCTATAATGCCGCAAAGACAGTTTTTCAGAATGCATTGTTGGAGGATACTAATAACAATGACCTTATTTCTTGGTTAGTTCCCAATAAGAAGGATCAAGCTTACATAATTGCAAATGATCAAGGAGTGTTCGTAGGGGAGATTTTTTCCGTTATCCTTGAAAAGGAGTTTGATATAAAGTCTTGTAGTCTTAAGGATGGTGAGTATTTTCAAAAAGATACAAAAATATTTAACTTGGAGGGTAGTGCTAAAATGCTACTCTCCGTTGAAAGATCTCTACTTAATATCTTGACTATACTTATATCAGTTGCCACCTCCACTAAAAAGCTTGTTGATGCTACAGAGGGTAAATTCAAAGTGTTGGATACGAGAAAGACTTTGCCGGGGTTTAGGTACTTACAAAAGTATGCTGTTAAGGTGGGGGGAGGTGTTAATCATAGGTTTGGCCTTTATGACATGGTAATGATAAAAGATAATCACATTGCTGTTTTTAAAGGTGATATAGCAAAGGCTGTTAAGATGGCTAAAGAGAATTTTCCGATGCATAAAGTTGAGGTGGAATGTGACAACTTTGAGCAAGTTGAAATGGCTGTCGAAGCAGGAGCACATATAATAATGCTTGACAATATGAGCGTTGAGGAGATAAAGAGAGCTTCAGAGTACATAAAGTCAAAAAATTCGGAAATTATAGTTGAAGCTTCTGGGAATATTGATGAGGAAAAGATAAGAGAAATTGCCAAGTCAGATGCACCTATAGATTTCGTTTCAACTAGTAAAATAACTATGAAATACGATATTGTTGATATCAGTTTTGTAATTGAGGAGTAAGTTTATGGATCTTGGCATTAAAGGAAAGGTTGTTTTAGTGACTGCTAGTAGCAAAGGTATTGGTTTTGGTATCGCTAAGTCGCTAGGAATTGAAGGCGCTAAAGTTATTATATCATCAAGTAATGAAGAAAACTTGGAGATTGCTAAAGAATCACTTGAAAAGGAAGGTATAGAGGTTGATTCTTTTGTTTGTGACTTGAGTAAACCTAATGATGTTGATAACTTATCTAATTTCGTTTTAAAAAAATTTAGCGGTGTTGATATTTTTGTGTTTAACACTGGCGGACCTAAGCCTGGTGATTTCTTTGATGTGTCTTTAGAGGATTGGTACAATGCTTTTGAATTGGTCTTAATGTCAGCAGTCAGGCTGACTAATGCTTTCTTACCTAGTATGATTAAAAAAAAGTGGGGAAGAGTTGTCTATATGACTTCTATGTCCGTTAAAGAACCTATTGATGGCCTTATCCTTTCAAATGTTTTTAGATCTGGGGTAAGTGCTTTGTCAAAATCTCTTTCTAGAACTATAAAAGTTGATAATGTAACTTTTAATGTTGTTTGCACTGGTAATATTTATACAGAGAGGGCGATTAAACTTATTGAGAGAAAAAGTAAAATTGAAGGAGTTAGTTTTGAAGAATTCAAAAAAGAATTTGAGAAAAGTATACCTTTGGGTAGGTATGGAAGCGTTGAGGAAATAGCGAATTTTGTTACTTTTCTTTGCTCTGAAAAGGCAAGTTATATCAATGGTACTAGCATTCAAGTTGATGGTGGCTTTATAAAAGGGATTTTATGATAAGATTTTGGGTACTTGTAAAGAGAAAGGTTTTGGCTTTGTTAGGCTTGAGAGATCACCTTAGAATTGGTATTTTGATATCTGGTCGTGGCTCCAACATGGAGGCTATAATAAAGGGGTGTAAGGAAGGTAAGATTTATGGTAAGGTTGTTGTTGTTATAAGCGATAATCCAAATGCTAAGGGACTAGAAATTGCTCGTGGGTATGGTGTTAGAGCTTTTTATGTCTATCCTGGCAGGTATAAGACAAAGTTTGAAGAGGATAGAGAGTGGGAATATGTCAGAATTCTTAAAAAGTACGCTGTTGATATTGTTGTTATGGCTGGTTTCATGAGAGTGATAAAAAAACCTCTTTTATCATCTTTCACTAATAAGATAATTAATATACATCCTTCTTTGCTTCCTAAGTATCCGGGTCTAGATACTCATAGAAGAGTTTTAGAATCTGGCGATGAAATACATGGTTGCACTGTTCATTTCGCAAATGATGTTGTTGATGGTGGCAAAATAATAATGCAAGCAAAAGTAAAAGTTCTACCTTATGATACACCTGAAGATTTGTCTAGAAGAGTTTTGGAAAGAGAACATAAAGTATTGGTGAAAACTTTATCGTTGATGGCAGATGAAAAAATATCCTATGAAACTTTAAAATCACCAATAGTTTACGAACCTGATGATGAGGTGATTGTATAACTTTTTGTGTTTTGTAGTCACAATTCGTGATAAAAACAGGTAATCACCTGATGCAGGTAATCACCTGATGCAGGTAATCACCTGACGCAGGTAATAGCATGATACAAGCAATATCTTTCCAACAAAGTGGTTATTTTGAAATATGTTTGGGGTTTTGTTTATAAGTAAACGGCATCTATGAATATAAGTGATTTTGATTTTGATTTACCTGAGGAGCTCATAGCACACGAATTCATTAAAGAGAGGGATAAATGCAGATTACTTGTTGTTGATAGGAGTAATGGAACTTTCAGAGAATGTATATTTAGGGATATTGTTAATTTCTTGAATGATGGTGATGTTTTGGTACTCAACGACTCTGGCGTTGTAAAATCAAGAGTTTATATGAATTGCGAAAGGACAAAGAGGACTCATGAAGTTTTTTTTACCAAAATCATCAATGATTTTGAATCTGTTGCCTTGATAAGGAATGCTAGGAGAATCAAAGTAGGTGATAGGTTAGGGGTTGGAGAGTTCAAATTTACAGTAACTCGTGTTGATGGAAATTTGAGGGGCTTGATGAGTAATAAAAAATTTGGTATTTCAGAATTGAATAGTATAGGTGAGATACCGTTACCGCCTTATATAGAGAAAAAAAGGGAGAAAATGGGTATTGAGAGGGTTAAGAAAGAAGATGAAATATTTTATCAAACGGTTTATAGTAAAGTCTATGGTTCGGTTGCTTCTCCGACTGCAGGTTTACATTTTACTAATGAATTGTTGGATGAATTGAAAAGTAAGGGAGTGATTATAAAGTATATCACATTGCATGTTGGATTAGGTACATTTGAGCCTATAAGGGTGGAAAGAGTTGAGGAAGTTAGACTTCATTCTGAATATTTTGAGGTTGGAGATGATGTTATCGGTGCTATAACTAGTGCAAAAATGAATAAAAAGAAGGTTGTTGCTGTAGGTACGACGGTAACAAGAGCGCTGGAAACCGCTTTTTCTCAAAATCCACCGAGGGCCTATGTAGGTGAAACGAATTTATTCATACACCCCGGCTATGAGTTTAAGGTTATTGATTCTCTTATAACGAATTTTCATTTACCAAGGTCATCTTTGATACTCCTTGTTGCTGCTTTTGGTGGTAGAGACCTTGTGATGTCTGCCTATAGTTACGCGATAAAAAATAAATTTAGGTTCTATAGTTATGGTGATGCCATGTTTATAAAATAATTTTCAAAAATACTATTTTTGCATCTATAATAATCTTAATGAATACAAAAAGTTTATTTTTGGTAATAGGATTAATGTTTTTGTCAGTAAGTCACCTTTACTCTATGGATTTAGAAAAAGTAGAAGCGTATGTAGATAATGATAATCTAGTAATAAAAATATATGGGCAAGGTAGCTTACCATCTGAATTTGAGAGTGTTATAAAAAATAACATGGATCTTAAAGTTATAATATCAGTCAAGATTTTTAGAAGAGATTTCAAACCACTGAACATAACAACTGAGATGACGAATTATACCATTATGAGGCAAATAAGCTATGACTTGATTACAGAAAATTTCTTGGTGTTTGATGGTATAAAATTTAAATTAACACCCTCTTTAGAGGATGTATCAAAAAATATTTTCCCCATTGTTTTTAAACAGAAAATTGGTGAGTTGAAAGCACTTCCTGATTTCTCTCCTGTTTATGAGGATACCGATTTCGTTGTAGGAGTAAAAATGAGAGCTTCATATTTGGATTTGAAACCACCTCTAAGCATTATAGCGTCTATCCTAAATTTAGGAGGAATTGAAGGAAAGGATGTATATTCAGACCCCTTTCTGATTAGGTAACTATGATTAAGAGAATTTTTGTTTCCATACTACTTTTTGTATTCTCTTATTTTATATCATTAATTTTCACCAATTGGCTTATCTCAACTAATTATGGTCAAGCCGTTAATAAGCATATTGCTTTTGTACTGATTTTCTTTTCAATTGTTTTATTAATTGTATCAATATACATATTGATTAAATCAATATCTAGTTTTACAAAGAGGGAGATAGGTTCTAGGATAAGGATGAGATTGCTTGTAATGTTTCTTCTAGTTAGTGTTACTTCTTCTATAATCCTTTCAATTGTGTTCATAACAATTTTTAATTCTCTAAGATCTTCTCTGTCTGCACCTGAAGGTGAGAATCTTCCTATCCTTTCTAAGGAATCGTTGAAAATTCTTTCCGGGTACTATATAGATATGTTTAATCGTACTGATGAATCATTGAATGAGGGTAAGGAGTTAAATGGAGTAAAGAGGGTAGTAATAAATGAAAAGAATGATTATTTGGATGATTTGATGTGTGCTATAAAGGAGCAACTGAAGTTTTCAAGTGCTTTAGAAGGTAAAAGTATTGCTAAGTTAGGTGATGAAGAGATACTTTTTTCATTCAAAAAGGATGGTGATAATTACATAGTTATGTACTCCAAGATGGATAAGAGAATTACATTTTTGAGAGAGAAGTTGATAAAGATACTTAGTATCTCAAGCAAAATTGAACTTCTCTTTGAAAGTTTTTTCAGTAGGTATTTGGTGTATTTTATAATCATTGTGAATATTCCATCTCTGTTTTTATCCTTGTTATTTGCTTATTTATCCTCCGAATATGTTTCAGTTTCAATATCTAACCTTGCTAAAGGGATGGGGGAGGTCTCAAAGGGGAATTTGGATGTTTCAGTTAGTGATAAATTCGCTTTTGGTGAGGTACATGATCTTATAAACTCTTTTAACGAAATGGTAGTTAAACTCAAAGAGTTTGAGTACAGAATCAAAAAGATGGAGAGGATAGAATTGTGGCGAGAGATAGCGAGGAAATTTGCTCATGAGATAAAGAATCCACTTACCCCTATAAAACTTAACTTGCAAAGACTTATGTTGATTTCCGATTCCCCCAAGTTGAAGGATGCCCTTGTTCCCTCTCTCAAAGTTGTCCTTGAAGAGGTGGATAGGATAGACAACCTTGTTTCCCAACTTTCAAACTTTGCAAAAATTTCTCTTCCGGTAAAAACAAAGTTTAAGGTTTTGGATCTTGTCTATGCTGTCAAGGAACTCTTTTCGGGGGGTGATGTTTTGTTTGATATACAGGTCAGTGATGAACTTGAGATTGAATCTGACTACGATCAGATCAAGCAGTGTTTGATAAATTTGGTTAAAAATGGTATAGAAGCACAGAAGGAATCACCGAGGATAGACATAAAATCTTGGAGGAGAGGTGATTTTGTAGTGATAAGTGTAAAAGATTATGGGCAGGGTATACCTGATGATGTGAAAGAGGAAATTTTTAAGCCTTATACCACTACCAAGAAATCAGGTAGCGGGTTAGGTTTATCTATAGTTGAAACTATAGTTATAAACCACGGTGGAAAAGTTTATTTTGAATCTGAAGTAGGGAAGGGAAGTGTATTTTTTATAGAGTTACCTATTGGGTAACTCTTCATCTATTATTCTGATATTTTCTAAGATTTTCTCCCTTTTTGGATTGTTTGGAGTTAGTACTTCAAGTAATTTGGAATAATCATCTCTTGCATTGAGTAATTGCCCCATTTCGTAGTATACCCTAGCCCTTGCAAAAAGAGCAGGTACATTCTTTGGTTCTAGGTTTAATACATAGTTTAGTTGGTTTAGTGCCTCTCCAAGGTCACCTTTATCTATCTTAATGAGTGCAAGTGTATACCTTGCCTCAATGTAATCTGGATTTATGGAAATAACTTTTTCTAAATTAACTTCAGCTCTATCAATGTACGATTCCTTTGTCTTCTGATCCTCAATAACTTTTGAGAGTTGGAATAGGGATGTACCGATTATGAAATACAAACTTTCATCTGTTGGTAGAAAATCTATAGCCTTTTGACTATTTTCAATTGCTTTTTCCCACATGTCTCTCATGAAATATTGTCTAGCAAGATTTTTGTATATTTCTGCTCTGAATACATCAATTTCTACTGTATCAATAACAAGTTGTAATTCTCTTGAGGTTAATTCTAATTCCTTTAATGCCTCTTCTTTTTTACCTTTGTCTGAAAGGTATTTTGCTTTTGCTCTTATGGCATTTTGTGGCGTATTTTGTAATCCTAGCTCGTAGCCAACGAAAAACACAAACCCAAGAACTAATATGGAAAGTATAACATTCAAGTAGTTTATTTTCATAAAGTAATTTTTAATTAATTAAATCCCCTTTTCCACTTTACCTTTTGATACTAATTCCCTTAAATTTTATTTAAAAAATTTTTGTGCTTAAAGCACGAGGTGCTTAAAGCACTCTTAATAGGGAAAAACTATTTTCTTGTGGTTGTGTGATTTTTTCATACCCGGTGTTTAGAACACTTTGTGTTTAGAACACTTTGTGTTTATAACACTTTGTGTTAAGTAGCACTTGTGCTGAAAGCACCTTTTAGTAGTCCCGCCCACCCACCCTAAAATTCTAAGGGAGGCGTTAGCCTCCCTTAACCCTTGTAAAAAGCACTATTAGATCTAGTACTTTCGGAACAATAAGTAGTACCATCCAACCCTATTTTATCAAGAGAGGCTCTGCCTCCAAGAGGCTCTGCCTCCAAGAGGCTTTGCCTCTCTTCACTCTTGCGTAATACCTATTTTCTTCTTGAAAGAAATAGTGCTTACAGGGTTAAGGGATACGAAGCATCTCCGATGCCAAGCATCTCTGATGCGAAGTATCCCTTAAATAATTGGGCGGGTGGGAGTTTCTTAAGTGTTTGTAACACTTGGTGTTTATAACACTTTGTGTTTATAACACTTGGTGTTTATAGCACTTTGTGTTTATAACACTTTGTGCTTAATAGCACCTTCTCACTTATAAAAAAAATAAAAAGGAGCCTTAGGCTCCTGTTTTGTTTCGGGAACTTGAATTAAAAGCATTGAACTTCATGTTGAAGGTTTGGGGGTGCTATCTTCTGGGTAGCTTATTCTTTGATGGTGTAGTGATCTGAGTGTTTTTTTAATCGCTTCTTTTATTTTACTTATCTCTGAAAAAGTTAATTTACTATTGTCAAGGTGCCCCTCGAGAATTTTTGTAGAAATCACATCGTCAACTATGTTATCTATTTTTTCATAAGATAAATCTTCCTCTGACCTTGTTCGTGCCTCTATAACATCACACAGCATTATTATAGCTGATTCTTTTGATCTTGGTTTAGGATTGTGGTATTTAAAGAAGTCTGAATCAACATTATGCGATGTTTTTAGTGCTTGTTGGTAGAAGTATTTTATTAAACTATCCGAATGATGTTCTAGTATTATGTTCTCTATTTCTTTTGGTAACCTATTGATTCTTGCAAGCTCTACACCTTTTGTAATATGTGATTTTATTATTTCAGTGTATTGGTAAATGTTTACATCTTTTCTTGTTTTACCACCTATGTTTTCGGTGAAATAGTTAGGATTGTAAATCTTACCTATGTCGTGATAGAGAGCTCCAGCCTTTGCTAAAAGAGTATTGGCATCAATTGCTTCTGCTGCTGCTTCTGCTAATATACTTACATTTTGGGAATGCTGATAAGTACCAGGTGCCTTCTCAAGAAGTGATCGTAAAAGCGGATTTTCTATACTTGCCAACTCGTAAAGGTTGAAAGGAGTGGCAAGCCTGAATGAGTATTCAAATATTGGTAGGGCAAGTAGCAGTATCATCACATTTATGAACGAACTAACAAATGACATCAAGGTTACCTGAAAGGGGTTTGCTAACTCAAATTTGTAAATATATTGGAGAGGTATGATTAAGATTGCCATTGTAATTGATATTATTATTGCTATGAGAATAAACTCATATCGCCTAGTTATGGTCCCAGAGAGTAATATTATTATAGCAGATAGCAAAGCCCAGTAAACAATAAGAAAATAATTAAGTGGTATGAATAGCAAAAGAAGAAAGATGTAGAATAGTGACAAAACGAATGTGCTTTTCCTCCCGCAGATCAGACTGTTTAAAGTGGCAAAAAGGGGTAACGAAGACAAGAAGATTATGTTATTCCCTAAGTTGTTGCTAAAAAATATTTGTACATAAATTGGTACTATCAATAGTATGGTATTTATTAAAATTATATCCTCATTCCGTACATTTTTAAAAGTTGAAATGAGCAAAATTGATATGAGTGCTATAGCAACAATTATAAATGTTGTTAAAATTTCCTTGACTAAGTACACCTTTTTTACTTCTTTGACATAACTTTTTATTAAATACACTTTTGATTCATCTATTGGTTCACCTTTGCTTAACAACACATCTCCCCTTGATACATTGATAGTTTCTATGTTTATTGATTCTAGATATTTTTGAACTATTTTTTGGTATTCTTTTTTGTCAAACCTAACATTTGGTTTCCCTACGCTGTAGAGCGCATAAGATAGTGCGTACACCATTTCAGGTGTAAGTTTAATTCCAAGCACGCTGAAGATTGCATTCCTTACATCTTCAACTGACCTGAATGGGTATAGTATTACATACCTTGGGGTTATGAAATTATTACTAACTAATACTCTCGTATTAGATAACTTTAACAAATATTCATCCTCTAATGTATATGTATCAATGATAGCAATATTGTGTATAACTTCCTCAATAATATTTGTTAAGATCCTTTGTGGCATTTTTGAAAGTATTACAAAACCTATTTCGTTGATTGATTTTATTTCTTTTAGGGATCCCCCTATGTTGTTTATGAATTCAATTATTTCTGAAATCTGTTCTTTTGCATTGGGATTCACACTGACTATGAGAGGTAGGTTCCTTTCAGCATTTTTTATCTCATATTCGTTCCTTAATTTTATATTTATAGATGATACTAGATTGGTTGAGGAAACTTTATTTAACTCTACATACTTGAGTATGTTTTCAAGCCCTTCGTTGATTGAAAGGTAATCCTCTATTACCAGAGGTAATGAAAGAATGAGTAAAACGATCAATAATTTTGAATATTTTTTCAAACTTAACATTAAGTTTTTACGCAGGTAATCCATAAATTACTTTTTTGTTACTTCTAGGACTCTTTTGAATATTTTGTTTATATCTCCTGCCCCTAGAAGTACCAAGACGGCATCGTCTATCACCATATTTGATATTATTTCCAATACTTCATCCTTTGATCTTGCAAAGAATATATCACTTCCTTTTCTACCCAAATTTACCAGCTCTTTCACAATTGATTCTGATGAGAAACCATCTATTGGGTCTTCTCTAGCACCGTACACTTCAGTCACTATTATTTTGTCAGCTATATTCAAGGCCAATGCGAAATCTTTGTAGAGAAAATATGTTCTAGACCATAGATGTGGTTGGAATATGGCTATAACATTTTTTTTACCTAGATTTTTTGCTGAGGTTAGTGTTGCTTTTATTTCTGAAGGATGGTGTCCATAATCATCAATTACAATCAGTTTTTCATCTTCAAATTTTATTTCAAATCTTCTTTCAGCGTTTTTGAAACCTTTTAAACTTTCAGCGGCGAGTTTTGGGTCAATTCCCATTGAGATGGCAGTACCAAGGGCGGCTAATGAGTTATAAACATTATGTATCCCGGGTACATTTATACTCATGTTTACCAAAAAAGATCCATTAAAGAATACATTAAATTCAGTTGTTAGTTTATTAAGTTTTATGGCATCAGCCACTAAATTGTTACCATCCCTTATACCGTATGTTATGTATCCGACTCTTCCAGATTTCGCTAATGCCGTGAAAGATAGGGGATCATCACCATTCACTATGACTTTACCATCTGAATCTACATTGTTTATAAAAGTTGAGAAGGCATTTATTAAGTTATCCATTGTTTTGTAATACTCTGCAATATGATCATTGTCAACACTTGTTACTACACCAATAAATGGGTGGAAATGTAAGAAACTGCCGAAAGCCTCACATGCCTCGTATATGAAGTAGTTCCCATTACCTATCCTTGCGTTTCCACCAATGTATGGTAAATTACCCCCATTTGCTATAGTTGGATCAAAACCTGCATCAAGGAAGATTTTTGATACCATTGATGTTGTTGTTGTTTTTCCATGTGTTCCGGCTATACCTATAGAGGTATAGTTATAATCTTTTTCAATCTTTGCTAAAAGTTCTGCTCTAGATATTATCTTCTTCCCCAATCTTTTGGCTTTAGAAATCTCTGGATTGTTATCTTGGATGGCATTTGTGTAGACTACTACATCCACATCGTCTTCAAAATTTTCTTCTCTGTGCCCAACAAAAGTTTTTATACCAATTCTCTGTAACTCCTTAAGTTTTTCACTGTCCTGCCTATCCGATCCTAATACCTCGTATCCTTTGCTTTTAAGAATCATCGCAAGAGCACTCATCCCGATGCCACCTATACCAACGAAAAAGTATTTCTTTTCCATACACACACCTTTTTATAAAGTAATTATCGTAAAAATTTAGTAAGAATTCTAATAGATCATTTTTATAAAAAACAATATCAAACAAGTGCACTGGAAAATTTTTACGATTAAGAAAAAGTTAATTCTCTATAAATTTGGGAGATTCACATTTTGCTTCTTGAGTGTTCTGGAATACTAACTTCATAAAAGGTACAGTACACAAAGAGTGTATGATTTTGAATTCTTTTTTTTGTTTTATATATTTGCGTTAACTGTAGATTGTGATTAAAAATATAGTGAAATTTAGGTCAATTGAAAATTATGTTTGATTTCAGTATCCAATTTTGAGGAGAATGGGAAAGCAATGAAAAACAGTAATAGTGAATCTACAGGGCTTAAAAATATTTTTCGTTCACTTCAGTATAGAAATTATCGTTTATTTTTTGGTGGGCAAAGTATTTCGTTAATTGGGACTTGGATACAGCGAATTACTACACCTTGGTTGGTTTATCGTCTTAGCCATTCGCCATTTTTATTGGGAGTAGTTGGTTTTGCTGGTCAAATTCCTACTTTCTTATTAGCTCCCTTTGCTGGAGTGTTAACTGACAAGTGGAATCGTTACTACATTCTAATTGTTACTCAAATTCTTTCAATGATTCAGGCACTTATCTTGGCACTTCTTTTTTTCACCAAAACAATCAATGTTTGGTATATTATACTTCTAAATGTTTTTCTTGGTTGCATTAATGCTTTTGATACACCAGCACGGCAGTCATTTCTCGTAGATATGATAGAAAAGAAAGAAGATATAAGCAATGCAATTGCATTAAACTCCTCAATGGTTAATGGTGCAAGATTACTGGGGCCTTCCATAGCAGGAATATTAATTTCTGTCACAGGTGAAGGAATCTGTTTTCTCCTTAACGCTTTAAGCTATCTCTTTGTTATTGCGTCTCTATTGATGATGAAAATTACTTCAAAAAAAACAAAGGTTAAAAACTCTGACATTTGGTCAGAGCTAATGGAAGGATTTTCCTATACCTTTGGTTTTGCACCTATAAGATCTATTATACTGTTACTCGGATTGGTTAGTTTAATGGGGATGCCTTATACACTACTCATGCCTGTTTTCGCTAAAGAAATACTTCATGGTGGTCCTCATACCTTTGGTTTTCTTATGGGAGCTTCAGGAATAGGTGCTTTGTTAGGTGCTCTTTATCTTGCGTCCAGAAAAAACATTCTGGGATTAGGTAAAATTGTTCCTTTGTCTACAGCTATCTTTGGCTCTGGACTCATTGTATTTTCTCTCTCTCGTTCCCTTTGGCTTTCCCTAATATTGATGTTAATAGTTGGTTTTGGAATGATACTACAAATGTCTTCGAGCAATACGATCTTGCAAACTATTGTTGACGATGATAAACGTGGCCGTGTTATGAGTTTTTATACAATGGCATTTATGGGAACAGTGCCCTTTGGTAGTCTGTTAACGGGTACATTGGCAAGTAGTTTAGGTGTAATAAACACTTTAATAATAGGAGGGGCAACATGTATTTTAGGTGCCACTCTTTTTGCAATTAAACTACCTGAGCTGAAAAAGATGATTCATCCAATATATGTCAAGTTAGGTGTCATTCCAGAGGTCGCATCAGGAGTTCAAGCAAGGACAGAATTGACTGTTCCACCAGAGGAATAGAAATTTTCTTTTTATCCCCACTTTGCCGAAAAACTTTCCATGTTAAAAAATTTCTATATGACCAGCCAATGTGTATGTCTCAAAGTAAACAGATAACAAAGGTGATTATAAAAGATAATGGAAGAGTAATTTTTCTTAATTTGATTTTTAATCAAAAAAAAGTTATACTGAAATAAAAGGAGGAGTTATGAGTTTACCTGCAAAGTATGCTGAATGGAAGGGAATTCCACGAGAAGAGATTGATTGGCATCCTTACATTGATCCAGAGAAATGTACCGGTTGTGGTATGTGTGTTACAACTTGTGGTAGAGAGGTTTTTGGATATGACGAAGAAAATCATAAAGCATTTGTAGCAAATCCTCTTTACTGCTTGCCAGGATGCACATCGTGTAGTCTTTGGTGTGTCTTTGATGCAATCACTTTTCCTGATAAGCAATATATTAAGAATTTAATAAAAGAGAAAAAAGTTCTTTTGCTTGCCAAGCAGCAACTCAAAAAAAAACGTGAAGAGAAAAAAAGAAAAGAGGAGGGTAAGACAGTGAAGATAGCAGTTCCTTCAGATGATGGGAAAACCATATCACATCACTTTGGTAGAACAAAAGGATTTGTAGTAATTGAACTGGAGAAAGAGAGTAATGAAATAAAAAACAGAGAATACCGCACAAATACTTTTACTGGTCATGCGCGTGGAGTTGAAAGAAAGCATGGTGAGGGGCACCACAGGGCAATTCGCGAAGGGATAGGTGATTGTGATGTTGTTATAGCCAATAGTATGGGTAGCGGAGTTTACGAAGATTTAAAATCAGCAGGAATGAAAATATTCATAACAGATGAATCTGATATTGAAAGAGCCATTGAGCTGTACATTAGTGGTAAACTCAGTGATAACCCCTTATCAACCTGCGAACATCATCACCACGATTAAGGGAAACTTAATTGGATAGGTGAGGTGCTTCATAGCACCGTGTGCTTCATAGCACCGCGTGCTTCATAGCACTTCTTATTTATATGTTTCTTCAGTACACAATATCTTCCTTCCTGAAAAAAGTGCTTACAAGGTTAAGGGATACTTTGTATCCCTTACATAATTGTGTGGGTGGGTGGAAGTTTCTCAAGTGTTTATAGCACTTTTGGGCTTATAGCACTCTTAATATGAAAGAACTATTTTCTCGTGGCTGTGTAATTTTTACATACCCAGTTTTAAACACTCAATTCTTGAACCCGCTAAATTACTTACATTCTGTACTGCCTAGAATACTTTTTGACAA
>Ga0123519_10004744_pt1 | contig 21832 bp, 22 predicted proteins | sample YelNatPaOPRAMG02_FD_87396 | JGI IMG/M metagenome (GOLD analysis project Ga0123519, IMG submission 87396) | Hot spring microbial communities from Yellowstone National Park - Yellowstone National Park OP-RAMG-02 (version 2) | ecosystem: Environmental > Aquatic > Thermal springs > Hot (42-90C) ...
CGTTTCTGGGAGAGTTTGTTTGCTCGCAAAATTTGCAATGTTTAGAGTTTAGATTGGTCGGGGCGACCCGATTTGAACGGGTGACCCTCTCGTCCCGAACGAGATGCGCTAGCCATCTGCGCCACGCCCCGATTTTATTTTTCATATCATTTAAATTTTTATTTTTTCTATAGTTTTTAAACACTTCAACTGTGAATAATTCGTTAAATCAAAATGTAAAGGTGTAACTGCTATCATATTGTTTTCAATAGCATAAAAATCAGTGTCAGGTTCCTTCACATAAGATGGCTCTTCTCCTCTAAGCCAATAATATGTATTGCCATTTGTATCTATCTCTCTTATAAAACTATCTTTATATATTCTCTTACCCTGTTTTACTACTGCTACTCCTTTAATTTCGTCTTTATTTAGATTCGGTATATTTACATTTAAAAATGTATTTTTAGGTAGTTTATTCTTAATAACAAATTTACACAAGTTTTTTATAAATTTAGAGGCAGAATAATATTTATGATTGGTTTTTCCAACTAAAGAAAATGCTATAGATGGAATTCCAAGTAAAGAACCTTCTAAAGCAGCACTAACTGTTCCCGAATAGGTTATATCATCTCCTAAATTTGCACCATTATTTATGCCAGATACAAGTAAATCAGGCCTCTTATAGTTTAAAAGCCCATATACTCCAAACATCACACAGTCAGTAGGTGTTCCTTCCACTTCAACAGTTTTCTTATTCAAAAATTTCACTTTCAAAGGACCATTAAAAGTTATAGAATGGGCTGCTGCACTCTTCTCCTTACTTGGCGCTACCACAAAAAGTTCACCTAAAGGTTTTAAAATTTTTATTAATGCCTTTATCCCTTCTGAACCTATTCCATCATCATTTGTAACCAGTATTTTATATCCCATAAAATAAACATTATTTTTAGTCGGGGCGACCCGATTTGAACGGGCGACCACTCGCACCCCAAGCGAGTGCGCTAGCCACCTGCGCCACGCCCCGATTTCATTTAATTAGAGATTTTACCACACTTATAAAATGTTTTTCAATTTAAAAAGTATTCACTATATGAAATGAAATAAGACAGGTTTATCAAAACTGTTCATCTCTTTTAAATTAAAAATAGAGGTAAGTATTATAAGTACTACTCAATAACATTCTTTAAATCGTTTAACTTTTTTCTTAACTTATTTATTTTATCTTTAATATCTAACTCTTTAAAATTTATCTCCATTTGATGTTCATTTTTCTTTTTCAATTCTTTAAGTCTTGTTTTTGCTCCATTTATAGTAAATTTATCCTCATAAAGAAGTTTGCGTATTAATAAAATTATTTCAATATCTTTCTTACGATAACTTCTTTGTCCACCTATACTTCTTCCTGGCTTCAGTACTTTAAATTGCTTTTCCCAATATCTCAATATATGAGGCTTGACACCTGTAATCTGACTTACTTCACTAATCGTGAAAAATAATTTATCTGGTATCTTAACATCCATTATTAGAAATTCCCCCTTTTTTAATTTGTTCCTTAAACATCTTACTTGGTTTAAAAACAGGAAATTTTTTAGCAGGAATAACTACTTTTTCACCTGTCTTAGGATTTCTTCCTACTCTTTCTCTTCTTTCTCTTATTATAAATGTTCCAAATCCTGTTATCTGAACTTTTTCAGAATTTTTTAATGAATTAACTATAGAATCCAATAATGTTTGAACTGCTTTCTTAGCCAATCTCCTATTTACTCCTAATTTTGTAACCTTATTAATTAAATCATACTTAGTTATACTCGTAATATACCTCCTAAAACTATTTCAAATTACGAATTTCGTATTGCAAATTGTTCATATATTGCATCACTATCCAACTTTCTATTCAGATTTAAGACCCCTCTTCATTAAATCGTTAATTGCTTCCCTTGGTTTTTTACCTCTAAATAAAACATTATAAACTTCATTTGTTATAGGCATTTCAACCTTATATATTTTAGACATTTTATAGCATGCAGATGTAGTTGTAATGCCCTCTGCTACCATTTCCATAGATTTTGAAATGTCCTCCAACTTTTCGCCCTTTCCTATTTTCTCACCAACCATTCTATTTCTACTATATTTGCTCATGCAAGTAACTATTAAATCTCCTATACCTGCTAAACCATTAAGTGTCTCTGACATTGCTCCCATCTTCACTGCTAATCTTTTCATTTCAACTAAACCTCTTGTTATAAGAGCTGCTTTAGTATTATCACCTGCACCTATTCCATCTAAAATACCTTTAGCCAAAGCAATTACATTTTTAAGAGCTCCACCTAACTCAACGCCTATTACATCCTGTGAAGTATAAGCTCTAAAATAATAATTAGAAAATATCTTTTGTAATATATTAGCAATACTTTTATTCGTAGATGCAATAACAACTGCTGTAGGAACTTTTCTACTTACTTCCTCAGCATGACTTGGTCCAGAAAGTACTGCCACCCTTCCTTTTAAATTTAATTCCTTATCTATAACTACTGAAATTCTATTTAAAGTATCATAATCAATACCTTTTATCACGCTTAGTACTATTACATTTTTACTTATATGTGTTTTAGAAATATCTTTTAATATATTTCTCAAATATTTTGATGGAACTGCGAAAATTAGAATATCTATATTATCTAATGTTTCATCTAGTGAATTTGTTATTTTTACCTCTTTAGGTATTTTCACTCCTGGTAAAAATTTTAAATTCTCTCTTTTCTTATTTAACAAATCTGTATAGTCTTTAAAATATTCATATAGTATAACATTATTCTTATTCTCTGCAAGAAGTATCGCCAATGCTGTTCCCCATCCGCCAGCACCTATTATACTAATCTTCTTACCATATTGCATTTTCTTTTCCTTGTAGTATTCTTTTAATATTTGAAGTATGTCTTATAATTATAAATGCTGTTGCCAAAATTCCAGCAAACAATATATAGGAAGGTTTTTTAAAAATAATTAACAATATTGAAAATATGATTGAACTAACTACTGAACCTAATGACACATACTTACTTATTAAAACTACCGTTAAAAATACTATTGAGCTTATTCCAATTTCAAGTGGAGCTAATGCTAAAAATACTCCTAAAGTTGTTGCAACCCCTTTACCACCCTTAAAATTTAAAAAGATAGTCCAATTATGTCCTATAATTGCACATAATCCACAAATAATTTTTGCAACATCATTATTTAAGTATGTTGGAACTAAAATTATTGAAATAAATTGAGCACATACAAATCCTTTCATAAAGTCTACTATTAAAACAAATATAGCAGATTTTACTCCTAATGTTCTAAATACATTTGTCGCACCAATATTCCCACTTCCATACTTCCTTATATCTATTTTAGAAACAATCTTTCCCACTAAATAACCTGTGGGGATAGAGCCTATTATATAACAAATAATTCCTACTATTATAACTAATAGCATTTATCCTAACCTCTTTATTCCTTTAATTAAATAATCTAACAAAGATATTATTGTAAATATTACCATTATGTATAAATATATATCTAATACCTTTTCTGATATGTTGATTATTTGACATTGATGTAATGTATATGAAGTTTTACAGATTAAACTAAATAACAATAGTAATACTGATGTACTTTGTAAAAAATTAGTAAGTTTTCCAAATATACTCGGTTCAACTTCTGTCTTGGAAGTAACTATAAATATTAAAAGCCATCCAAGTATAAGTATAACATCTCTACTTATTATTGTTACCACCATCCAGTATGGCATTAAAACTACAGATGCTAATAATAAAAAAGCTGTATCTATTAATATTTTATCTGCTAATGGATCTAAAATAGAACCTAAAATACTCCTTGATTTATTTATTCTCGCAATAATACCATCCAGTACATCTGTTATCATAGCAGATACAAATATCACCGTAGCTACCTTAATATCTGTTTTAAAAAAAATAATAAATAAAGGAACAGATAGTATTCTTAACATAGTTAGAAGATTTGGTAATGTTATTGTTCTCATTTACTATACTATTCCTTTTTTTGATAATATCTTTTTAAATGCATCTACAACCACTGGATCAAATTGTTTATTTTTATTTATCTCTAATTCATATAAAGCAGTATTTTTATCAAAAGCCTTTCTATAAGGTCTATCCGATGTCATTGCTTCAAATGCATCTGCAACTGCAATAATTCTAGATAGTAATGGAATGCTATCTTTCTTCAAACCATCAGGATATCCTTTTCCATCATAATGCTCATGATGATGAGCAATAATCTTTGCTATATTTTCAAATCCTTTCACAGATTTTAATATTCTTGAAGCTATAACAGGATGTTTTTTGATCTTTTCATATTCTGACGGAGTTAACTTAGAAGGCTTTTTTAATATATTATCATCTACACCTATTTTACCTATATCATGTAATATAGAACTAAACTGTAACAATTCTTTTTCCTCCTCTGTTAAACCAAGTTCCTCTGCTATTTCCACAGCATACTTACTAACCTCTTCAGAATGCCCTCTTGTGTAACTATCCTTAGCATCAAGTAATGTAGCAAGAGATTTCATAGTTTCTATATACATATTTTTTAATTCTTTTAATAATTTAGCATTTTGTATTGCAATTGCAGTATGTGAAGAAAAAATCAAAAGTAATTTCTTATCTCCTTCAGTGAAACTTCTTCTATATGGAAAGAATACTGTCAATATACCAATAGTTTTGTCTTTTGTTATTAATGGAACACAGATTAAGGAATTTGTACCTTCTGCCAATATCTTTATTTGAGAAGATTTAATTACCTCATTTTCTATACTCTTACTAATATTCTCTATGCTACTTAAATAATGAGAAGACAAACCATAGGATGTATAAATCTCTAATTGTTGTTTTATCTCATTTAAAAGTTTTAATACTGCTCCTTTGGCATCTAACATTTCAGTTACTGACTTAACTATTAGATTTAAAACTTCTTCTAAATTTGGTGTTGAAAGTATTAAATTTCCTAAATAAGACACTGAGGATAGTTTATTAATCATATTTAATGCAGATTCATAGTTTTGTCTCCTCTCTATTACTATTGACGCTTTTTCAATAAGATTTTCTAAAAATTTTACTTTATTATAATCAATTTCTTCTTTATATAAGATAAGACAACCAATTATCTTATCATCTGATTTTAATGGTAAAGATATTTTCTTATCCTTAATTACAAAATTATTCTTTTCAAATGTTTCCTTAATAATATCACTATTTTCACTTAATATACTCTCATCTTTTTTTTCTAACTTAAACCCATACTTTGCTCTAACTTTAAGTTCCTCATTCAATAGTTCTTTTAACAATATCACACCACTATCTGCTTTAAATATACTCCCAATGCGAGTTATTAACATTTGTAATGTTTCATCTAAAGTTAAAGATAATAAACTAATCTCAATTATAGAGTTTAATGCCATTATTTCCTCTTTAAATGCTCTCTCAGTTTCTAAATGTTTTTTATTTTCTAGAATAATAGATACTTGAGAGGCAAAAATTCTTAAAAAATCTTCCTCTTCTCCTCTTAATTTTTTATTACCATTTAAATCTACAACACAAATTGCTCCTATAGTTACATCCCCTTTTAAAATTGGAAATAATATTCCTTTTTGAATTCTTAATTTAGAATCTGATCCATCAATTTCAACCATTTTTTTATTTAGCAAAGATTTTAAAATCTCTGGGGAGTTAAAATTAACATCTCCTGTTTCCAAGGAAAGTCTTTTACAATCACTCGACATAGTAATTGGGAATAATTCATCTTTATCATTCAATAAAAGAATAACTATTCCAATATCTTTAATAATTTTAGAAACATCCTCCACGACAATGTTTAATATCTCTAACACATTTGCATTTGCAGAAGACAATGTTAACTCATTAATCTTATTAATTGCCTTTAAGTTATTAGCCATATTTTCTATCTTTTCAGTTAATTGTTTTCTCTCTGTTCTTTTATATTTCAAATAACTAATAAATGAAATAATTAACAAAACGAGAAAAAGCAACAAGATAAACATAATATCTCTATATATTAATAATCCTCTCAAATTTAATCCTCCATAATATACTTATACCAATAATTCAAGTTTTTGTCAATAACTCTTTATATACTAAATGTATTTTATTTATCAAACTATTGATATTATACCCTTTAAGTGCTGATATACAAATTCCTTCAGGAATAAGATTAGATACTCGTTTAATTTGAAAATCATTTATTAAATCTATCTTATTAAGTACAGTAATTATAGGCTTTTCCAATACTTGTAGTTCTTTTAATTCTTTAAATATAGTATTCTCTTGAACATATATATCTTCTCTACTTATATCTATAACTACAAGAATTGCATCTGAATACTTTATTTCCTCCAATGTTGCTCTAAATGCAGTAATAAGTTCATTAGGAAGGTTTCTTATAAATCCTACTGTATCTGTTAGTAATATTTCTCTTTTATCTGGCAAAATTAATTTTCTGGTAGTTGGATCTAATGTAGAAAAGAGTTTATCTTCAACTAAAACATTAGATTTTGTTAATGTATTAAGAAGTGTAGATTTTCCCGAATTAGTATATCCTATTATAGAAATGGTAAAATATCCTTTCTTTAATCTCCCTTCTCTTATTAAATTTCTGTGTTTTTTTATATTCTCCAACTCTTCCTTTAAAACTTTTATTCTATTCCTTACTCTTCTTCTATCAGTCTCTAATTTCTTTTCACCAGGACCTCTTGTTCCAATTCCACCTCCTAATTGCGACAACTCACTTCCTTTACCTGATAACCTTGGAAGTAAATGAATTAGCTGCGCTAACTCTACTTGAATCTTCCCTTCATTAGTTTTTGCATGTTTTGCAAAAATATCAAGAATTAATGTAGACCTATCTACTATCTTCCTCTTTATAATTTCTTCCAAATTTCTTTGTTGGTTAGGTTTTAAATTGTGGTTAAATATTACTAAATTAGCATTAAATTCTTCACATTTATCTCTTATCTCATATACTTTACCTAAACCAATATAATATGCAGGATCTGGTAATTTTCTATTTTGAATAACTCTACATATGACCTTTGCAGATGCAGTCTTAGCAAGTTCTTCCATTTCTTTATATGAATCCTCATCTTCATTAGATAATCCAGTAAGAATAGCTAATTCCATATTAACACCTTCTTATGTTTCTTTTTGAAAATTACTCTGATGGTTTTTTATAATATTTAAAATTTCATCTACATTTTTATCAATATTTTCATTATATTTAATCCAAACAATCCTTTTATCCTTTTTAAACCATGTAATTTGTCTCTTTGCATATCTCCTTGTATCCCTTTTAGTTAAATCTATTGCTTTATCAAGTGAACACTTACCTTTTAAATAATCATATATCTGTCTATATCCTAACCCTTTTAAAGCAGGAATATTGGAAGAGCCATATTTGCTTATAATCCTTTTTACTTCATCAACTAATCCATTTTTTATCATTAAATCAACTCTTTCATTAATCCGTTTATATAAATATGCTCTATCCATATCAATTCCTATCATAATAACATTAATCCCTTCCAATGGTTTTCTAAACTGCTGAAGTTTAGAAATTGGAACTCCTGTAGATTCATAGACTTCTAATGCTCTTATTATTCTAAATTTATCATTTGTATGGATTCTCTTTGCAGAAAGATAGTCTACTTTCTTTAATTCGTTAAATAAAAAATCTAAACCATTCTTTTTACATTTTTCCTCAAGTAACATTCTAACATTCTTATCTATTGGTGGACTTTCAAAAATACCGTCAATAGTAGCCTTTATATACAATCCTGTTCCTCCCACAATAATTGGAATTTTATTATTGGAAATAATTAATCTTATTGTCTCTCTACACATTTTTGAATAATGAAAAGCATTAACTTCTTCGGTTGGTTCATAAACATCTATTAAATGATGTTTAACAATACTTCTTTGTTCTTCTGTAGGTTTAGCAGTACCAATATTCAATTCCTTATAAATTTGAAGTGAATCCGCTGAGATAATCTCTCCATTAATCTCTTTTGCTAACTTAACAGATATCTCTGTCTTACCAACACCTGTGGGTCCAACAATAACTATTAAATTATTATAATTAAATTCTTCCAAACTTTTTACCAATTTCATCAAAACTTATTTTAATTAAGCCAGGTCTACCGTGTGGACAATACTGTATATCACATTTTAAAAATTCATTCACTAATTTAACCATTTCGTCATATGTTAATTTATCACCTGCACGAACTGCTGAATGGCACGCTACAGCTCTTATAAAAACATTTTTGTCTTCCTTCACTAAATTACTATTAGCAAAATCTTCACTTACTTCATCAATAACCTTTATTAGTATTTTCTCTGCATTACTTTCTTTTAAAAACATTGGAATACCTCTTATTAAAAAAGTATTCTTCCCAAAGTTTTCAATATCAAAACCTAAATTTAATAGATCTTTTAAATATTTATTTAAAATATTACTTTGTGAAAAATTTAATTCTAAACTAATAGGAGTAAGATAGTATTGTGTAACATTTTGAGATAATGAACTCTTTGATAATTTTTCATAAAGAACTTTTTCATGAGCAACATGCTGATCAATTATGTATATCCCATCATCAGATTCTGCCAATATATACATTAATTTAAGTTGTTGAATTGGCTTTGCAATTAATTCTGCATCAAAATCTTTTATTAACTCACTTATAGTATTAGTTCTTGTTTCTAAAATTTTATAGTAGGAAGTAGTATTGTTAGTGGTAGTCACTTTTTCTGGAAAAACTTTAGGTAGTGGTTTTTCTTTCCTTAATGTTTCTTTTATAGCATTTACCATGCTACTATGAACTAAATTAGTATTAATAAATTTAATCTCTCGCTTTGTGGGATGAATATTTATATCTATTTTTGATGGATCTATATTTATAAATAATATACATACTGGATATCTATTATGCGGAATTAAATTCTCATATCCAGATAAAACAGCATGTGATATAACTTTATCTGTTATTATTCTATTATTTACAAAGATATATTGATAATTTTTTGTTGTTTTTGAAAAATCTGGTTTACCAATATACCCAAAAACTTCGATTTCTTCATTTTTAAATTTAACTTCAAGTAAATTGTCTATAAACTCCTTTCCTAATAATTCATATAATCTTTCTTTCAACGATTTAACTGCCAATACATTCAAGGATACATTGCCATCTATTTCCAATCTGAAACTAATGTTAACGTTAGATATTGCAAATTTAAAGATCAAATTATATATATGCGAAGTCTCTGTTTCTATCGACTTCAGAAATTTAAGTCTTACAGGAACATTATAAAACAAATCCATTACACTTACTACTGTTCCTCTTGAAGAAGTACACTCTTCTATTTTCTTCTCACCATTTATTACTGTTAATTTATAAGCAACTTCAGAATTTTCGTCTTTACTAATAATTTCTAATTTAGAAACAGCAGAAATTGAGGACAATGCTTCGCCTCTAAAACCCAATGATCTTATTTTATAAATATCATCTATAGAACTTATCTTACTTGTAGCATATCTATCTACAGACAAAAAAATGTCTTCTTTATTCATGCCTATGCCATTATCTTTAACTCTGATTAATTTCTTACCTCCATTCTTTACTTCAACATATATTTTATCAGCCTGAGCATCTATAGAATTCTCTACAAGTTCTTTCACAACCGAAACAGGTCTTTCTATCACTTCACCAGCAGATATCTTTTTTATTGTTTCTGTAGATAAAATTTTAATCTTTCCCATAATTCTTCACTTCAATAGTGGCTTTCTCAAATGCCAATCAGTATTTATTTCATAATTATATGCAATTTTTAATATCTCTCCCTCACAAAATGGTTTACCAATTAACTGCATTCCTATAGGAAGATTTTCTTTAGAAAAACCACAAGGAATAGAAATAGCAGGAAGCCCTGCTAAATTTGTCGAAATAGTAAAAATATCAGATAAATACATTTGAACAGGATCAGATATTTTCTCCCCAATTTTAAATGCAGTAGTAGGAGTAGTTGGAGTAAGTATAAAATCACACTCTTTAAAAGCTTCCTCAAAATCTCTTTTTATTAAAGTTCGAACTTTCTGTGCTTTAAGATAATATGCATCATAGTATCCTGCGCTTAATACATATGTCCCTAATATAATTCTCCTTTTCACTTCTTCACCAAACCCATCTCCTCTACTCATTTTATACATATCCCATAGATTCTTAGCGCTTTTATTTCGATATCCATAGTGTACACCATCATATCTAGCTAAATTTGAACTTGCCTCTGCTGTAGCAATAATATAATAAGTAGCAAGACAATACTCTGTATGAGGAAGACTCACATTTACTACTTTAGCTCCATTTTTTTCAAATAACCTAATAGCATTATTTATAGAACTATTTACATCCTCTTCTATACCTTTTATAAAATATTCATTTGGTATACCAATTCTTACCCCTTTTATATCAGAAACTAAATACCTCGTATAATCAGGAGTTTCAATATTTACAGAAGTAGAATCCTTCTCATCATAACCTGCTATCACATTCATTATTAATGCACAATCTAAAACATCTTTTGAAAATGGCCCTATTTGGTCTAAAGAGGATGCAAAAGCAATAAGTCCATACCTTGATACTCTTCCATATGTTGGTTTTAAACCTACTACTCCACAAAAAGCAGCAGGCTGTCTTATTGAACCACCTGTATCAGTACCTAAAGATAAGGGAGATTCGCTAGCAGCTACGCAAACTGCAGATCCACCAGAAGAGCCACCTGGAACTCTACTAAAATCCCACGGATTTAAGGAAGGTCCAAAATACGAATTTTCAGTAGAAGAACCCATTGCAAATTCATCCATATTACACTTCCCTATAACAATTAACCCATTATTTTTTAGTTTTTCAACAACAGTAGCATCGTACGGCGCTATAAAATTTTCTAATATCTTAGAGCCACATGTGACTTTTGTGTTTTTCATACATAAAATATCTTTTATTGATATTGGAATACCAAACAATGGTGGGAGATTATCAGCACCTTTAGATAAAATTTTATCACACTCTTTCGCTTTAAGTAATGCATTATCAAAATTATAAGAAATATAAGCATGTAATTTATTATCTACTTCTTCAATCCTTTTAATATACTCCTTAACTATTTCTTTGGAAGAAACTTTTCTTTCCCTTAATAATCTTGATAATTCATGTGCAGTATATTCAAATAATTTCATAAAACTACTCCATAATCTTTGGAATTTTAAAATACCCTTTTTCCTTCTCAGGAGAATTCATAAGTGATTCTTCATTAGCAAAAGATTCTTTTACTTTATCTTCTCTAAATACATTGGTGATAGGAATTACTGTAGAAGTTGGTTCAATCCCCTCTGTATTTAGTTCTTTTAATTTATTAACTAAATTTAATATATTTTCAAGCTGCTTAGTAAGCAACTCTTTCTCTTTATCACTCAAATATAACTGTGCAAGTTCTGCCACATATTCAACTTCTTTTTGTGTAATCAACTCTTCCTCCTATATTTTTTAAAATTTTAAATATCTTAACTAAAGCATCCTTATTTCCAAATCCACCCGGCTTGGTTACTATATATAATCTTTGAAAGGTAGTTAATGGAACACCTGTAAAAATCCTCTTTATCAATAAAAGGAAAGGAATATTTAATCTATTACATACACTTACTGCAGTAGCTCCTCCTGATAATACAAGTTTGTTAAATTTTAACTCATTAACAAAATATTCCGCAATCTCTCCTAATTTTTTACTGATTAATTGCATATTACTATTTCTTATTAACTTTGAAATATAATTTATCGAATCAATGTCATTAGATAAACAAACTATAATATCCTTTTTCATATTTTTAAAAATTATCCTCTTTATTAGTGATGTATTGTTTAATAATGTTTTTGATGAAATTTTCAAAACATATGTATTATACCTCTTTTTAATATATTCAACTTGCTTTGCTGTTGTTTGCTTTAAACTTCCAATAATACAAGCAACCCTATTAGATAAAACTATATGGCTTTGGCATCTTGAAGCATTATTATTGTCCTTTGCTTCATCTTTAAAAATTTCCTTTGCTAATATTGATGCACCACACACCAATTTAAAATTTCTTATTGCATTACTGAGATTTTTCAAATCTTTATTAGTCTTACAATCAAAAACAAGAATTCTTATTCCATCCTGTTTTAACCTATTTATTACTCTATATATAAAATCTGAATTTTTATTAACTACATCGATGTCAATAATACCGCATTTATATTTTGACTGCTTATTTATTAAGTCAACCAAATAAGAAGTCTTCACTGGACTTAATATATCATCTGCAAACTCTGAATTTTCTAATAACTTACCATTAACATAGTGATTGCCATAAACAGTAATCCTTCGCATCTCTGGAAAAGCAGGAACAACAGGTACCAAATCCAAATTTAATTCCTCTATACAAGCATCTATCTCGCTTCCAATATTACCTCTTAATGTTGAATCTATCTTTTTGTAATACTGCTGTACACCATATTTTTTTAAAAACTTTAACAAATTCTTAAGTCTTTTATACGCTTCATTAGAGGCAATTAACCTCGACTCTGTATCTATAATAGGAATATCTACATATGAAATAACTTTTTTGTATTCCTCTTTTAATTTTTTAATCGATTTAAATATCAAAGAGCCACAGGAAAGTCCTAAATCCAACAATTGTACACCAACATCATTTGCACCTGTAAGGTCATCAGCTAAAATTATTACATTTTTCATTTTAACAAATACACTTTTACATTTCTAGGCTGAAAAGAAGATGAGTCTTTATAAGTATCAAAACATAAATCTATTCTGTTACCTTTTATATTACTCCCAACATCTGCTGCTATAGCAACACCATAACCTTCAATATATAACTTGCTTTTAAGAGGAATTACTTTAGGATCAACTGCTACTACACCATATCCTGCTTTATAACCAATTGATGTTAAACCATCAGCATAAGGTCCACAATCTTCGGGACCAGGGTAATACCCTGTTGCTTTCATTATCATAACTTTTGATGCTCTCATTTTCCTTGTCAACATATACAACCGTTTTTTAGAACTTGTCCCAACTACAATTTTACAATTTTTAGGTTTTTTATAATTTAGAATCTTAAATACCTTTCTCCATACCTCCTTGTTATCATGGTATAAAACTTTTACCTCTTTTTCCACAACACCATTTTCTCCATATTCTAATTCTATAACTTCGTCTTTATGTAAATTCGGATCTTTTATTTTAACAGTTTCATATGGCTGTATCTCTTTCATATTAATAGTTTCTTCTCTTACTCTTATTATTCTAATAATCATACCATCTGCAACTAAAGTATTAAAAGTAGGTGAAACAATATCTAAACTATTCAAATTAATATTCAAACTCTTCAAAACATCATACACTGTTTGATTCTTTACTTCAGATTCAATAACAGTATTATCTACCAATATCTTAACCTTACCTTTAAATGGATTAAAGTAAACATTACCTACCAATAAGACTAACATCAAAATCCCTGCTACTGTTAAAATTTTTTTCATTTTTAACCTCTCATTTTCTTATTAGTTTATCCTAACTTACCATATTCTCTAATTCTTAAATTTACTCCTAATTCATTTGCAACATTTTTACATTTTTCTATATCCAAATTAGGAACAGTTACAACTGTTACAGTAACATGCGGAATGTATTTTTTGCATTCTAAAATAAATTCTTTTATACTTTTATATGCTACATTTCCAAATTGAGATTGGCATAATGACTGATATTTAGCATCGTTATCTGCGTTTAAACTTATTGAAATTGCATCAACTAACCCAGCAAGTTTAGGAACAATATTTTCACCATGAATCAAATTACCTTGACCATTTGTATTTATCCTTATAAAAGCTCCTTTATTTTTAAGTTCCTTACAAATAGCAATAACAGTACTTAAACGTATTAAAGGTTCGCCATATCCACAAAAAACAATCTCTTTAAAAGATTTAGGATCTCCTATAGCATTTATTATTTCAGTAGCAGAAGGTTCTCTCAATATTCTTAAATTATAATCCTTTACAATCAAAGAATCGTAACTTCTAGGACAAAAACTACAGTGATTAGAGCATCTATTAGTAATATTAATATACAAAGAATCCCTTATCTGATATACATACTTTCCTTCTTCCTTACATCCTAATTTAAATAGATATTTTGAATTTATCCCACACCATCTTGAAATTGTTTCTAACGGCAAATTCAATAAATAGGATATTTTTTCTGCTATCTCTATCAAATAAGCAGGTTCATTTCTAGTCCCTCTCTTTGTTTGCGGAGCAAGATAAGGACAATCAGTTTCTAAAACCAATCTTGATAGAGGAATATCTTTTATTAATTCCCTAAGATTATTAGCATTAGGAAAAGTAATTATACCTCCTATTCCAACATAAAAGCCAAGATTTAAAATTTGTCTTAAGACATCTTTATTACCACTAAAACAATGATATACTCCTCCCACTTCAACAGCCTTTTCTTGTTTTAAAATTTTTACCACTTCATCATGCGCATCTCTACTATGTATAACTAATGGCAAAGAGTATTTTACCGCTAAATTGATAAGTTTTCTAAAAACTTTTTCCTGTTCTTCTTTAGGAGATAGATTCTTAAAATAATCTAAACCTGTTTCACCTATTGCAACAACTTTTTTATTAGTTAACAATTTCTCAATTTCTTCAAATGTGTCATTATTAATATTTCTAACATTATGTGGATGAATACCTATTGCAGTATATATGTTATCATATTTCTCTGATAATTTTAAAGAAAATTCATTTGATTTTTTATCTGTTCCTACATTCACTATATATTCTATGCCTGCCGTTTTTGCTCTTTTTATTACTTCTTCTCTATCTAAATTATACCTTTCATCATCTAAATGTGCATGAGTATCAACTAACATTTTTTATCACCTTTAGGAAATAAAATATCCCCTTTCCTTATTGTAATTCCTTCCTTTAAATACTCCCATATTTTTAGTCTCTCATACGGTTCCTTAAAAAAACTATCAGGTTCTAATCCTAATTGTTTTATAATCTTATTCGATGTCTCTGGAATAAATGGACTAATAAGAACTGCAACTATACGGATAGCATTACAAAGTGTATAAAGCACAGTATTTAGTTTTTCATAATTTTTGGTTTTATTTAAATTCCATGGTTTCATTTTTTCTATATATTGATTTAAAAGTTTTATATATTCCCATATTCTTGTTAACGCATTAGAAAGGTCTAAGTCATTCATCATAATACTTACTTCGTCAAACAATTTAACTCCAAAATTTTTTAAAATGTTTTCATCTTCATCTAATCTATTAGAATATGGAATTCTACAATTAGAATATTTTTCAATCATAGTTAATGTTCTACTAACCAAATTTCCCAACTCATTTGCTAAATCTGTATCTCTTCTTCTTATAACAGACTCTTCAGAGAAATCTCCATCCTGGCCAAACGATGTTTCTCTAAATAAGAAATATCTTATACTATCCACTCCTGCAATTGAAATCAATTCATCCACACTTATTACTTTTCCTCGCGATTTTGATATTTTCTCCTTATTAAATGTCCACCATCCATGTGCAAATACAGTTTTAGGAACTTCTATTCCTGCTGACATCAACATTGCAGGCCATATTACAGAGTGAAACCATAGGATATCTTTGCCTACTAAATGAACATTAGCAGGCCAAAATTTTTTAAAACTTTCACCTGGATATCCAACTCCAGAAATGTAATTTGTTAGTGCATCAAACCATACATAGGTTATATGTTTATCATCAAAAGGTAAATTAATACCCCATTTAAAGCTGGTCCTTGAAATTGATAAATCTTGAATCCCTTCTTTTACTCTACTAATTACTTCATTTCGTCGAGAAATAGGCATTATAAAATTAACATTTTTTTCATATAATTCAAGAAGTCTATCTTGATACTTTGATAGTTTAAAGAAATATGTTTCTTCTTTCAATTCCTCTACTTTTGTCTTATGAATTGGACAACAACCATCTATTAAGTCTTTTTCAGTATAATAACTTTCACAATCAATGCAATAATTACCTCTGTATAATCCTTTATAAATATCACCTTTTTGATAAACTTTTTGTAAAATCAACTTTACAGTCTCTATATGTTCAGAATCAGTGGTTCTAATAAATTTTGTATATTTAATATTTAGCTTTGCCCAAGCTTCTTTAAACTTAGGTACAAGTGCATCTGTAAACTCTTGTGGTGTCTTATTGTTTCGTAAGGCTGCTTTTTCTATCTTCTTCCCATGATCATCCGTGCCTGTTAAAAAAAATACATCCTCACCTAAAAGTTTATGCCACCTTGCAAGTATATCAGCTGCTAATGTTGTATAAGCATGACCTATATGAGGAATATCATTTGGATAATAAATTGGTGTTGTAATATAAAAAGTTTTCAATATCTATCTCCTTTCACAAGATAGTACTCTCCCCTGCTTCGTTATCTTGAAATCATTCGTTCTCCAAGTGTTTCATTTTCAAACAACGTTATTGAAATTTCTAAGCATCAAATTATTAAAGAATTTTCTTTAATTAGAAACATCTTTTTCTATATTTGAAGTTAAATTATACATTTTATATTCGTATGCTAAACAACACATGAGTCTTCCACACATTCCTGATATCTTTGCTTGATTTAAAGGCAAATTTTGCTCTTTAGCCATTTTTATTGTAACAGGAATAAAATCTTTAAGAAACAATACGCAACAAAGTTCTCTACCACAACAACCATACCCTCCCAGCATCTTTGCTTCATCTCTAACTCCAAATTGCCTCATCTCTATTCTTATTTTTAAAGCATATGCCAAATCCTTAACCAATTCTCTAAAATCAACTCTTTTTTCTGCTGTAAAATAAAAAATTGCCTTACTCCTATCAAAAGTATAGTCGACTTCGAGTAATTTTATGGGCAAATTCTTTTCTTCTATTTTCTGTAAACAATACTTATATGCCTCTTTTTCTTTTTGAACATTTTCGTTAAAGTATTTAATATCATCTTCAGTAGCAATCCTAATAATTTTAAAAAAATTGTTTATCTTAGATTCGTCTATTGTTCTGGGTTCTTTTACAACTTGTCCAAAAGCCTGACCATCACTTCCTTCCACTATACAAAAATCACCTTTTTTAACCTCTAAACCAGTAGCTACACAATTGTATATTTTACATCTATCTCCAAATCTAACCCCAACAACTTGCAATTTACTAACATTTTCCATTAAACTACTCCTATTAATAAAGAATTAAGAGACAGTTCAAAATTTATATTTGATTTTAATAACACTCTTATACGATTTATCTCACTTAATGCATTTAATATGCTATCCACTGAATATTTATTAGAATAATTTACTATTTTATCTTTTTTATCTATATTAATTAAAGAGTCTAAATACTTATTAAACTTGCATCTTAAAATATCCCTATAAATGCTTGCAAAAATATCCAACAATTCTTCCTCACAATCATCTCTTTCTCCTCTCAATGTATCTAAATCTATTAAACTCTTTTTGTTACCAAAATTGTCAAAAAAATCAAAAACTCTTTCCCTTAACTCTAAAATATTTTGTTCTATATAGTAAACTACTTTGCCTAAACTCCCTTCTGCCATATTAACCAAATACATTTCTTTTTCATGTGAAACATTGTATTTAGACTTCAAATACTCTAGTATTTCCTCATCTTTAAGAGACTCAAACTTTATAGTTTGACATCTTGATTTTATAGTTGGAATAATAGAATAAACATTAGATACTATTAATATAAAAACTACATTTCCTACAGGTTCCTCTAATATTTTAAGTAATGCGGATGAAGCCTCTACATTCATCTTTTCTGCTTCATCTATAATACATATCTTATTTTTATAGTATGACTTTAATGATATTTTATCACGGATTTCTCTTATTTGTTCTATATGAATAATATCATTATATGGCTCGATGATTAAAATATCAGGATGCTTATTTAAATTAACATCCATACAAGATATACATTTTTCACACGAAGAGACATTATTAAAATCCAAATTATAACAATTAAGCATCTTTGCAAATTCTACAGCAAATTTCTTCTTTCCTATTCCTTTTTTACCTAAGAATAAATAAGCATGTGATATTCTATTATTTTTTATTATATTCGCAATTATACGTTTAGGATATTCATGTCCTATTATATCCTTTAACATTTCACTTTCTCCAATAACTTATCAATATACTCTTTTATTTCACGATGTATTTTATCTATACTTTTTGTACCCTTTATTATTTTTACTCTTTGTGGCTCTGCCTTAGCTATTTTCAAAAAACCTCTTCTAACAATATTGTGAAAAACTATACTTTCCTTTTCCAATCTATCTTTTTTACCTTTTAAAGCCTTAGCTCTTTTCAAACCAGATTTAATATCAATATCTAGATATATAGTTAAATCTGGTTTTACTCCATTTGTCACAAATTTATTAATCTTGTTTATTAAAGACTTTGAAATACCCCGTCCATAGCCCTGATATGCCATTGTAGAATCTGAAAATCTATCACATAAAACAATTGCTCCTCGTTTTAAAGCCGGCTTTATAATATCCTGAATGTGCTGGGCACGACTCGCTAAATATAAAAGAAGTTCTGCTTTTGGACTTAAATTTATGTTCTTATTGCTTAATAAGATTCTTCTGATTTTTTCTGCAATATAAGACCCTCCAGGTTCTCTGGTTTTAACAACACTAAATCCTTTAGATTTTAAATAAGATTTTAACTTATCTATTTGCGTTGTTTTACCACTTCCTTCTGGACCCTCAAAAGTTATAAATAACATAATTTACTCTCTAATATATCCCTTTTTACTTTATTTACTGCATTCCTTCTTTATCTATAGAAATCCTTTGTATACTTACTGCCTTTCCTGAATCAACATCAATATCTATAACCACTCCACAAAGTTTTACTTTATTACTAGCTACTTCAAATTTTATTGGAAGTTGGAATAAAAATCTTTGTAATGCAATTTCTTTCTTTATGCCTATAACCGAATCATAAGGGCCTGTCATCCCAACATCTGTAATATAAGCAGTTCCATGTGTAAGTATCACTTCATCTGCTGTTTGAATATGAGTATGAGTTCCTATTACTGCTGAAACCTCTCCATCCAAATACCAACCTAAAGCAATTTTTTCTGATGTAACTTCAGCATGAAAATCAATAATTATTATATTTGTTTTCTCCTTTAACTTCTTTATTTCTAATTTTGCAACATTAAAAGGACAATTCAAGTTATGCAAATACACTCTACCTTCTAAATTTAAAACACCTATTTTATATCCATCTTTTGTAGTAAATACATTAGAACCTCTACCAGCAACACCATCTGGGTAATTAGCAGGTCTTAAAAGTCTTTCCTCTAAATCTATAACTTGCATAATTTCTTTTTTATCCCAAATATGATTACCAGAAGTACCAACATCTATACCATATGAAAATAACTCATTTAATACTTGTGGAGTTATTCCAAATCCTCCTGCTGAATTTTCAACATTTGCAATTGTGAAACAAATATTGTATTCTTCCTTTATCTTTGGTAAAAATTCCTTTACTATACTTCTACCAGGAGCACCTATTATATCACCTATAAATAAAATATTCATTTTGCATACTCCGTTGCTCTCATCTCTCTAATTACTGTAACCTTTATCTGTCCTGGATACTCCACCTCTTCTTCTATTCTCTTAGCAATATCTTTTGCTAACTGTGATGCAACTGCATCACTAACTTCTGAGTAGTCAACCATAATTCTAATTTCCCTACCAGCTTGAATTGCATAAGATTTTTTTACTCCTGTAAAAGATTCTGCAATACTTTCCAATTTTTCTAATCTCTTAATATATGTTTCTAAACTTTCTCTTCTAGCACCAGGTCGTGAACCGGAAATTGCATCAGCAGCCTGGACCAGTACTGCTTCAATGGTTCTTTGAGGATCATCACCATGATGGTCTGCTATTGCAGATATAACTCTTGGACTTTCTTTATATCTTCTCGCTAATTCAGCACCTATTTGAGGATGAGTTCCTTCTACTTCTTGATCTACAGCCTTACCAATATCATGTAATAAACCAGCTCTTTTAAAGGTAGCTACATCTAAACCTAATTCACCAGCCATTATTCCAGCTAATGTAGCAACCTCTATTGAATGCTGTAAAACATTTTGTCCGTAACTAGTTCTATATTTAAGTTTCCCAATCAACTTTACTAGTTCTGGATGAAATCCTGTCAAACCTAAATCCAAAACAGTTCTTTCACCTGTCTCTTTAATATTTTCCTCAACTTCTTGTTTAACTTTTTCAACAACTTCTTCTATTCTAGCAGGATGAATTCTACCATCTGCAATCAGTCTTTCCAACGCAATTTTTGCAATTTCTCTTCTAATCATGTTAAATCCTGAAAGAACAACAGCTTCTGGAGTATCATCTACTATAACATCCACTCCAGTAGCTGCTTCTAATGCTCTTATATTTCTACCTTCCCTTCCAATAACCCTTCCTTTCATTTCTTCGTTTGGAAGTGAAACTACAGATACTGTCAATTCTGCAGTATGATCTATTGCACATCTTTGAATTGCTAAAGAAATAATTTTCTTGGCAGCCCTTTCAGCTTCTTCCTTTGCTCTATCTTCAATTCTTTTAATTATTACTGCAGACTCATCCTTTGCCTGTTTCTCAACAATTTCAAATAGTAACTTTTTAGCACTTTCTTGAGTTAAGCCAGAAATCTTCTCAAGCTTATTCCTTTCTTCTTCAATTAATTTATTTAATTTCTCCTCTTTACTTTTTAAAACTCTTTCTCTATTTTCTAAATCTCTTTCTTTTATCTGAATCTCCTTTTCCCTTATGTCAAGAAGTTCCATCTTCTTATCTATATGCTCTTCTCTTTGAGAAAATCTCCTTTCTAAATTTTGTATTTCTATCCTTCTCGCTCTTGTCTCTTCTTCAAATTGTGCTTTTGCTTTATAAAGTTCGTCCTTCGCCTCAATAATTGCTTCTCTCTTTTTTGCTTCAACTTGTTTTTCAGCATCCTCTAATATCTTCTTAGCAAGTTGTTCTGCTGAATGCAACTTATCCTCTGCTATTTTCTTTCTTAAAAAATAACCTGCAACCACACCAATCAACCCAAATACAGTAATTGCAATACCCCATAGCAAATTATAATAAGTACTCATGAAAGCCTCCTAATAAGAATTTATAATACTATTTATTAATAGAAAAAAGAAATGAGATATGGTAATAATTTAATTCTATGTAGATTGTAAAAACGGTAGGCTTTTTTTCTCTATAAAACAATTACACTCTCTTTGATATAAAATCGTAATACCCTTTCTGTAACAATATACTAAAATCCTATTTTTAAAATAAATTTTTAAAAAAGTAAAAAATTTTTTAAAATATCCATTTTTAAATATGTCCATTATTACCATATTCATATCTTTTTTCTATTATTTTTTATTATTATATATAATAATAATATATCCTGTCAATAAAAATCCTTTATTTTTTACAATTTGAGGTTTGTAACTTTGGTTTATAAAAATTTTAGTCTTTCTTTAAAATAATCCCATTTAAATTTTTAATATAAGTACCATTCAACATTAAAACTTTATCTAG
>Ga0123519_10004751_pt1 | contig 21817 bp, 20 predicted proteins | sample YelNatPaOPRAMG02_FD_87396 | JGI IMG/M metagenome (GOLD analysis project Ga0123519, IMG submission 87396) | Hot spring microbial communities from Yellowstone National Park - Yellowstone National Park OP-RAMG-02 (version 2) | ecosystem: Environmental > Aquatic > Thermal springs > Hot (42-90C) ...
TGCAGATAGTGGGGCTATCCCGATTGAGAAGACCATCGCCGTGGGAGGAACAACGACTTCTAAGGGGGGAGGAGCAGATACTGCCCTTGTTGTCTGGCCCTCTCACTGCAATAACTTTTTTGACTTTCGCGTCCTGGAGATTCTGGCTAAACCGTTCAGAAGAGAAGCACGATAAAAATCACCAAAATCAAATTTTTTTCAACCCTTCGCTCTCATTTTAAGAAAGTCATTGGAATAGGAGGAAGAGATGAAGGGCCTGGCAGGTCAAGATGAAAGGATCCTCAGAAGTCATTGTCGAATTTGTCACGGAGGCTGTGGGGTCCTGGTTTATGTCAAAGAAGGGAGAGTGGTAAAAATTGAAGGAGATCCTCAATGTCCCATCAGCAGGGGAACCCTTTGTCCCAAGGGGATCGCCTCTCTCCAGTTGGTTTACCATCCCGATCGATTGCTCTATCCACTAAAACGAAAAGGCCCTAAAGGAGGGGGACAATGGGAACGAATTTCATGGGAGGAGGCCTATGATCTGCTGGTCTCCAAAATAAACGAATATAAAAACGGGTATGGGGCTGAATCGATCGTCCTGGGTTACGGGACGGGACGAGATAACGAGGCCTTCATCTATCGATTTGCCAATCTCCTGGGAACGCCCAATGTTCTTACGGCAGGTCATATGTGCTACGGGCCGAGGGTCTCCACCTCTATTATCACCTGTGGGAATCTCCCGGTCTGCGATTATGAAGGAAATCCAAAGTGTATCATGGTATGGGGGAATAATGCGATCATCTCCAATCCGGATGAATATAAAGGGCTTTATCTTTCCGATGCCCTGGCGAAAGGGGCCAAACTCATTGTTGTAGATCCCCGTTTTACCAAACTTGCCGATCGCTCCGATCTCTGGCTTCAACTTCGACCGGGAACCGATGTGGCCCTTGCCCTTGGAATGCTCCATGTCATCATGGAAGAAGAGCTCTATGATAAGGAGTTTGTCAGTAACTGGATTTATGGATGGAACGAGTTTGTGGATCGGGTGAAGGAGTACCCTCCCTGGCGAGTCTCGGAAATCACCTGGGTTCCCGAAGAGAAGATAAGAGAGGCAGCGAGGCTATTCGCCAAGGCAAAACCGGCCTGTATTCAATGGGGAGTAGCGATCGAGCAGAGCATCAATTGCGTGGATAATAATCGTTCATTGATTGCCTTGGCCGCTGTGACAGGGAATCTCGACGTACCTGGAGGGATGGTCTTCTATGTGCCTCCACCGGTGATGAATGCCAGCCAGTTTGGGCTCCATCAATTGCTTCCTCCTGAGCAGAGGAAGAAACGATTGGGAAGAGAGGTCTTTAAGCTTGCCGACGCCTTTGCCATCATCAATCCGAGATTTGTATGGGAAGCCATCCTCTATGAGAAACCCTATCCTGTCAAAATGGTCTTCTTAATCTCTTCCAATCCCGTCATGACCAGAGCCAATGCCTCCATGGTTTACGAGGCGTTGAAGAAAGTAGCATTCCTTGTGGTGTCGGATTTCTTTCTGACCCCAACCGCAGAAATGGCAGACCTCGTTCTTCCCTCAGCCACCTGGTTAGAGATGGATTATGTTGCAGAGATCTGGAAGCGCCATGGATTTGCCCTGGCCCGGCAGAAAGTGATACAGGTCGGAGAGTGTAAATCGGACCACGAGATGCTCCTTGAGTTAGGAAATCGATTGGGTCAGAAGGAACACTGGTGGCCCACTTTAAGAGAGGCCTTGAATGCTATTCTTGCTCCCTCAGGCTTAACCTTTGAGGCCTTTTTGGAGATCGGCCATTTGCAGGGAAAAATGGAATATCGAAAATATTTAAAGAAAGGTTTCTCTACTCCTACCCGAAAAGTGGAACTCTATTCCACCAGGATGAAGGAGTGGGGTTATGATCCACTGCCGAAGTTTCGGGAGCCCCCTGAATCTCCGATCAGTCGTCCTGACTTGGTGAAAGATTACCCCTATATCTTGATTACTGGAATGCGACCGACGGCCTTCTTTCACTCAGAACATCGACAGATCCCATGGTTAAGAGAACTTCTTCCAGAGCCTTTGGTGGAGATTCATCCTGAAACCGCAGAAAAAGAAGGGATTAAAGAAGGGGATTGGGTTGTGATTGAGTCTCCAAGGGGGAGATGCTATCAGAGAGCCAAATTAACTCTTGGGATCGATCCACGAGTCATCGGGGCGCAGCATGCCTGGTGGTTTCCGGAGAAAGAGGCGCCGGAGCATGGATGGAAAGAATCGAATATCAATCTCCTCACGGATAACGATCCCTCGACCTGTGATCCTGCGATGGGGGCAACGAATCTGAGAGTTCTGATGTGCAGAGTCTCTCCTAAGAAAGAGTGAAAAGAAGGGAGGATTTTGTGACCAAAAAATTGGCCTTATTAATTGATGAGGATCTCTGTTGGGGATGTGATGCCTGTGAGCTGGCCTGCAAGCAGGAAAACCACCTTTCAGAAGGCTCAAGATGGATCCAGGTGAGAACGAAAGGGGTTCAGAGGGTCAATGGGAAATTAAAACTGGTCTATTCTCCGGCCCGATGTCTTCAATGTTCACACCCTCCCTGCCAGGAGGTTTGTCCGGTCGATGCCATTACCCAAAGACCGGATGGGATCGTGCTTATTGACTACAATGGATGCATCGGTTGTAAAAAATGTATCGAGGCCTGTCCCTTTGGAGTGATGCAATTTAATCAAGAAAAAGGGGTGGCTGAAAAATGCCATCTCTGTTATCACCGAATCGATCAGGGGCTCAAACCTGCCTGTGTTGACGTTTGTATCGGTCGGTGCATCTATTTTGGGGAGATGACTGAGCTGGTCAATCGTTATGGAGAAAGACGCTGGCTCTCAGGACGGAATGGAAATGAGAAAAGGACCAGTCTATAAATTAGTGATCTTTGATCTGGATGGAACGCTCACTCAGGAACGTTCGATCTGGGAGTATATCCATAAACGATTGGGAAAGTGGTATGGATTTGCAGAGGATTATCAAAATCAGTTTTTAGCCGGGAAGATCTCTTATGAGGAATTTTGTGAACGAGATGCCCAGGTCTGGAAGGGAATGAAAATCGAGGAACTCTTAGAGATTGTAAAAACGGTCCCCTTTCACCAGGGAGTGGACGAGTTGATCGGTTATCTCAAAGAGAAGGGTTTGAAACTTTCAATGGTTTCCTCTGGTCTTTCGCTCCTCTCCAGCTGGGTGCACCAAAGATATGGATTTGACTACTCTGTCTCCAATGACCTTCTTCACGAAGGCGGAATTTTGACCGGAAAGGTGAACATTCAGGTTTATTATGATAGAAAGGCGGTGTGGGTCAGAAGAATTTTAAACCGATTTAAGGTAAAACCCGAAGAGACCATTGCTATCGGAGACAGCCGTGGGGATATCGAGATGTTTCAGATGGTAGGATTTTCCATTGCCTTTAATTCCTCCTGCAAAGAGCTCGAGAGAGTGGCCAGTATTTGTGTCCGCACCAAGAATTTAGGAGATATCATTCCAAGGCTCCCCTTCGTATAAAAAGCAAAGAGGAGAGCAATAATGCAGTGGGAAATAATGTTCATGAAACGGGCCAATGAATGGTGGAGCTCAGATCTTTTGGATTACCTTCTCCCCTGGCTGACCTACCTCGGAAGCCATTTCGCCGTGATCCTTTTTATCTTAATTAGTTTTCTCATCACTCGTCAACGACCATTTTCTCGCCATCTCCTTCTTCTTTACGGGATTCAATCCGCCGTGATTTACAGCCTAAAATTTCTCATCCAAAGAGAACGACCCCTCTTAATTTTGGAGATGGGGGATAAGATCTCAAAGGGCCCAGGTGAAATCCTGGATCCCAGTTTCCCAAGCGCTCATGCGGCATACTCTTTGATGATGGCCACCTTCCTTTCCGCCCGGTTTCCTCGTCTTAGAATCCTTTTTTATCTTTTTGCAGCCTTGATCGCCTGGAGTCGCATTTATTTGGGCCTCCATTTCCCATCGGATGTCCTTGCAGGAGCTCTTTTAGGATATGGGATCACTAAAGGATATCTAAGAGCGTTTGGGAAACGGAGATAAAGAAGGGGAATTCAGAAGGGGGGAATTGAATTTCTCTCTCTGAATGTCTTTTCCATTTGAATAAAATTTTTTCCAAAATCGAGGGTATGCTTTTTCATTGCCTCGGCCGCTGCCTCTGCGTCCCCTCTTATCACAGCCTCTACAATTCCGTCATGCATCCCTCTGGGATGGACTTGATCCGGATCAGGATTTACAGCCTCGACGACTTTTTTTGTAAGCCTCAGCAGCGACCTTACCAATGCTTCGAAAAACCGATTTCCACTCATTTCAGCAAGGATCAGATGAATCTTTTGCTTCCTTTCAATATCCACGGATAAGGAAGGGATGGGGAGGTCTTCTATTTTTAAGGCTTCCCTAAGACGTTCAGAATATTCGGGTGTGATATGTAAAGCAGCAAGCCTTGCCACCTCCGGTTCAATCAAAAGTCTAACATGATGAAGTTCAGGAATTGAAATTTTGTTAGCCAAGAAGAGATCTAAAAAGGCATTGGCAAGATATTCGAAAGTTAAATCCGTGACATAAGCTCCACCCGTAACTCCCTGCCGAGTGATAATAAACCCGATGTGTTCCAATTTTCTCAAGGCTTCCCTAATAGCGAGACGGCTTACTTGAAACCCTTCTGCAAGATCCCTTTCCGGTGGTAATTTCTCTCCCGGTTTAAAATGTCCAGAAAGGATTGCCCTTTTTAGCTGTTCGGCCACCTCTTCCGATACCCGAGGAGGCTTTATGGGCTTAAAATTTGTCATAATTCAATTATATTAAAAAAAATATTTTTTTCAATAAAAAAATTATTGACAAAAAATTTTAATTGGTATAAAAATTAATCCATTCTTTAAAAATAACCCTCACTGAAGGGTGGAAATAAATTTAAGCCCGACAGGAGTCTTTCCAAAACCCATAGAATACGGATCAATTTATATGTTTAAGGAATACGAATCGAGCTTATCATCCCACTTCTGATTGAGGGATTACCTTTAAAAATAGTTTAATTTTGAGATTTGCTGTGATATGATTAAGTCGTTTAAAATTCATTTTTGGATGGTCTAAAATAATAAAGAAAGGAGGAAAGGATTTATGAAAAAGAGAGGTTTGTTAATCGGTTTTCTGGTCTTTTCATTTTTAGTAGTGACTCCTCATCTCTCTTTTGGCCAGCTTAAACCTGGTGATCCGATCGTCATAGGGGTCCCCACTGCATTGGGATCCATTGAGGGAAGGGATGGCTGGATGGCTATTCAGATGGCTATCGAAGAGATTAATGCTAAGGGAGGGGTTCAAGTCGGTCCAAATAAACATCTTCTTAAGGCCTATGCCATAGACACCCGAGAACATGAACCAGGGATTCCAGTCCATGATGCCCTCACCGCTGCAGAAAAACTCATCCTTGAAAGAAAACCCCATGCCATTGCCTTAGGAAATTTCCGTTCAGAAGTCTTACTGTCCACGATGGACCTCATTTCGAAATACAAGTTGCCCTATATCTGTTCGATTGCCATGACCCCCTTGATGCAAAAGAAGGTAACGGAGGAATATGACAAATACAAATATATCTTTCGAAATTGCCTCAATGCCCCCTATCTCTCGATGTATCTTAGTGGGGTCATGGGGTTTATCCGAAAAGAATTTGGGTTTAACCGAGCCTATCTTATTACTCAAGATGTATTGTGGGCAAAAGGAACAGGGGCTGGACTCGAGAAGTGGTTTAAGGAGAACGGCTGGGAAGTGATCGCCTTTGATACCTATGCGACAGGGTCTTCTGACTTTTCACCTTCCCTGATCAAAGTGAGGGCCCAGAAAGCTCAAGTGATTGTCCCTATCTTTGATATGCCCCAAAGTGGGATTTTGCTTAAACAAGCCCGAGCCATGCAGATTCCTGCTCTCATTGCTGGTTTCATCAGCCCGATTGCCTGTGAAAATGCCTGGAAGGTATTTGAAGGGGAAGTCGAGGGGATGATCAATATGATCTATGAGGTTGGGCCGATTCCGGTCAAGGCGGTCCCCAAGTCCGTTGCCTTTAATCAGAATTATGGAAAGAGATGGGGAGAGAAGGCAAGGACCGAACTTTCCGGGCATGGTCCAGGACCAAGTTATGACGCCATCTACATCCTTGCCAGTGCTTTCGAACGAGCAAAGACGGTGGATCCTGATGCCGTTGTAAAAGCCATCGAACAGACCGATATGGATGGGGTGGTCGGGAGAATAAGGTTCGGTAAGGATCATCAGGTCATTTTTGGATTTAATCCAAAAGAGACCGCTGTGGGGGTAGGGTTCCAGTGGAAGAAGCCTGGAGAGCGAGTCGTTGTTTTTCCAGAGGGATTTGCAGAGGGAAAGATCGATCTTCCCCCCTACATGAAAAAATAAAATTGATCTGTAAATCCTAAGGGGCAATCCTCTTTCACCCGAAGATGGCCCCTTTAATCCGTTATCCCAAATCAACATTCTATGCTCTCGAGTATTCTTATATACGGTTTGATCAATAGCGTCATTTTAGCCCTGACGGCGATGGGTTTCAGTCTCACTTTTGGGATCAGTGGAGTGGCCAACTTCGCCTATGGAGGATTCTATATCCTGAGTGGCTTTCTGGTATGGATGCTTCTCCATTATCTGAAATTTCCTTTCCTCCTCGCCATTGTGGTAACCATAGGGATGGTTGGACTATTAGGATTTATCACCTATTGGGTCATTCTTTTGAGGGTGAGGGGGATTGCCCTCTCTGAAGTGATTGCCACATTTGCCCTTGGAGTGGGAATACTCGAGTTGTTCCGGTATCTGGGGTTTGTGACCTATGAGTTTACTCTTCCTTATTTAAAGAAAGGAACGATTCTGCTTGCGGGTGTCCCGATCGATTATCAGCGTCTCTTTATCATCGGGATTGGCTTGGGCCTGGTTCTCTTTCTTTACTTCTTCACCCATCATACCAGGATTGGCCTCTCCTTCAGAGGAATTGCTCAGAATGAACGCACTGCCATTTCCCTTGGAATTCGATCCGACCGAACAGCCGCTTTAAGCTTAGCCTTTGGATGTGCGATGGGAGCCTTAGCCGCGATCGTCATCCTTCCCTTAGGAATCATCTCTATCAATACAGGATATGAAGTGTTGCTGATTGCAGTGGCTGTGGGAATTGTTGGAGGGCTGGAGAGTGTATCTGGAATTCTTATTGCGAGTTTGATTTTAGGCTATACACAGGTGTTTACCGGGACTTACTTGAAACCAGAATGGATGATGGTCGTTTACCTCGCGGCTATCGTCCTTGTCCTTACCATCAAACCTTCGGGCCTCTTTGGGAAGTTTAAAGAGCTGGAAGAGAGGGTCTGATACAAAAAGTGAGGAGTAAGGAAAGAGGGGTGAGGGGTGAAAGTCGATGAAGTTTCGTAAAGAGAGATTGGATCGAGGAATTAAGGCAAGATGTGAAGATATCTTTGCCCTCTCTTCTTATCGAGAGATCCTCTATTTATTGCTTCCCAGGGTTCTTCCTGTTGTCCTCTTACTTGTTTTTCCATTATTGAAAGATATCGTAGGACTGTATTGGGAGAAGGTTTTAGTCATTACCTGTGCGATTGCTTTGCTTTCGCTGAGCTGGGATTGGATGGCTTCGGTGGGCTTGATCTCTTTGGGTCAGGCTCTCTTTTTTGGGGTAGGCGCTTATGTAACAGGTTCCTTAAACTATGCTTTCAAATGGTCACCCCTGATCACCATTCCTTTAGGAACTCTGGGAGGCGCTTTGATCTGTACCCTTCTGCTCCTTCCTGTGCTGAGATTACGGGGCGTCTATTTTGCGATTGTGACGTTGACCCTCCCCCTTCTTCTGATGAGGTTTATTGAAACCACAAAGATTTTAGGTGGTACAGAGGGATTGAGTGCCCTCACCCCTTTGCCCAGCCTCTGGGTAGAACTCTATCTTCCTGTTTTCGCTCTTTTATTATGTCTTTTTGGATTTCGAAGGTTGATCAGTGAAGATTATGGGCTTGTCCTTCAAGGGATCAGAGACAATGATAGGGCAGTCATGAGTGGAGCTATCAATATCTACTGGTTTAAAACACAGGCCGTTTTTTTGGCAGCCCTGGTCGGCACCTTTCCCGGGGCCTTCATGACCCATTATTACCAATTTGTCGGAATGCCTGCCTTTGCCCTGGACTATTCGATTTTACCCTTAACCGCTGCGGTATTAGGGGGTGTAGGAACTTTTGCGGGTCCCACCATAGGAGCCTTTATTCTTGTCCCCCTTTCTGAAGTTCTACGGGCCTTCGGGACCTTAAGAGTAGTCTTCTACTCAGCAATTCTTATTATTTGTATCGTTGGACTCCCTGAGGGAGTCTTCCATTTTATCCGAAGAAAGTATCATCAATTCGAAAGAATGGTTGAAGTGGGCTGAATTTTGGAAAAACCCTATGGATGAGACTATCTTAAAGGTCGAAGGGCTGAATAAGAATTTCGGTGGTGTAGCTGCAATCGTCAATGTAAGCTTTGAAGTGAAAAAAGGGGAGCTTCTTGGAATCATCGGACCCAATGGTTCAGGAAAGACAACCTTGGTCAATCTCCTCACTGGTTTTGTAAAACCCGATTCGGGTCGAGTCTTCTATCAAGGAATCGATATCACCGGGAAAAAACCCTATAAAATCGCCGAAATGGGAATTGCCCGAACTTTCCAGATGGTGAAGCCTTTTTATCAACTATCCGCCTTTAAAAACCTTATTATCCCCCTCTACTCTTCACGGGTGAGGAGATTGAAAGGTGGAATGTATGGAGATCGGGATGATGTCGCCATTGATCTTCTCGAGGACGTTGGGTTTGAACGAGATTCTCTTGTCCCTTATAAGGTCGCCTCGAGCCTTCCCCATGGGTATCTCAAACGTCTTGAACTTGCCCGCTGTTTGGCCCTGAGGCCCGAACTTCTCATCCTGGACGAACTTTTTTCTGGAATGTCTATGTCTGAAGTGGCAAGCACCCTTCCCATCATTGAAAGATTAAATGGGGAAGGACTTACGATCATCATGGTAGAGCATCGATTAAAAGAATTATTTCGCCTCGCCCATCGGGTCATTGCCCTCAATTTTGGATCTAAGATTGCCGATGGGCTTCCTGGGGAGATGATGGACAATGAGGGAGTCAAAGCCGCCTATTTAGGGAGCGAAGAGGAGGAAGAAGATGCTTGAGGTCAAGAACTTGATGGTCTTTTTCGAGAATGCCTTGGCCATCAATGACCTCAGCTTAGAGGTTCGGCAAGGGGAGATTGTCGGGGTTTTAGGTTCAAACAGTGCGGGTAAAACCACATTAATGAATACCCTCTCAGGACTGATTATCGATATGAAGAAAAAAGAGGATCGAAGGGGTGGAGAACGGATCACCCTTCTTGGAGAGATAAGATATGAAGGGGAAGAAATCACTCACGTCGAACCCTACGAGAGGGTGAAGAAGGGGATCGTGTTGAGTCGGGAAAGACATCCCATCTTTCCGGATAGTAGTGTTGAAGAAAATTTAAAGATTGCCTCTGTTTTAAGGAGAGACCAGGAGATTAAAAAAAGCATGGATTTTGTCTATCAAATTTTTTCTCATCTAAAGGGGATCAGAAAAAGAAAGGCAGGGTTCTGTAGCGGAGGGGAACAGCAAATGCTATCGATCGGAATGGCCCTGATGACCAAACCCCGTCTCCTTCTGATGGATGAACCTTTGCTTGGACTCTCCCCTATCCTCCAGAAAGATTTGATCCGCGCTACCAAACAGATTCGAAAAGAAGGGGTCACGGTTTTAGTGACCGAGCAATTTGCTCGGCCACTCTTACCAGCCATTGACCGGGGATATGTCATTGAGAATGGAATTCTCATTCTCTTTGGGACAGGAAGAGAATTGATGGAAAATCCGGAAGTCAAGGCCGCCTATTTTGGGGTATAGAAGAGATGGAGGTTTCTTTCGGTTCTATTTATGAACAATTCGAAAAGGTCTGCCGGGATTTCCCTGAAAAACCTGCCCTGATCTATTTGGGGAAAAGCTGGCGTTTTTCCCAACTCAAAGAAACCGTTGAAACTCTTTCGGCCAATCTACTAAAAATGGGAATCACCCGTGAAGACCGTGTCATCCTTTATCTTTCTAATACCCCTCAATGGGTCATCTCCTGGTTGGCCCTGCTCCGAATCGGAGCCCTCAGTATCCCCATCTCACCCATCTATACACCTATGGACCTGAAATATATGGCCAATGACAGCGGTGCCGAAACGATATTCTGCCTGGATACGAACTTTGGATATGTCTTGCAAGTTCTTCCTGAAACCGGATTAAAAAGGGTGATCGTCACTAACATTGCAGAACTCCTCCCCTGGTGGAAAAGATGGATTGGGCTCTCTCTCAATAAGATTCCCAGTGGAAAAGTGGGAAAGGGTGAACATATCTTTTCCTTTAAAAAACTTCTCGAAAGGGGGTCTTCCTCTTCCCTCCCTTCACTAAACATAGAACCCGAGCAGATGTTCGAAATGCTTTATACAGGAGGAACGACGGGACTCCCAAAGGGAGTCCCCTTTACCCATATCGTTTTTCTCGAAGGAGTCTCTGAACAGAGAGCTATGAGCGAACCCTTTATCCCAAAGGGGAAGGATATAGTCATTCAAGGAGGACCTCTCTTTCACATCCTCGGCCAACAGATGGGTCTTGGTGGGCTTCTCTCAGGCGATAGCCTTATCCTGCTGCCGAAGGTCAATCTGGATGGACTCCTTGACCATATTCAAAGATATAGGGTACTCACCTTCTTTGGTGTCCCTGCAATGTATCGGATGATTTTGGAACATGATCGAATCGACTATTATGACTTACGTTCCCTTCAATACTGCTTCTCGGGTGGGGATGTCCTCCCTGTTGAAGTGGCCGAACGATGGCTTAAAAAATTTGGAAAACCCATTTATCAGGGATATGGGGCTACAGAAACCTGCGGTCGGGTTTCTTTGACCCCAATGGGAGAAGAAGCCCCTCCGGGAAGTGCGGGGAAGATCACCCCTCTCCAGAAAGTCAAACTGGTCGATCCGGATACCCTTGAGCCCGTTCCACCAGGAGAACCAGGGGAGTTGCTGGTCTCTTCTGATCATATGATTCGAAGCTATTGGAATAAACCCTTAGAAACGGCCGAGTGTTTTGTTGAGATGGATGGAAGGTTATGGTACAGGACCCGTGACATTGTCCGGATTGACGAGAAAGGATGGCTTTTCTATCTGGATCGTTCCGTGGATACCATTAAGCACAAAGGGTATCGAGTGGCTGTTTCAGAGATTGAGGCTGTCCTGCAAGAACATCCGGCTGTCATTTCTGCCTGTGTGATTGGCGTGCCGGATGAGAAGGTAGGCGAAAGAATCAAAGCATTTGCTGTCCTCAAGTCAGATGTAAAGGGGGTCAGCGCCTATGACCTCCTTAAGTGGTGCCGTGAAAGGTTGGCTCCTTATAAAGTCCCCCAATACATCGAATTTCGCGATATGCTTCCTAAATCAAAGGTGGGTAAACTCCTGAGACGGGAGCTTCGGGCCGAAGAACGAAAACGCTTCGAAAAGTCTTAAACTCCTTACCTCATTCCTTTAATCTTTTCTTTCAACAGTGGAATCACCTTTTGAAAATCATCCACGATCCCGTAATCCGCGACACTGAAGATGGGAGCCCGTGGATCCTTGTTGATCGCGATGATGGTTTCAGCCCCTTTGATGGCGGTCACATGCTGAAAGGCCCCACTGATTCCAACGGCGATGTAAATCTTGGGTTTTACCGTTTTCCCAGAAATCCCCACCTGCCTCTCTTTCGGCAACCAGTTTCGATCCACGACAGGGCGTGAACAGGAAATCGTTCCTCCAAGGATCTTGGCAAGCTCCTCAAACATCGGCAGATGCTCAGGCCCACCGATCCCCTGTCCTACGGAAACCAGAATTTCTGCCTGAGTGATATCTTCTCCGCTCACGGGAGCCTCAATATAGTGAAGGAATCGTTTCCTATCGGTCACTTCTTGAAGAGGCGAAGGCTCAATCATTATTCCTCCCTTCTCCTTCTCCAGGAGCTTGGGAGCAAAAGTTCCAGGGCGGAGGGTGACCATGTGTCCTTTTGCCTCTTTAAGAGTCATATGGGCCATCACTTTTCCCCCATAAATGGATCGAAGAACCTTCAGTCGCTCTCCTTCAAAAGAGAGACCGATGCAGTCGGTTGCCAAGGGGAGGTCCAACTCCACAGAAAGACTGGGAGCAAGCTCCATTCCATAAGCGGTATGGCCCATCAGAAGCAGGAGAGGTTGATATTTTGAGAAGAGAGAGGAGAGAACTCTCTGATAATAGAAGGAGTTAAAGTCTTTTAATTTCTCATCTTCCACCACCAAAACTCTGGGGGTCCTCATCGCCATCTCTTCTGCCAGTTCCTTTACTTCAAACCCCAAAAGAACAGCGGTAAGAGAACCACCCTTCTCTTTGGCCAATCTTTCCCCACATCCAAGGATCTCATAGGTGATCTCTCTAATTTTCCCTTGACGATGTTCTACTAAGACAAATATCTCGCTCATTGATTCCTCCCCGTAAATCTATTCCATTTTACCCTTTTCTCTTCTTAATAATTTCGCTGAGCTGAGTCACCACTTCTTCAGGAGTCCCTTTCAAAATCTCTGCCATCTTTCCAGCAGGTGGAAACGAGACCTGATCCAGGATGGCATAAAGAGGCTCCTTTGATGTCAACCCCAGTTCTTCAAGACCGATCTCTCTCATCTCTTTTTCTTCGGCCTCAAGAATGGCAGCCAGAGAAACATATTTGGGTTCATTAATTCCTGTCTGGATGGTAAAGAGGGCAGGTAGCTTTACCTCTAATAGTTCCTCCAAACCGCCCTCCAGTTCTCTTTTTACCTTTGCCTTTTCATTTTCGATTTCAATCCTGTTGACAATCGAGGCATGAGGAATACCTAAAAGCTGAGCTAAAGCCACACCCACCTGTCCCCATCCATCATCTTCCGTCTGCACCCCTGTGAGAATAAGGTCAAAGGGGTGAGCCTGGATGGCTCGAGCAAGGATCTTAGCGATAAGAAGGGCATCGAAAGCAGGGGGCTCCTCGATTCTGAGTGCTCGATCCGCTCCCATAGCCAGGCATCTCGTTAAGACCTCTTTTGAATCCTCTGGCCCAACCGTAAGAGCGACGACTTCCCCACCAAAATTTTCTTTAATCCGTACCGCCTCCCTTATCGCATATCCATCCCAGTCATTGAGGGCAAAGACAAGGTTATCCTTCTTAATATCCTTGCCCTCTTTCTCAATGAAGAGGTCTGCTTCGGCTGTTTTGGGAACCCGTTTTACACATACGATGATCTTCATAGGAACCTCCACTCTAAGAAAGTTCGAATAACCAAGCGTCAAGCACCAAATCAATTCCAATGATCATCAACAAGAGTATCTTCAAGATAATTTGTTTTGGACAGGGTCATTGGGTCATTGATGATGATTTGGAGCTTGCCTGCCTGCCAAGAGGCAGGGGATTGGGTTATTGGAATTTGAATCGATGGCTTCTCCTACCAACTCCCCAATATCTTTTACAACCATTTGATCTGCAAGACCAGAAGTCTTTACAGCATCCTCAAGGGTTAATAGGCAGAAGGGACATGAAGTGGCCAGAATTTTGGCTTTCAGGTGGAGGGCTTCTCGAACTCGAATTTCTGCATTTCGAGTGCCTTCGGTAAAACCTTCTGTCCACATCCTCCCTCCTCCTCCTTCGCAGCAGAGACTCCTCTCCCTGGACCGTTCCATTTCAATCAAGGTGACTCCTGGAATCGATCTCAGGATCTTTCTGGGTTCTTCAAAGATTCCATTCTGCTTACCAAGAAAACAGGGGTCCTGGTAAGTCAATAGGGTTTCAGACCCCCCTGTCAATTTTATTCTTCCAGCTTCGATAAGCTCGATCAATACTTGAGTGTAATGATGAACAGGAAGGCCAAGGTCAGGGTATTCATTTTTAAAGGCATTGTAACAATGAGGGGAGATGGTGATGATCCTCTTCACTCCCGTTTTTTTAATAAGGTTGGTGTTATCCTTTGAGAGCTTCCTGAAGAGGGCCTGTTCTCCCATCCTCCGAATCTCATTCCCACAACAGGATTCCTTTTTCCCCAGGATTCCAAAATCAAGACCCGCCTTCTGAAAGATCTTAAACAGAGCGACGGAGAGGCTCTGAACCCTTGGATCATAGGAAGGGGCGCATCCGATAAAGAATAAGTTCTCTGCGGTCTCTTCCCCAAGAATCTTTATCTCCAAATCTTTTGCCCAATCGATTCTCCGATCCCTGAATCGTCCCCATGGATTTCCATGAAGAAGGGTATTCTCCAGGGCATCCCGGATGGTGGATGGAACCTCTCCCTGATTGGCCAAATAATTTCTGACTCCTAAAATCAATTCCACATTCTTTACCCCGGCGGGGCAGCGGAGAGTGCAGGTACTGCAGGTGGTACAGGCCCACCATTCAGGCCTCCTGAAAAGGGAAGGATCAGGAGCAAAATAGGTCTGCCGTACCAGTCTTCTCATATTCAGAGGAGACCTGAATTTCACAGGACAACCCCCTGTGCAGGTTCCACACTGGATGCAAACATGAAGGTTATAATCTCTTGCAAAGGTTTTAGGATCTATCTTCATTCCGCCAATTCCTCTACCTCAGCCAATACCTGATCCTGAGTAAAATGATTCTGTCTGGCCGCCTTACTGGGACAGATGGCTCCGCAGGCACCACACCCCTTGCAAAGGGCTTCATTGACCGAGGAGATCCCCTTTGCCTCGATAAATTGAATCGCCGAAGTAGGACAGATCTCGACACAGAGCTTGCATCCAGAACAGAGCTCTGGATCGATCCAGGAGGTAATCGGCTCTACCTCTATCTCTCCCCGAGTGACCAAAGAGATCGCCTCAGCCGCCGCCGCAGAGGCCTGAGCCACCGTATCCGGAATATCCTTTGGCCCCTGACAACATCCTGCCAAAAAAATTCCATCCACCGAGGTAGCCACCGGTCTCAACTTCGGGTGAGCCTCCATAAAGAATCGATCCGGACTCTGATTGATTCCAAAGACCTGAGCCACCTTTTCTGCATTCCGGCGGGCCGAAAGACCTGTTCCCAAAACGACCATATCCACTGGAATCTCAATAGGAGTTCCTAGTAGGGTATCCTCCGCCGCCACAACCAGACGACCCTCACGTTTAAAAACTTCGGAACCCTTCCCCCGGATGAAGAAGATCCCTTCCTCTCTGACTCTTTTATAAAATTCCTGATATCCTTTCCCAAAGGCATTGATATCGATGTAGAACTCAAACACCTCACTTCCAGTCTTCTCTTTGGCCAGATGGGCCTGTTTCATCGAGACCATACAGCAAACCCTTGAACAATAGGGATTGGCATTCTCATCCCGGCTCCCGATGCAATGGAGAAAGGCAATGGCCTTTGGTGAAGTTCCGTCCTTCAGCAGAATCTCTCCCCGGGTCGGCCCAGAAGGACTCAGAAGTCTTTCAAATTGAAGGTTCGTGAGCACATTCTCATAAACCCCATATCCATATTGAGGGAGGAGATGAGGATCAAATAGCTCATAACCGGTGGCAAGGATGATGGCACCCACTTCCTTCTCGATTAACCCTTCCCTCTGTTCAAAATCGATGGCCTGGGCTTTACAAGCCTCCATGCAACTCTTTTTGCATTTCCCCCGGCTCAAGAAGAGACAGGCTTGGGAATCGATGACCGCCTTCAACGGGACCGCTTGCGGGAAAGCAATATAGATGGCCTTTCGATTCACCATCCTCTCCTCAAACTCCGAGGCAACCCCCTTCTTCAACACACAGGCTTCTATACACTCTCCGCATCCCGTACACCGAGAAGGATCCACATAGGTAGGATATTTTTTGATGGAGATCTTAAAATTTCCTACATAGCCCTTGACCTCCACCACCTCGGAGCAGACATGAAGTTCAATATTCTTATTTCTGGCCACCTCAACCGTTTTTGGGGTAAAGATGCAGGAGGCACAATCGAGGGTGGGAAAGGTCTTGTCCAATTGGGCCATGTGGCCTCCAATAAAAGGAGCCCTCTCCACCAGAACGACCTTCGTTCCTTCGCTGGCAATTGTGAGAGCAGCTTGAATCCCAGCAATCCCGGCTCCCACAACCAGAATGGAAGGCCTCATCTCGACCTTTTTTGGTTCCAGGGCCTTCTGTCGCAACACCCTGGCTACAGCCGCTTGGAGCAACCGCTTTGCTTTCTCAGTGGCCTCGTTCTTATCTTGATGAACCCAGGAGCACTGCTCCCGGATATTGGCCATATTCAGGCAGTAAGGATTGAGTCCTGCCGCTTTGAGGAGAGATCGAAACGTGGTTTCATGCATTCGGGGAGAACAGGCGGCAATGACTACTCCTTCTAAGGAAAAATCGGTGATGTCTTTTTTGATAAGATCCTGGCCTGGATCCGAACAGAGATAACGATAATCCCTGGCAATCTTGACACCGGGAAGGCTCTTCGAAAAAAGGACAAGGGATTCACAATCGACCGTTGAAGCGATATTCGTCCCGCAATGGCAGATGTAAACACCGATTCGTTTCATCATCCCATGGAACCACTAAATCCCGAGGCTTTGAGCATCAGGGAGTCCCGAGAATACGACGACCAATAGCCAATTTTTGAATCTCTTTTGTCCCTTCATAAATTTCAAGGATTTTAGCTGCACGGTAATACCGCTCAATGGGATAATCATCCAGATAACCATATCCACCATGGAGTTGAAGGGCTTCATCGACGACCTTGATGGCCACCTGAGCCGCCCACCATTTTGCCATGGCCGAGAGTTGGGTATCGGGATGTCCCCGATCAATCGCCCAGCAGGCTTTGTAGGTCAGGTTCCGGGCCGTTTCGATGAGGGTGGCCATCTCAGCAATCTTGAATTGGGTCGCTTGATAGGAGGCAATGGTTCTCCCAAACTGTTTTCTCTTTTTCGTATATTGGACAGCCTGATCGAAAGCGCCCTGAGAGAGGCCTACCGCCTGAGCTCCAATGATCGCCCTCGAGTGATCTAAGAATTTCATCGATTGCAGGAATCCATTTCCTTCTGTTCCGATTAAGTTTTCTTTCGGAACACGCACATTATTAAAATAGATATTCGCCGTATCTGCGGCACGAAGTCCCATCTTCCCATGAATCCTGTCTGCCTTGTAGCCCGGCCGATCCGTCTCAACCAGAAGGATACTATGTCGTTTCGTTTTGGAATTCTCTTCAGGATGGGTCAAGCAGTAGACAAGAATGAATCGTGCCACTGTCCCATTGCTGATCATGACCTTATTGCCATTGATCACATATTCCTCTCCAATTCTTTCAGCTCGAGTGGAGGCAGAGGCCGTATCGCTTCCTGCCTCCGGTTCTGTGATGGCAAATCCTGAAACCCATTCCCCCTTCGCCACAGGGGGGAGATATTTCTTCTTCTGTTCCTCTGAGCCATAGAGAAGAAGCATGTCTGTGCCAAAAACGGTTTGGCTGAGGACTTGAGCCAATCCGGGTTCCGCCCTCCAGAATTCTTCGAGGATGAGGGCATGCTCAAGAGAGCCCAATCCGAGACCTCCGTATTCTTTTTTGAAAAAAACCCCGATAAAACCCAATTGGGCTGCTTTTTTGATGACTTCCTCAGGGTAGTCTCCCTTTTCTTCGCATTCCTTCCCGATGGGCACGAGTTCGCCTTCGGCAAACTCTCGGGCTGCCATTCGAATCTGCTTCTGGCGATTCGTCAGCTCAAAGTCCATCTTTCTTCCTCCCTTTACTCATTTTAAGATGGAGAGTTCAGAATTACAATTTCCCTATCTCCCATATCCCATGCCGTCACTCCTTCTTTCTCTCTATCCATAATGAAACCACGGATTCTCCGAGAGGGGCCCGCATCGGGATCGGTGTCGGATAAGACGGTATAAAGTCAGGGAGGGTGAAAGGGGGTTCAAAAAATTTCTACTTAACGTATCGGAGAGAAGGGCTTAAGGTTCTTAACCATACCGGTACTGAACCCCGTATTCTCCCCGAGGATAATTCCATTTTACCGAGCCATAGATACAGGCGATCAGGCAGGTTCCACATTCGAGGCAACCCGCAAATTCCACCATCATTTCCCCTTTCTCATTGAGAGAATAAAGATTGGCCGGGCAGGCATAGATACAGAACCGCTCCTTGCAGGTGAGGCAAATACTCTGGTCCAGTTTTATATGGGATTCTCTATCGTTTTTAAAGGCATCGAGGGCAAGTTTCTCAGTAATCTTCATCTCCCCTCCCAGACTGAATGATGGAATGAGATTTATTTCCCATTATTCCAATATTCCAATTTTTCCTGTTAAATCTTCCTGAATTGGAGCCAATCCTTAAAAGTCTCCCAATTGAAAAGCTCCTTTTTTAATTCTCCTATCTTGGTTGGATAGATTCGTCCCTTGGGTTCCTCATCCACCCACATCACCCTTTCAAAAAGATCGCAGATCAGTTGAGGGTATTTTGAAAAGAGCCTTTGATTGCTAAGGAGGGAGGGAACATACTGGAAATTCTTCATCTCCTGAAGAATAAAGCTTTCATTCAGAAGTCTTTCATATTCTGAAAGAGAAGAGGCAGAGAAGTCGTTCATCTCTTTCGCCCTTTTAATGGTTCTCCCAGCCAGAACCCCAGAGACGATCGCATACTCCATCCCTCTCACTGTCACCAACATATTGAGTCCCAATCCTGCGGCATCCCCCACGATGAGCATCCCATCCGTAAAGAGTTTAGGCATATGATGAATGCCCCCCTCCGTGAGGAGATGGGCAGAATATTCTACGGTCTCTCCTCCCCTCACCAAATTCTTAATTTCTGGTCTCTCCTTAAACTCGTCAAGCCACTTATAGATCTCTTCTCGAGGCTCCGTAGAGTTGAGGGATTCTATTCCAATCACTAACCCTAAGGAGAGGCTTTCGCGATTCGTATAAAGAAATCCCCCTCCCATCCTTCCTTTGGTGATGGAACCGACGAAGAGTTGAGCCGCTCCTTCCCCTTCTCCTAACCCAAATCGATCCTCGATCGTTTTGGAATCGAGCTGAATGACCTCTTTAAATCCTACAGCAAAATGCTTAGGCTGAAAAGGAGGTCGAAGACCTGCCTTCTCGGCAAGAAAAGAAAGGATCCCATCGGCTGCAACCACACAATCTGCTCCGATCTCTTCCTCGCCAGACCTAATCCCAATGACTTTTCCGTCCTCTCGGATAAGGTCATCGACTCTCTTCTGAGGGATGACAAAAACCCCTTTTTCCGAGACGAGGTCCGAAAACCAACGATCAAACTTTGCCCGAAGAAGGGTATAACTGGGATAGGGTTCTTCATTGAATCGATCACTATAGAGTTCAAAGGTCGTGGAATTGTCTCTCCCCATGAAAGTGATTCTCTCTTTCGTGACATGTCTTTCAAAAGGAGCACCTTTCCATATCTCAGGAAGGTAGTTCAGAATGGGTCGAAGATAGAGCCTTCCACCGGTGACATTCTTGCTTCCTGAGAAATCCCCCCGCTCTAAAACCAATACCGTCATCCCCGAATCAGAGAGTTCATAGGCACAGGAGAGCCCTGCAAGTCCTCCACCTACAATGATCACATCTACTTTTTCCATGATGTTTGATCCAACCCTCGAGGTTCGATAGAAGCCTCTTTATTTATCCTTCCGAGGCAAGAACCTTCTTTAATTCTTCCGTTAATGCTGGCACGATCTGGAAGAGGTCTCCCACCATTCCATAATCCGCATAATTGAAAATCAGGGCATTGGGATCCGTATCCACGGCGACTATCGTTTTACAGGTTCCTATCCCTAAGACATGATGAATGGCCCCTGAGATCCCAAAGGCCATATAGAGCCTTGCTGAAATATTCTTTCCGCTCTTTCCTATTTGATCTTTAAGATCCCTCCACCCCTCATCGACCACAGCCCGTGTGGTCCCTATAGAGGCATTGAGGACATTGGCCAATTCTTCTATAATTTTAAAATTTTCAGGCCCCTTAATTCCCCTCCCAGCAGCCACCACAATATCTGCTTCAGTAATATCCACCCTTTCCCCGGGGGACTTCTCTACCCGGATGACTTTCTTTTTAATGGACGACGGATCTAATTGAATTGGAATGGATAAGACTTCGGCCGATTTCCCTAAGTTCTCATGGATGAGGAAGGTATGATTTCTAACGGTGGCCATCTGTGGACGAGCCTCCGAAAAGACCATCTCGGCAAAAACCTTCCCTCCAAAGAGAGGTCTTTTCACCGTTAATCGACCCTCCTCATCGACCGATAGCTCGGTACAATCCGGGGCATAGCCTGTCTCTAAACGCATCGCTAATCGCGGAAAAAGATCCTTTCCAATGGAAGTCGCTCCTCCTAAAAAGATAGAAGGCTGATGTTCCTTCAATAAAGGGAGAAGGGCAGATTCATAGGCATCGGAAGTATAGGGAGAAAGGAGTGGATGTTCGAGAAGATAGATTTTGTCAGAGAAAGGGAGAAGACCCTTCGTCGCCTCCTCAAGCCCACTTCCCAATAAAAGGACAACCACCTTTTGCCCTGTCTTTTTTGAGAATTCAATCCCTCCGGAGAGGAGTTCGAAGGTAATTCCCTTCACCTTTCCATCCTGATGCTCGGCTAATACCCAAATTTCGTTCGACATGGATGGGACTCCTTTATTTCAAATTCAAATTTTTAATTCCTATTTCGTAATCCATCCTCTCCGATCAGATGACTTTGGCCTCTTCCCGGAGAAGTCTCACCAAGGTCCTTACATTGTCCGGAAATTCTTCTTTAATCATCTTGACAGGAGGTCGTTTGGGAGGGGGAAGATACCTGGTCACCTTAGCCTGAATGGATGGGCTCCCCACTTTGCTTGGTTCGATTCCTAAAGAGACAAGATCTAATTTTTTAATCTGGGCCTTCATCGCCTTCATGACATTCATCACCAACGGAATACGAGGGGTGTTTAACCCCTTCTGACAGGTAAAAAGGGCTGGAAGGGGACAGGTTAGGTGTTCCTTCCCATTTTCAACCTCTCGTATCACTTTGGCCTCCTTTCGAGAAATATCCACTTCAAGGCCAATGATGGAATGAACATGGGGGAGGTTTAGAGCCTCAGCCAAGGCGATTCCCACAATCCCCGAATCATCATCCATCGCCTGTCTTCCTGCTAAAATGAGATCGAAAGCTCTATCCTTAAGATAGGCAGCAAGGACTCGTGCGATGGCAAATGGATCTGATCCTTCGAGGGCAGGATCCGCAATCTGAATCGCCTCATCGGCTCCCATGGAGATTCCCCTCCGGAGGGCATCCACCCTTTTAGGGTCCGCGGTGAGGACCGTGACTTTTCCTCCAAACTTCTCTTTCAACCTCAAGGCCGCCTCTATGGCAATCTCATCAAAGAAGTTCGTAAAATATTTATTTTCGATTTCCAATTCGGTATCGGTCTTGATTTTAACGGTCGCCTCTGGATCAGGAACCTGCTTGACCAGCACAAAAATCTCCATCGCCTTCCTCCTTATCCTTTACAGTAAACCCTTCCCAGATAGTCACAGAGCACCTCGTGAGTCCCTCCTCCGTAAAGTAAAAACTTTGCATCCCGCCAATAGCGTTGGACAGGATACTCCGTGCAGAAGGCATTTCCCCCATAGATTCTCATTGCCTCTTCCACGGCATACATACACATCTCGGTGGCATGCTCTTTAGCCAGCATGCAATCATTGATACAAGGGATGTGATTCTGGATCATCCACGCACATTTATAA
>Ga0123519_10004752_pt1 | contig 21816 bp, 9 predicted proteins | sample YelNatPaOPRAMG02_FD_87396 | JGI IMG/M metagenome (GOLD analysis project Ga0123519, IMG submission 87396) | Hot spring microbial communities from Yellowstone National Park - Yellowstone National Park OP-RAMG-02 (version 2) | ecosystem: Environmental > Aquatic > Thermal springs > Hot (42-90C) ...
GAGTTTTTGCACAAATTCTCTAAAGTATGCATTTTTCTTAGTTGGTGAATCGCAACCTCCTACGAGGAAAAATCTTTTAATTTTGCCTTCTTTTGCAAGGGAGATGATTTTATCTGCATGTGATAGTATAGAAGATTTAGAGAACCCTGTAGTGAGTTCAATTCCGCCTTGTTCGCCTGGTGATTCTTTGAGTTCGGGGAGCGATTTTGCTTTATCTATGACCTTTGAGAAATCGTATCCTTCGATATGAGTGATACCAGGTAATCTTGCGATACCATGAGTAAACATTCTGTCTTTATATTCGTCTTTAGGAATAAGGACGCAGTTAGAAGTTCCGAGTATGGCAAGAGGGTATTTCGCAAATAATTCTTTTTGGTCGAACCAAGCCCTACCTAGGTTGCCTACCAAATGTGGAAATTTTTTAAGTTTTGGATATCCGTGAGCAGGGAGCATTTCTGAATGAGTGTATATATTTATACCTGAATCTTTAGTCTGTTCGAGGAGATGATACAATGCTTTTAAGTTATGACCTGTAACAATGATACCTTTTCCTTTGAAGACCTTAGTAGGCACCTTAGTTGGGACGGGCTCGCCGAAATTTTCTATATGTGCCTTTTTCAAAAGAGCCATTGCCTTTGCGTTGATTCTTCCGGCTTGGAGTGCAAGTTCTATAAAATCAGAAGGAACGAAATTGACGTTAGTAAGTGTGGAATAGAACCCTTTTTCGAAGAAAGAATCTATTTCAGGGTCAGAATAACCGAGTTCACGGGCGTGATACGCATAAGCAGATATGCCTTTGATTGCAAATAAGAGATTATCCTGCAATCGGGCTAGAGTGGGTGCTTTTCCACACACGCCTTTTATCGTACAACCTGTTCCTTTCGCAGTCTGAGAGCACTGGTAGCAAAACATTTCCAATTTTTCGCCGCACATTTAACTAACCTCCAATTTTTGAAAGTCGATATGCATGGAGGTATAAATGTAAATGCCCAAATCTGTAACAAATTATCGTGCTAAATAAAAAGAGTTTGATAGGTTGATTTTTTTAAAGTATGAAATAATTGTAAAATAAGAAGTAAAATAAGAAATTAATTAGAAATTAGTTATTTTGGATAAAAGGGGAGGAAATTTTTCGAGGTAAGTCTCTATGTCCTGCGCCTGCTGTTTCTATGCATTTCACAGCCACATCAAAAAAAGTTCGGCGTGTATCTTCGCATAATTTGAGTTGCACGAGGTCAGTTGTGATTTCTCTAAATTGAGGAAGTTCGGTTATGAAACCCAAAAGAGGTAGGATAAAACCCTCAGGATAAAGACGAATGTCGAAGGTAGTTTTAAGGGCAAGTAGAATGCGTTCGAGTATTGTTTCTGCAGTTTTTCTGTCTGTTATTTTAAGTCTTTTAGTATCTGAGATGACGTCGAGAAGGGTGGAATAGGAGTCATAGAAAGCAGGATAGCACCATTCTTCTGTTTCTTCGTTTTCTTCGAATCTAACCATTCTAATAGGTTTAAGTGGTAAGAAGAGTTCCATTATTTCTCGGAAATAATTTGTCTCTTGTTCTATTTCACAATTTTCGTCATCGTTCTCATTTTTGTTCTCGTTTTGAAATATGTTATCGTCGTAGAATAAGCAATCGAGTTGCATGACTTTTCCGAAAAGAGTATTGGGAAAGAAAGGTAAGTCTTCTTCTGTGATGTTCATATGCCATTTTGCACTACCTATATTCTCGTTTTTTTCGAAGATTAGAGAAGATATGGAAGATTTTTCATTTATAGGAAGATTTGCAAGTTGAGATGTTTTTGTAATTTTAAGATGATGGACAACTTCGTATTTTGTATTTTTGTTTTTAAGGAAAGAATCGATACGAGATTTAATTTTTGATTGCATAATATCGTTAGTGAAGTAAGGGTCTGTTTTTTCGAGTGGAACTATAAAGAGAGAGTTACCAGAAGAGAGGATAAGTTCCGTCTTGGATTCTATCCCTTTGAGAAAAGAAGCGTTCTCTTTCATATTTAGAGCATTTTCGATTAAGGAATCTGTATTCTGAAAAGATGCGTTTTCTAAGTCGTAAGGTATGCTGCAAAACAGATTAGATATAGAGAACCTTTTCTCAAGGCACCCAAAGGCTTGGCTGACTATTTTATTGTTATCCTCTTTATTCTTTCTTTGAAAATCGATTGTAAGTATAGATGACATAATCCCTCACCTATTTACTGTTCGAGTTACTATTTGAAAGGGCATCTACTGCATCTTTTGCGAGTTTTTCTGCATCTTCGTATTTTTCATCTGCGTAAGCATATTGGGCTTTATTAAAAAGTTCTATGGCTTGGGGTTTGAACTCAGAAGAGAAAATAATCTCTTGAGCATCAGAGATTGCTTTTTCGGCTCTTCCTTTAGGTGTAGATAAATCGGGCACAACCTTGGCTGATATTACAGGTTGAGAAGGTTGTTGGGTATAAGTTGGAGTGGAAGTTGATGGAGGTCGATAATATGGATTAACGTAATTTCTGTTTACAGAGTATCTATTGTAATACTCGGGTATAGATGTATTCATGGGTTGAGAATACGAATATGTAGGAGAATTGTAAGTTTGTCTTGTATTTTTGTATATTGTGAAAGCGACAAGACCAAAGATGCCGAAGAAACCTAAGAAGAAAACGGCAAGAAATAAAATAATGCAAGTTAGGTCGTTAGATGCAGAACCTGTCGAAGTATCTGTTGAAAGTTGAACAACTCTAAATGTAGTCCTTTGAGTAGCAGACCAATATAAATCGTTGTCCATAACCCTGAAAGTTAAGGTATGCGTGCCTATTGAAAGAGAAGATGTAGGATAATCGACTCTTGCGGTATTCCATTGCAAGTTACCATCTAGAATCCATTCGTATGCTTCGATTGTCCCATCCTCATCAGACCCTTCGCCGAGAAAAGTAACGATTTCACCTTGATATACTGGGTTGGGAGTTACAGACACAATAGTTGCCACAGGTGGGGCGGCGGAGGCTTTCCCCATTGTTGATAAAAGAAAGAGTAGAAGATGGAGTAAGATAAGAAATGAGAAGATATGTATCGAATTCATGGATTTATACAAATTATGCATATCTACACACCTCTGGAATTTTTTTCGTTAAGATATGTTTCTGCTTTTATAATGTAATCGAGTGCCTTATCGTTTTCTCCAAGCCTGAGGAAAGATTCTGCAAGATTTAATTTTGATCTTGCATCTGAGACGTCTTCGCCTAGTTTCTCCATGAGTGAAAGCATGGATTTTGTAGATTCTAACCTTGTACGAATTTCATCTTTATTCGAAGTATCAAGGCGTGTTTTGCAATACGGACAACCTACCCAATTCTGCTGAAGTTCCATATTACATTTGGGACAGGTTCTTTTTCCGTCTGCTCTTTTATCTTTATCTTTTTTGTCTATCTTTGTTAGAGAAGGAATTTCTTCTTTTTTCTCTTCTTTTATCTCGATTTCTTTCTCAATTTGTATCTGAGATGCGATGTTTTCTGCTTTTTGAGCATATTTTATTGCCTTGTCGGTATTGCCGTCTTTTGCGAAACTTTCTGCAAGGGCGAGTATTTTTTCGGCTTGGTCTGTATTTCCACCTGAGACTCGAAGTTTATGTATTGCGTCTTTTGCTTTTTTTATTTGGAGTAGCATTTTTTGAATGCTTGTTTCCTCATCTTTTGAGGTTTCGGGTATTTCCTCCTCTCCAAAATCCTCATCTGGTTCGGTAAGGTATGGTTTTTTGACTTCTATCTTTTTCTTCTCTATAATTTTTTCTTTAGTTTCCTCACTCTCTTTAGCCTGAATATTTTTAGTTTGAGCATGAGCAGATGCCCTTCGTTCTGCTTCCATAGCGAGCGACATTGCTTTAACAGCCATCTTAGACGCATTTTGATAATCGCCATTTATCATGAATTTGTTTGCAACAGATAGTTGAGCATCTGCGCTTGAAACATCGATTCCACGGTTTGCTTTTTCAATTATCGTGGCTTTTGCAAGCCCGATTAGTTCGCTTGCTTTTCGTCTTGATTCTTCTCGTTTTTCTTTTTCATTTTCCTGCGTAGCGTTTGATTGGATAGATTTGAGTGCTTCGGAAGTTGGAGGTAGATAGGGATAAGTTACTTGAGAAATAGTCGTGCTTCTTTCTGAGTAATCAGTGGGTGGGGGCGGTTGATTTGAGTATAGCGTATTTGGATAGGGAGTTGATTGCCCACAGTGGGGTTGAGTAATGTTTGGATTAATACTGGCTTGGGGTTGAGTGATAGTATGACTTGAGGTGTCAGTATGAGTTGAGGGAGCGATTTGTTTCTTGGTTGTATGTGTGGTAACTGTATGTTTTGTAACTTCTGTTCTCTGTAAAGAAGTCCTGTCGTCTTCTCTTTTCTTAATGATGAATACGATAAGCATGACCGCGATTATTACAACTGGCATGAGCATGATAAGACAGGTTGCGATTTGGGCCAACTGCGATTTTTCTTCTTTTAGGGTATCGTTATGGGCATTTTCATCTACATTGAAGGAGGTTTGGTTCCAATCGTATTCGAATGCAATTTTGTAATACGATGCAAGTTCTATATTTTCGATGAGGACACCTACTTCTCTGTTGCTTGTTACACTGCCTCTGCCCCAATTTAGTGAGGACACAAGTGTAAGGTAATCGTCTATTATCATGCCTTTGTTATGTATTTTTTCTGTTCCTTGTAGATATACAAGTTTTGCCTTCATGTCCAATTTTTGAGTTTGTGCAAGGTAGTTTATGTAAGATGCAAGGTCATAATTGTCTATGTCAGGTGATGCTTCGCTTGAGAACGTGGGGTCAAGAATGATTCTGACCTTAACGCCTCTTTTTGCGGCTTGGATGAGTGCTTCCAAATATAGATTCGGCACGCTTTCTCCTTTTCTTGGGCGCCAATCCATGTCAAGTTGTGCAAGTTCGATTACGATTTCTTTTTTTGCATTGTTTATGGCGCCTATAAGCGAAGAATGCTCATATAAAGTATGGTCGGGCGAGAGCACAGGAGTTACCTTGAAAGTGCCCGTGATTGTTTTTAGAGTAAGAGATTGTAATGGTTTGTATTTACCTTGCATGACTTCTGTCTCGGGTCTGAAATAAGAAGGCGGATTTCCGTATTTTATATGGCTTGGAGTGAATGGGAACGAGTCAGCCATCAAAGGATTGAAATCTGATTCGAACACCTTGACAAAATACTCTGCAACCTCTTCGTTTCTTACGATAATTCCCCAGCCTCTATTTCCATAGGATGAAAGTTTTGGTATGCCCGTATCTTTCCAATTTTCTGAGCCTAAGATAAGGGTTTTGTTATCTATGATAGCGTATTTTGCATGGTCGTAGGTATATCTATCTTTAATACCTGCAGTTCCATTTGTGGTAAGAAATCTTACTTCTCCGCCGTATGCAACTATCCTCGAGGCAATGAGTTTTTCAGTGTATGCTCCTTTGTATGCTCCTTTCTTTTCCAAGTAAACGCTTTCGGGCTCGTTTGTAAAGTTCCAACCTACGGGTCCGCCTTCGAATAATGCCTTAACCTTAACAGACCTGTTAAGTTGTGCAGAGAATATTTTCTCGGCAAGGAACCAATTGTCAAATTGGTATAAATTAAGGTATATTGTAGATTTTGCGTTGTCAAGTTCGTTTGCAATTGCATCGAATGCGTTTTCGGGCGAGATAAATGGAACTATCTCGCCTGTGTAGGTATATGAGGGTTGCGGAAAGTCGCTTTGACCTACGACATACTGCCGGAGTGAAGTCCAGTCGCTTGATGTGTTTGTATCTATGTATTCACCAGTTAGTTCAGATTTGTTTCTTTTCTGAACTTGCCCTGAAGGTAAAGCAGGGGCAGGACCCCCAAGCCAACCAGACCCATTGTATATTTCAGAGCCGTATACCAAGCAGTCGATTATGTTTCCGTATTTATCTGTAAGTAATACTACACCTTTTGAGTTTGCGAATGTGGGCCAGGTGCCTTGTGTGTTGTTTACTTTAGGAGTGCTATCTGTGGATTCCAGGCTTGGATAGAACCCCATATCTGACAGAAAAGAAGTTGCGTTTTTAGTTATGTAAATGGCAGATTTTGCACCAATATGGAACCCATCTGGAATGATGCAAGAAGTTTTGTTGTTAGATATTCTCCATAAAGATATATCTATGGTATATGTAGTTGGATTGTAGAGCATGACAAATTCGTCATTTCTATTCGAATAAGGATTGTAATAAACTTCAGCAAGTAGGATTTTTCTTTGCAAATCAGAAGGTTGAGGAACGACACCATTCGGGGCGCCTGGTGTTGGATAGGTGTAAGTAGTCCATAATATACCTCCATCGGGCATTCGTCCGTAAGAAACATCGTAGTTAGAAGAGGTGTAGGTGTAGTTATCGATTTCCTCGCCTATTGGGTTAAGGAGTCTAACAGAATCTCCATCTGTGTTTAGAGTGATACCTGATTCGTTCTTTGTAACAAGGAGATATGATTTTGGTTGGATTACAGTTCCTGCAGGGAATTTGTAAGGAGAAGAGCCACCATTTGGTATGTCATCGAGCATGTATCCTGAGATATCGAGCAAAGTATCAGTAGGATTGTAAAGTTCAATCCATTCAATTCCGGGCGAGGTGGGGGTGGGAAGAAACTCGTTAATAACCACTTCTGTATATTGTCTTTGACTCGATGCCATGACTTTCTGAGGTATATTTTGGAATGTAAATTGAAATGTAAATAAAAATAGAAAAACAAATAAGATAGCGAAAGAACGCAAATGAGTTTTGGGTTGGTTCTTCGTGTGGTTTGCAAGCCAGTTAGAGAAAAGCATCACGTTCTATACGTGCGGGAATATATAAATAATTGTCTAAAGTTGTCTAAAGTTGAAACTTTTTGCATGAACTTTTACCTAACTCGGATACCGCTCTGATATCGGTTTCTTACTCGATAGAATCTATTCATTACTTTAGAACGCATTGTATCTGCAGTATCCTTATAATCTGAAAAAGAGCGGTATCTGATTCCCTTTTTTTTCATAATTTGTATAGCATGAGCAAGTTGGTCGAAAAATTCTCTTCTTAACATTCCGAAAAAGATACCTATATAGAATGCAGATATTGTTAGAAGAAAAGCCAAGGTACATTCAATTTGAGCCATCATGATTGGATTTAAGGTAAAATAGGAAAACCCTTTTTGCATCTTGCCAAATGTTACCAATGAGCAAGGTATGGTTTCCTGGGAATATTTATCGAGCCAGAGATAGATACAGGATAGGGGATTTAAACGGGGGAAAAGGGCGCTGTTGAAGTTCAGATTAGAAATTCAGGAAATGAAATAAAATTGCCTGATTCGTTAAAGAGGAGTTGGAAGAATGTAGATAATGCATTACTTTTTAAAATTGATGAGGATACCTTCTATGTTACGAAAGCCAAGCCGAAAGAGAAAGCAGAGATTACCATTTCACTTGAACGTGAATTTCCGAAATATCTATTTGAAAAAGAGAATGAAAATAAGAACGGATTACCAACAAGAGAATGTGAGATTGCACCTATGAAGGAGACACTGGTAGCAGCAAGTATGCTTGCAAAAGAGGTAATTGTGTATATAGAAAAAGGAGAAAATAAAAACAATTGCGACACGAAAATAACTTCAGACCTTGCAAAGTTATCAAATTCATTAGGTTTTAGATTAGATGCTTTTGGAGGTAAATGGAAGTGCTATTTTGCGCCCGTAAGCAGAACGCTAGATGAACTCGTTGATGATTCTGTGAATTTAGTTAAGGATTACATAGATAGAGCCTCAAGGATTTGCATTAACGAAAAAACGAGATTCAAAAATGAACTTAAATCGATACATACCGATTTATCGCTGACAGGTGAATGCACTATGGACCATAATTATAACGATGCAATCCGGTTACTTGCAATAAATCCAAGCCCGAGTTTGAAATGTGCATTCGAAAAGATGCTTTTGATAAAATGCTGTGAAGCAATGCTCGATGAATTGTTCCGCATACTTGACTATACCGTATATTCGCTTGAAATATGTAAAAATGAAGAAGAGATTATGAACCTATGGCACAAGACAACAACCAAGCCGTTTGAGATTTGTTCAAACGCATTAAGATGCTATGTTAATAGCAAGTTAGACGAAAACAGACGCACACGGCTATTTGAGTTACTAAGACATAGAAAAGAAAGGTTTGAAACGACTAGCGTTTTGGATTTTCAAACGATAGATAATGAAGAATGTGCAAGAATCTTTTGGATGGTAAAACTCCTTTGTGAACGAATTGTAATGTTGTCTGGGACTGCAGCAGCAACTATAATCCATTTCCAGAGATTTGCATGAATATTCGAGATATATAATTATTCAAGATATTTTTGAGTATCTTTTTGAGGAATATTTGGTATTTGTGTAATTCTGTATTTATCCTTGAAAGGTTTATTCTTGAAAGGTTTATTCTTGAAAGGAGATTTTGTTCTCTTTACAAAATTCTAAAATTTTATTTTTTGCGTTCATGAATTCATTTTCGCATGTTTTATCATCTAAGGATATGTCTATACCTGCATTCTCGTATGCTTTGATTAAATTCTGTTTAATATCCCAGGTTCCATATGATTTGTCTAGTCTTAACCTGTCAGCCATGATGGTTCTTGCTCCGCTCTCTTTTATTAGGTAAAGAATCGCATCTAAATCATGTAAAGTAACTTTTGGAAGGACAGGACCTATAAAGAAAAAGACTGGAACGCCTGCCTCAGAGAAGGCACGAGCACATTTGAACAAATTGTCTTCGGGAGTATTCTCAACTCCAGGTTCGAATATCTTTTTCTTTGAAAGAGAGGTAACAGTAAAACCAACTTCTACATTATTCATTTTTGAGATTAGGTCCAAGTCTCTTAGTACGAGCGCAGATTTTGTTTGAATTACGACTTTAAAATCGAATTTTGATATTTGTTCAAGACAGTATCTTGTAAGAAGTTCTTTTTTTTCTATATTTTGGTAGGCATCTGTTACCGTGCCTATACCTATTGAGACTTTTTTAGAGGCTTTTTCCATTTTGTTATTTTCTATTTTGTTATTTTCCATTTTAATATTTTCTATTTTGTTAGAGTATAGGCTTGGTTTAATAACTTTACTACTACATTTACTACCTTTACTAAATTTACTAATTTTACAAAGATTACGAAGTTCTTTATAGAGAACTTTTGGGATATTCTCCTTAACTTCGATAAAAGAGCCCCATTCTCTATCCTCATGCAAAATAGAAGGTGCATAGCAGTATCTGCAAGCATGTGCACAGCCTTTATAGGGGTTGAGCGAGTAGTCCAAGCCGGAGAGACGAGATACCGAAAGGGCGTTTTTGCACGTGATATGCGTGATTTTTTTTGTTTGTAATTCTGTATAAGGATTCATTCTTAACCGTTTAACAATAAGTGATAGTAAATGCTTATTTCTTTTGCCTTTGCTTATTTCTTTTTTTTGTCATATGAAATGATGATACGAATGTTCTCCTTTTTTGCAATTTCAGATGCATATTTGAGGATTTTTCCCAAGCCAGGACTTTCCGACAATTCTTTTCTTTCCAAGGTTTCTTTATCTCGGCGTTCTTTATCTAAGGTTTCTTTATTTATTCCCTCTTTTATGCACTCTTTATCTGGGCATTCTTTTTGAATTATTTTCTCAAGTTCTTTTGTTATTTCGATACAAATGATTTTACCTTTAAGAGAGTTTTTTCCATGATTGGATATTTCTTTGCATATTTTGTTTATGGTTGTTTCTGAATTATTATCGCAAGATATGATGGATAATTGAGCATCTGGGCAAATGGGTTCTTTGTCAATTTTGTTTGTAATCAAAACGACTTCATAATCATGTTCGCAAAAACCTGCGACTATATTTTTTGCACGCGCAGTTTCGAAAATCAGAGTTTCGCCAGGTATGATATCAAGTTCATAGCATGAAAGACCATGCGATTCGAACAGTTCTCTTATTTTTCGTTTAAGTGCTAAATCACGTGCGAACTCATCATCTTTTCTTAAGAATGAAACGATATCTGAAATATCCGAGATGTCATTAGGTTGTTTAGAGAGAACCGCAGAAACAGAATTTATTATTGCTTTCTTCATATTCGGAAAGAATCTCTGGGGATGGTTCACTGCTAATTTACTAACATTAATGTTTAAATCAGATACTATTAACATCGTTCTGTATTCGAGTTGTTCGATTAGTTCTGCAACTCTTAAGAGCGATTCGTCAGATAATAACTCAGTCTGCAAATCAAGTAGAATCACTTCTCCTTTTCTTGGTATCTGCTTGTATGTCTCTGGGTTGAGGTCGTATTTATATTTATTATTGGGATTGTCTTGTGTGTTATCTTTTGTGCACAGCGTATAGATTTGAAACCCAGAGAATGTGTTTTTATCGGTATCTTTCTTATCTTGGTTGTGGAAGGATTTTACAATTACCCCTTTATCAAACATGCTAATATGCAAGTAAGCATCATGTGGTTTCACTATCTCGTACTTCTTATTTGGAACTGTCTCATTTAGATATTGTGCAGAAGAATTGAATAATGACCAAATCGAAATGGCAATAAGGATTCCGTATATAGTAGGCAAAATTGCAGATATTAAAATGATTAAACCAGAAACGAGACCTGAGATTGAAATCATGCTTTTTTTAACAGAGAAATAGTATTCTTTTTTCAGAATAAGAATGTTATAAGAAGAAGATATGCACAATCCGATTGCATATAATAAAAGGACTATTTGCATAAAGAATATGTAATCTCCAAATATGATTTTTTTTTCCTCTGCAATGATTACATCCTCGATAATTCTATCTGTAGATAATGAGAATGCAATCGACGCAGCAGGTAGATAGAGAAAAGGGGCGAACCAATCGTCCATCGTCTTTGCAGAAAAGAAAGTGATGTGGAAGATAGCGCCAAGGCTCCAGAATGAGAATAGGACTGCAAGCCTGACCATTATGAAAGCATTGCTTTGAACTTCTGAAATTGCAAATATAAGAAAGAATAGAGACGACAATAAGGACAAGGTAAGGAACAATTTAAACAACTTCCCTTTTTTAAATATAGATAATGTGAAAGCAACGGCTTGGATTGCAAAAAAGATTATCGACATGAACAAGGTTTCTTTGAACATTATATCGAGGTGAATGCACTCTTTGTTATTAAGTATTCTCATGAGGTTATGAACATCTGTTAATATTCGATTTTTATGCTGTTGAATTATGACTTTGAACCAGGCCTTCATAAATAGTTCATTCATAAATAGATAACAAATCATAACTAAGTGAGTAATCACAATTATATAGGAATAGATATATCATTTGTTTTGGTGTTTGTATGAATGTGGAGCAGGCTTGGAAGCATGAGAAAAATGGAGAATTTAAGTCTGATATAGAAGTGGATAGAACGGCTAGAGTGCATAGAGCACGGCTTGGAGTATATCTTTCTTTAATTGGTGGTTTTTTGTTGTTTATGCTTTTGATAATTTCTCAACCTACTACAGAGGCTTGGACTTCTTCGAATACAGGGAAGGTTTATACTTTGAAGGACATCTATGACGAAGTAGGTAATAACTCAGTGGTTGAGCCTTTGGGCTTGGGCACCTATATCGTAAAAGTGGAGATAGTGATTCAGAATAACGATACCTTGCTGATGGAAGATAACGTAGTTTATTCAAATTCAGATTGTCAATTTGTAATACTTGGAAGATGTGCTGTAGATAATTCGACCTTAAAACAGAATTTTACAGATTCTAATTGGCTTGGAATTTTAGTTTACGAGGATGCGATTGTATCGATTTCTCGAAGTAAAATAGAGAATGCAAGTGTGGGAGTTAATGTAGGTTTGTCGTTGCCGAACAATATGGGGAATGGCGGTGTAGCAGAAGCCCAGATATGGGTAAATACTACTGTATTCAAATATTGCGATTATGCAATTTATGGGACGAATGCATATATAGAGTTAGTTAATGTAGATATAAGGAATTCAGAGTTTTATGGAATATATGCAGAAAATTCGTATTTGAGTATAGGAGGATTAAGCCAGATACATGATAATGGCATAGGAATACATCTGAGGAATTGCCTTTTTTCAGTTCCGGTCGCTTCTTTTGGATTGAGAATATACAATAATGGGCTTGGAGTGGATTTATATGAACAGGATTTATCGCTTAGCACAACAAATCCGATGTTAATCTATCAAAATGGTATAGGGATAAGGTGTATCGGTGGAAGTCTATCGATAGAGAACATGGTATTTAATTCGAATACAAATACGATAGTTGTAGAATCTTGTTTCGTAAGTTTAAGGAATGTGCAAATATTAAATTGTGAAAATGGAATAAGTGCGACAAATGCAATATGCAATATATACAATAGCGAGATAACTAACGTAGGAAAAGATGGTATAATATACGCAGACACGCAGGGCGGAATTTTCTCGTCTCAGATGTCAGGTTCTCTTTCTGGTAATGGAATAACAGCGTACTCATGTTCGCCTATTATTTCGGATTGTAAAATAGTGAATTTTAGTTGTGCCATTTTGTTAATAAACTCAGATGCAGGAATCATAAGGACTCAAATTTTAGATTGCGAGATTGGATTTGGTATGCTATCATCCAAGCCAAAGATTATCGAATGCGCAATAGATACCACAATTTACCTAGGTTATGCACAATCGAGCGAAGTATATTTTGAAAAAGTAAAAGCATCTACAAAGATGGGTTTTAATTGCTCCTATTTTTCAACTGTGTATGTTACAAATAGCACACTTACAGGCGAAATAATTTCTTTTGTTCTGTATTATGATTCGCATGTAACATTACTTAATACGACTTATGAGGGGGCTGTGATTGCTTACGACGATTACAGTAGGTTAGTGCAGCAATGGTATGCGCATGTTCGTGTAGTCGATGCGCTTGGAAATCCGATGCCAGGCATGCAGGTAATTGCAAAAGACGGTAATGGAGAAAATGCGTTTTATACTATAACGGGCGCAGACGGCACATCTTATTGGAATATTTGCACCGGCTTGGTTGTTTCTAGATATTTGATAGACACTTCTATGTCAAAATATAACTTTACAACCTTTTTAGGAACTTCGTATGCTTATACAACTGAGAATATGATAGTTTCAAAGAATATAGTAATAGTGTTCAACCAACCACCTACAATTGTGTCTTCTATTCCAGATATTCATATTCCTGAAGACTCGATGTTATGTAACACTACGCTCCGGCTTGGAGATTATTTTTCAGATATTGGTCCTATTACATACACATTTGCCTACCCATACAACTTATCATCGTATGTAACTTTGTTAGATGTTAATGGGTATATATGGGCTAAAACAAATATAGAAAACTGGTTTGGTACTGTTTTTGTTACAGTAAGAGCGACAGATAACTTAGGCGCTTTTGTTGAAACCAATTTTAATCTGATAGTTGAGCCTGTTAACGACGAGCCTAAGATACAGCCAATAAGTAATGTAAGCGCGGTAGAGGATATTCCATATATCCTAGACCTTTCAAGTTATATATCTGATGTCGATACTCCAATATCTCAGTTAATAATTACCGAGAATTCGAGTTATGTTACAGTCTCTGGGCTGTTGTTAATATTAAATTATCCTGAAGGGATATTGTACGACCTTATCGAATTGAAGGTGTGTGATGGGCATCTATCTACAATACAAACTTTCGCAGTTATGGTTCAACCTGTGAACGACGCGCCTGTAATACTACCGATACCTGCACAATTCTTTTTCGAGGATTTTGATGGGATTATATTCTATGAGGAGTATATTTACGATGTTGATAATCCTCTTGATTCTTTGATACTCAGCGTGGATAGCATTTATGTAGAGATAGAATATGACGAATACGAGTTAGAATTCGATTATCCGAATGGAATTACTTATGAGAGAGTGAAATTGACTGTTTCTGACGGCTTGGCATTTTCTGAAACCTTTATAGATGTATATATCACGCCTGTAAACGACGCGCCCGAACTTGCCTACATTCCTACAATTTTCGCTCGTGAAGACGTGCCAATAACTATTGACCTATCGCCATATATCACAGATGTTGACAATCACATATCAGAACTTACAATATACGATAATTCGCCATACACAACCTTCGAGATGTATTTCATAACATTGCTATATCCCAATGGGGTATTATCAGATACGATAAACGTTACTGTTTTTGACGGCGAGTATTCTGTTTCACGAAGCATTCAAGTTATTATAACTCCGGTAAATGATGCTCCGAGATTTTTAAGCGTGCCAAACATATTTGCACTTGAAGATGTGCCGTACGTGTTGAATCTAACTTCGTACATATTAGATGAGGATAATTCTCTCGAAGAGATTTCTGTTTTAGTTTCTTCGCCTTATGCTCTTATTCAAGGTAAATGTGTCATATTCACCTATCCCGATGGTGTGATTTATGACAGAGTAACAATAACAGTTTCAGACGGGGAACTTTCGAGTAGCATCGAACTTTTTGCGACTGTAACGCCTGTAAACGATGCACCCATGATAATTGGGAATATAACAGTGAACGCGATCGAAGATGTGCCATATTACCTTGATATTTCGAATAAAGTTATCGATGTTGATACACCGTTCGCACAACTTAAACTATTCGTTGATAGTCCCTATGCATCTGTATTGGGGATGAAAGTTATTTTGTGCTATCCGAATGGCGTTTATTCTGATGTATTCAATGTAACTGTTACAGACGGCTTGGGGGCTTCTTCTACAAAAGTTTATGTTAATGTGTTGCCTGTCAATGATGCACCTGAATTTAAGATACTTCCAAGCCTTACACTTGTAGAAGATATAGAATATACTTTTGACCTATCTTCATATATTATAGATGTTGATAGCAACCTATCGTCTATTTCCATTAAAAGCATATCATCGAACTATGCTTTAGTCGATGGGCTCATGATTAGATTTACCTATCCGAATGGGGTTACACACGAAAATGTAATTATTACTATTACAGATGGAACGTTTTCTGCAGTTGCTGAAATTCAGATTAGGATAGAACCTGTAAATGATGCGCCTGTCATATCTGAAATATCACAAATAAACGCAGTTGAAGATGAGGAGACGATAATCGACCTATCCCAATATATCCACGATGAAGATAACCTTATTTCGGATTTGACTATATATACCCTTTCGCCTTATGCACGCGTTCTTGGCAGTTTACTTTATCTAAAGTTCCCAAATGGAGTAAATCTTCAAAAGATTAATATCACTGTCTCTGATGGAAAATTATCTGCTACGAGAGAGTTTATGGTTTCGGTAAGTGCAGTAAACGACCCGCCCGTAATTTCTGATTTGAAAGTTATTCCGCCTACAAATGGAGACGCATCTGAAAGGTATATTTTCTCAGTTATTTACACTGACGAAGAGAACCAAGCGCCCAACTCGATTGTAATTTCGATAGATGGAAATGTTTACGATTTAATAGCAGTTGACCTTTCAGATGTAAATTATTCAGATGGTAAAGGGTACATGCTTGAAATAAAATTGAAAAAAGGTATGCATACCTATCATGTTGAAGTTGAAGATGAGGGCGGAAACAAAGGAATGACACCGAGTTTATCGTTCTATGTTTCAGGCGAGAACAAGCAGATTTCTGAACTTGCATCTAATACGGCATCTAACTTTTACATACTGACGGCATTACTACTTGTCGTTGCATTATTATGCTGCGTGATTTTACTTCTTGTTCTTAAGATGTATACAGCGAAACCACTTGAATATCTTCAACTACAAAACACTAAGACTAGCGAATTTACAAACAAAGAAAAGTGCATACAGAATGAGAAAATACAAAATATACAAAGACAAAGCGCATTTGAAGAAGATAATACATCCGACGAAGATGAGACAACAGCAGTTGGAAGTGAAACTCAAGCAAAGACAAATTCGAACGATGAGCAGAATAATAACATGCAAAACAAGAGAAACATTAGACTACAGGGAAAGTCAGGCTCTGCGGAAATCGAATTAGAAACAGTACGAAAGCGATAAAAAAAAGATAAAACCTTTTTTTTAAAACTTTTTTACCTTTTTATTTTGGTATTAGCCAATTTAGTTTATTTTCATGTTTAGAGATATCGCAAATGTGCGTCTATTTTTAGATAAATCCAAAGGATAATATGGCAGGTTGCGAATTTGTGTATCGTGTCAGGCTTGTTATTAACAGAGCGCGGGCTTGGACTATTATATGCAGGTCTTATTGCATGTTCGATTACAGTCGCATTTGTTGTATTGCTTGCTTATGTATCTGAATTTTATGCATTAGGAATATTTTGCGGTGCTGTTGCCTCAGCAATCTTCTCTTTTATATTAGTTATATTCGGCGTAATCTACCTTGTGGCAGGTAAAGATGAATACGAAGGTAAACATCAGAAATCTGTACTCTTGGGCTTGGGTTTTTTCCTAATCTCGATTATGATTTTTACATACGACTATTTTTTCAATTCGTATTTCAGCAGGGATTTGGTTGTCTATGCAAGAATCCTGACGGTATCGCACATTTCGGGGATGTTCTTAATAGTCGGCTTGGGGCTCCTTATCCATAATTTTCTTACAGCAGGATATAGAAAGATGCTTTGGCTTGGCATATTTTTGAGCATAGGTTGCGCAACCTTTGGTGCATTTTACATCTATTCTTTCATATCAGGGAGGTTATATTATGCAATCGACGACGAAGTTGCATCTTATCAAATCATTTCACGGCTTGGGATTTCTTTCTATCTTGTGGGGATGCCCTCTTTTATCCTTTGTGTAAGACGGGCGTTACGAAGTGTAAGATACGAAGAGATATCGCCCACAGACAGGACAAAACATGGTTCAAAATACCATGAAAGAGATTGGCTTCCTGAATATACAAAGACAAAAACAAAAGTGTATTTGCCCGGAAAATTCGAAGTAAAGCCATACAATCCACTTCTTGAGAAAGAAGATAAGGAGGATGTAGAGGTAAAAATAAATATAAAAATAAATAAAATAGATGAAACTGAAATAAACAAAAGTGAGAGAAGTGAAGATGAAGAGATGGACGACAAGAAAAAGGAGATTCCGAGTTGTCCTGATTGTGGGGCGTTACTTATGAAAGAGCAGCAGTTCTGTGGAAGTTGTGGCAAACTTCTATTCGTAAGTTCGGGTAAGAAAAAATAGCAAGTTACAAGAAATCTTTGGGAAATCCTTATATACAAATAATCTTTGGCACTGCGCATAAATTTTATCACAAATTTATACATAAAAGATATATTTTAAACAATTTTTATAACATATATTTTCTATTTATAAATAAAAAATAAAAAAATGACTGAGAAAGGTTTATTAAAGAATAACACATATGGATATTGATATCTAGTAGGTATCTGGATGCATATTAATATTATAATGAAATATTCGTGGAATGATATGGGAAAAAGAATTGAAGCATGCAAGTTCAATAGAAATGGGGAAGGGAGATGACAGAGGAAAAAGAGATTGAACTCAAAGGAAATGGCGAAAAGAAGAATGGAAATTATTCGGCAGATAATATTCAGGTTCTCGAAGGGTTACAGGCAGTAAGAAAACGTCCGGCAATGTACATTGGAAGCACGGATGCCAGAGGACTACATCATTTAGTCTATGAAGTGGTTGATAATAGCATAGATGAATCACTTGCGGGTTTTTGCAATGAAATCAACATCAAAATCCATTCTGATGGCAGCATTTCAGTCGAAGACAATGGTAGAGGTATCCCAGTCGATATCCATCCGAAATATGGCAAACCTGCTCTTGAAATAGTAATGACAATTCTTCATTCTGGCGGAAAATTCGATAAGCATACCTACAAGGTATCTGGGGGTCTTCACGGCGTAGGTGTGCATGCTGTAAATGCACTCTCAGAATGGCTCGAAGCAAGAATAAAAAGAGATGGAAAAGTATACTATCAGAGATACGAAAGAGGAGTGCCCGTAACTCCTGTTAAACCTATTGAAGAGAATGTAGCAGGAACTGGGACTACTATCACTTTTAAACCAGACCCAACTATATTTGAAACAACAACCTTCGATACTGACATTCTTGCAGCACGCATGCGAGACCTTGCATTCTTAAACAAAGGCATAAAGATAAACATGTTCGACGAACGCACAAATAAGGAATACAGGTTCCATTACCAAGGTGGTATTATAGAGTTTGTAAAATACATAAACCAAAATAAGAAGGTCCTTCACGAAGAGCCCATTTACCTCTCTGGTGAAAAAGAAGGGATACAGGTTGAAATCGCAATGCAGTATTCAGACGATTATGCAGAGCATATATTCTCATTTGCAAACAACATTAACACAGTAGAAGGAGGAACACATCTTACAGGTTTCAGATCAGCCTTAACAAGGGTAATAAACGATTATGCAAAGAAGAACAATTTCTTAAAAGGTGAGACATTAGCAGGCGAGGACACGCGCGAGGGCTTGGCTGCAGTCATATCTGTTAAAGTGCCAGAACCTCAATTCGAAGGACAGACAAAGACAAAACTAGGCAATTCTGAGGTTAAGGGTCTGGTCGATTCTATTGTAACAGAGAAACTTACCACTTATTTTGAAGAGAATCCAAGGGTAATTGAGAAGATACTCGAGAAAGCAGTAATTGCAATGGAAGCCCGAGAAGCAGCCAGAAAAGCAAGAGAACTTACAAGAAGGAAAGGGCTCCTTGAAGGCTCGGGTCTTCCTGGAAAACTTGCAGACTGTTCAGAAAGAGAACCTTCAAAATGCGAACTTTATATCGTAGAAGGAGATTCTGCAGGGGGTTCTGCAAAACAGGGTAGAGATAGACGTTTCCAAGCCATTTTGCCTCTGAGAGGAAAGATTCTCAATGTTTGGAAAGCAAGACTTGACAAGATGCTAAGAAACGCAGAAATCACTGCAATGATTACCGCGCTCGGAACCTCTATTCAGGAAGAATTCGATATCACAAAGGCAAGATACCATAGGATAATAATAATGGCAGATGCAGATGTTGACGGCGCACATATCAGAACCCTACTTCTTACATTCTTTTTCAGGTACATGCCAAAAATCATAGAAGCAGGATATGTTTACATCGCAGTTCCGCCACTTTACAAGGTTACAAAAGGAAAAGAGCATTTTTACGTTTACAACGATAGAGAACTTGCAGAACTTCAGAAATCGTTAGGTGATGCAAAGGTTAGTATTACAAGATTCAAAGGGCTTGGAGAAATGGATGCAGAGCAACTTTGGCAGACTACCATGAACCCTGCAACAAGGACTATAAAACAGGTTTCGATTGAAGATGCTGTTGAAGCAGAGAAACTATTTACAATCCTTATGGGAGACGAAGTCGAACCTAGAAAACAGTTCATTTATGAACATGCAAAGGAGGTTACCAATCTGGATATCTAATTTAGATATATCTCAGTTAGATATCTAATATAATAACTTAAAATAAATATTTTAAAAAATGTTGAAATAAAAGAATAGATAAAAAGGAGTGGAAAAATGGCAGATAATAAAGAACAGATTTTTCAGAATGAACAGAATAATCAGAAAAATAAGAACGGAAAAGATATAGCTCCCCAGACAGGCGCACAGGCGATCGCTAAGGTGGTTATTGACCAACCTATCGAAGATGAAATGAAGGTATCTTACATAGATTACGCAATGTCTGTAATAATAGGAAGGGCAATTCCAGACACAAAAGACGGTCTCAAGCCTGTTCAGAGAAGAATCCTTTATGGAATGTATAACATGGGTTTAACTCACGACAAGCCTTTTAGAAAAAGTGCACGTGTCGTAGGTGATGTCCTTGGTAAATATCACCCACATGGCGACATGGCTGTTTACGATGCTCTTGTTCGCATGGCTCAAGACTTTTCACTTCGATATCCTCTCATTGATGGACAGGGTAACTTCGGTTCTATCGATGGAGACCCACCTGCAGCCATGAGATATACAGAATGCAGATTAACTAAAATCGCTGAAGAACTTCTCTTTGATATCGATAAAGAGACTGTTGAGTTCGTGGACAATTTCGACGGTTCTGAAAAGGAACCTGTTGTCCTTCCGGGTAAATTGCCTAATCTTCTTGTAAACGGCTCCTCAGGGATTGCAGTAGGCATGGCTACTAATATTCCACCTCATAATCTACGCGAAATTGTGGACGGCTTGGTGTTGCTTATAGAAAAACCAAATGCAGAAATCAAAGAAATACTCGAAGTTATCAAAGGACCTGACTTTCCCACTGGCGGAATTATTTACGGTTACAACGGAATCTACGAAGCATATACGACAGGTAGAGGCACAATCAAGGTCAGGGCAAAAACACATATCGAAGAAGCACCTAACGACAGGGAACGGATTGTAGTTACTGAAATTCCTTACCAGGTCAATAAAACAAAACTCCTTGAAACGATTGCTTCACTTGTTAAAGATAAACGCATTGAGGGGATTTCTGATATTAGAGATGAATCAGACAGAGAAGGGATGAGAATCGTCATAGACCTCAAAAAAGACGCCCTGGCTGAAGTCGTACTAAACCAACTTTTTATACATACTCAACTTCAGACCTCATTCGGGATTATAAACCTTGCTCTTGTAAACAACAAACCTGAGATTCTTACAATAAAAGGGCTACTTAATGCCTATCTCGAGCATAGAAAATGCGTCGTAAGAAAACGCACAGAATACGAATTGAAAAAAGCCTTGCAGAAAGCGCACATCCTCGAAGGATTACTTGTTGCTATAGACCATATCGACGAAGTTATTAGCATAATCAGAGCCTCTAAATCGACTGATGAGGCAAGAGCAGCCCTGTCAGCAAGGTTCTCTCTTTCTGATGAGCAAACAAAAGCAATCTTGGACATGCGGCTTGGAAAACTTACCGGCTTGGAACGCGAATCTGTAAAAGCAGATTACGAGGAAACTTTGAAACTTATTGAGAATTTGAAGAAAATACTTTCCTCAGAACATGAAATCCTATCTATAATAAAAACAGAACTACTTGAACTAAAAGAAAAATATGGCGATGATAGACGCACTGTAATTGAAAAAGAAGGCTTGGACTTAACTATCGAAGATTTAATTGCAGATGAACTTGTAGTTGTTACAACCACTAATTCTGGATATATCAAGAGACAACCTCTTAACGCATACAAAGCACAGCGTAGAGGCGGAAAAGGGCTTGTCGGCATGGAGACTAAAGAAGAAGATTCGATTACTAACATATTCGTTACCATGACACACGATACTTTGATGTTCTTTACAAACAAGGGGAAGGTTTACTGGTTAAGAGCATACCAAATCCCAGAAGGGAGCAGACACTCAAAGGGTAAAGCAATTGTTAATTTACTACCACAACTTGAGAAAGACGAAGTGGTAAATGCTGTTATTCCAGTAAGAAACTTCGATGATACTCATTATCTTGTATTCGCAACCTGTAAAGGCTTGGTAAAGAAGACAGTCCTTTCTGCATACGGTAACATACGTTCAACTGGAATTATCGCAATGAGACTCGAAGAAGGCGATTCTATTGTTGATGTAAGAATGACTGATGGAGACATGGACATTATCCTTGCCACACGTTTAGGACAGGCATGTAGGTTCTACGAGTCTGATGTCAGACCCATGGGCAGAAACACATTCGGCGTGAAAGGAGTTACACTCTCTGAAGGCGACGAGGTCGTATCAATGGCAGTTGTAAAACACGAAGAAACAGCAGACGAGGAAGTCGAAAATGGCGAGAACGCA
>Ga0123519_10004753_pt1 | contig 21806 bp, 19 predicted proteins | sample YelNatPaOPRAMG02_FD_87396 | JGI IMG/M metagenome (GOLD analysis project Ga0123519, IMG submission 87396) | Hot spring microbial communities from Yellowstone National Park - Yellowstone National Park OP-RAMG-02 (version 2) | ecosystem: Environmental > Aquatic > Thermal springs > Hot (42-90C) ...
AGCGACAAAACCGATAACAGGCCAATGTTCTACATCGCCACGGGCTACAAAAATACATTTCGTTGCATAATGAAGCAAAAGGGTATCTATATAGCTAATATGATTAGCCACTATAAAGCAGGGAACTTTAGGAACGGTGCCTTCAATATGAACCTTTATACCGCAGACTATGACAAAAATTCTCGCCCATGTGTGTAATAAATACCGTCGGATTTTTCGGTCTGTCTGTTCGGAGAAAAAGGAAATGGGATAAACTAAACAGCGAAGAGAAAATAAGATAGGAGCCATAATAAAAAATAGGAACACTAACCTATATATGGCACGCAATTTAGAAGCGGATTTATGTAAATATTTGGCTTGCATATAACTGAAGTAAAGGGACAATAGATTTGTATTTTATAGGGTTCAAATATATACAAAACAATTGTTAGAAGTTTAACAAAAAATTATATAAAAGACAAATGTTTATTTTCACGCTAATTCTATTTTACAATCTTGGTGCGTTCTTAATATATAATACTATCTAAATTAATATATCCATAAAAACTTGAATTTTTAATTATGAGGAGAAGTAAATAGTGAATAAGAAAATATTAGGGATTTTCTTTTTAATTATTTTTCTTGTGGTTGGCGTTCCTTTTTTAGCTGTTGTAAAGAATATAATTGTTTTACAGATGGCAATGTCTTCGCAGGAAGAACCTGCACAACCTGGCAAGAAACCACCTCCTGCTCCTCCTTTATTGAATGAATCAAATTTAGTGGGAACAGCGTGGGTAGTAAAACATCCACAAATACCTGTAGCAGTAACAATAACATTAAATTCAGGAGGACAGGCGATAGCTACAGTTCCACCGGAGTTTTCTGCACTTGCAATACAGATGATAGGAACTGACCGTCTGGCGGGGACATGGAGTGTTAACGGGGCTAAACTTATAGCCTCTGTTGATTTTAAGGGACAAAAACATACTGTTGAATGTGACATTATTGGTGATAAAATATATTATCAGGATAGAGAAATCCAACGGGCTAAATAATCTTTATACAGGAGAATTTTTATGAAACGGGGACTGGTTATTTTTTTTATCGTCCTCGCGATAATATTAGGATTACCTTTTTTGGCAGGACTAAAAAATCAATTTTCAAGTAGTATTCCACAAACCACTTCGGGGACAAAAACAGAAAATCCTGAAAGTCCAGCGAATTCTGCCCCTCCAGTCTCTACACCAGCAGTTCCACCCCCACAAGTACCTCAAATGCAATATCAAGTCCCTGTTGTTCCTCAGGGTCCACCAGATTTTACAGGCACAGCATGGAGCATCCCTACGCCTTATGGAGTAGTTCAGGTTAGTTTAAATCCGGGCGGACAGGCGGTTGCTTCTCATCCCATGGTAGGAACAATAACAGGGAATTGGCGAGTGCAAGGAAATAAAATTGTAGCGACTGTCTCTTTCATGGGACAAACCCAAACAGTCGCCGCAGATATTTGTGGCAATACACTTTGTTATAATGGACAACCTTTGCAGAGACTTCGCTAAAAAAGGAGTATTGTATGGCAGGTAGATTTGTTGACCAGGTTGTGCTTATTACAGGTGCTTCTTCTGGCATAGGGGAAGCAACGGCTTATGAATTTGCGAAAGAAGGGGCGAAAGTAGCACTTGTTGCTCGCAGAAAAGATAGACTTGAAAAGGTTAAAGAAACCATTATTCAAAATAAAGGAATTGCTGAATTCTTTGTCGCTGATGTTACAAATTATGAGGAATTAAAAAAAGCGGTAGAAGAAATCATTCGAACCTGGGGAAAATTGGATGTTGTATTAGCCAATGCTGGGATGGGAGTACCGGGACATATCCTGCAATTAAAAGCAGAGGATTTCCGTAGACAGTTTGAAACAAATTTCTTTGGTGTTATTAATACTATTGAACTAGCTCTGCCCTATCTTATTAAACAAAAAGGGCGGTTAGGCATTGTTGGAAGTGTAGCAGGAAGGGTTTTTACTCCCTTATCTGCACCATATTGCAGTAGCAAGTCTGCAATTGTTGCACTTTCGGAATGTATATATTATGACCTGAAACCTATGGGGGTATCTGTAACCTTAATTAACCCGGGGTTTGTCAAAAGTGAAATACGCCATAAAAATAAATATGGCGAATTGACTGACCGCCCTGACCCGGTTCCTTCATTTTTAGTAATGCCCACAGAGAAAGCGGCCCAACAAATTGTTTGTGCGTTATATCATCGGAAGCCAGAAATAATTATTACAAAGCATGGGAAACTTTCCATCTTCTTTGGAAGACATTTTCCCAGAACTTATCGTTTTTTATTAGGAATTCTTTCCCGAAAAAGTGTAAAAAGAATTCCATTACCGGTATATCCTGATGATAAGAAATAGAAATGAGCAATATTATCTAATATATAGACTATTTCACAAAATAAGCCCGTTTAATATAATCCAAATCGGGGAACATGCGATTTAAATAATCGTTACCTTGCAATTTAATCATCATCTGGTCGGGTGTTTGTCCATATTTGGGATTAATTCGTTCTATTACATCCATTCCCTCAATAACACGGGCAAAGGGTGCAAAACCCATTGAATCTAATCGTGTATTGTCGTCCAAATTTATAAATAATTGCGTAGAGCGAGAATTAGCCATTGATGTCTTTGCGTAAGTCACCGTGCCTTTTAAATTGCTTGTTTTGACCGGGTCATCTTTTATGGTCCTTTCTCCATATTTGATATTTAATTGAGGGTCACCTGCAATACCAAATTGAACCACAAAACCTGGAACCACACGGAAAAAACGGGCATTATCATAAAACTTAACTTTTAATAATTCGTAAAAATGTTCAACACCAATAGGAGCCCATTCTTTATGGCACTCTATAGTAAAGTTTCCGTTAGAACATTCAAAACGGACTTTGAAAATATCCGGGGCTTTTTCAGGCATTTTTTCTATGGGAATTTCTTCCGCATTGTTTGTGGGAGTTGCTATATTCTGATTTTCTGATGGTGTTGAATTTTGCATATCTTTTCCTGCTTCGGTTGGAGTTGTTTTTGTTTCTTCTTTTGCTACCTCTTCAATCTGTTTTAATTTTTTCAGGGCTTCTTCCGCTTTTTCCATTTGGGCTCGTGTTAAACGAGGCTGGGCAAAAAACCATGAGTAAACCCCGATGATGACAATACCCGCTATTAAGACAAGGGGGATAAGAAAAAATTTATTCTTTGCCATACAGTATCCTCTTTTCTCTCTTTGTAAATATTCTTTATTTTGTATATAGTAAAATAAGTAAGTTAGTATAAACAAATATATTCATGTTATACAATGGTAATATAAAACAATTATTTATGTTCATTCATTTCTGGATGGAGGAAATTTTTATGCGAACAATGATACTTTTAGCCGTTTTTTTAGCAACATTATCCTTCTGTTTCATTCATGCTGAAGCCCTTGAATTAACTTTGAGTGTTAGTGGGACGATGGATGAAATTATGAAAGTTCTGGATTGTTTAAGGCAATCTGGGTTGGGATTATCTACATCCCGAACGGACACAGACCCGTTCCGAGTGCATATATATAGTTCCAATGAACCTGTAAAAGAAGAGGTAAAAGAGAGTATTACTGTGGGTTTTACGGAAATAAAAACAGAACCTGAAAGTCCCATTGCAGGAACATCATTAAAATTATCTGCTAAAATCATCGACACTCTTGACATTGTAGATACTGTGTCTGTAAGTGTTTTTGGGACTTCTATTTCTTCCGATTTAAAGGATGATGGGCAAAATGGTGATGAAGTTGCGGGTGATGGAATCTGGACAGGAATTTTTAATATTCCTACAGATGTTATGGGTAATAAAACATTTATATTAACTGCCTTTGATGAAAAAGGAAAGATTATACAGTTGAAAATGGATGATGGCACTCTTAAACCTGTAATAGGAACTTATGAGTGTATTATACAATCCCCTGAAAAAAATCAGAATTAGACATTTATCAAAAGGAGCAGGGATTTGAAATCTGAAACTATACGATTTTTAGACCGCTGGGTGGGAATTTTGTTGTGTTTTTTGTTAACAATATTTCATAGGTTAGTCCATATTTTTAATTTATCTCCAACTAAAGTTCACAATCCTAAAAAGATTTTATTTGTTAAACTTATTGAACAGGGGGCTATGGTTCTGGCATGTCCTGCTCTTGAAAAAGCCAAAAAGTGGGTAGGTGAAAATAATGTATATGTTTGTGCCTTTAATAAGAATTGTTTTGTATTACCTATTTTAAGGGTATTACCTGAGGAAAATATTATAGAAATTGATACATCGCATTTTTGGACACTTCTTCGTGATGTAATAAAGTTCTTTTTTAAATGCCGTAAGTTAGGAATAGATACCACTATTGATTGTGAGTTTTTTTCGAGAGGTTCTGCGATAGTTACCTATTTAAGTGGAGCAAAAGCACGAATAGGAATGCATGGGTTTTTAAACGATGCTCCCTATCGTGGAGATTTGATGACCCATAAAGTAAGTTATAATCCCTACATACACACAAGTTATATTTACCTTTTAATGGTTGAAGCGTTAAAAGAATATCCTGGTGAAATACCCTTGTTAAAGGTTCCCTTTTTACATGAGGATATAACTATTCCCCGTTATTTACCTGATAAAGAACGACTGGAAAAGTGGAAAAAATTGTTAGGAAAAGATAACGAAGCAAATCAAAATAAACCGTATATTATTTTTACTCCGAATACTCATGACCTGCTACGCGTTCGGAAATGGGATATAGAAAATTATTTAAAATTAGCCAGAAAATTGATTGAAAAATTTTCCAATATAACTTTTGTATTAACAGGATTTTTAGAAGAGCGAGAATCGTTAAATCGGTTTGAAAAGGAAATAGGAGGGAATTATTTCATAAACCTTGCAGGAAAAACAGATTTTGAAGATTTACTTACCCTTTATACTCTTTGTGATGTTTTAGTTACCAATGACAGCGGACCTGCCCATTTTGCAACAACTTCGGATATTGATATTGTAGTTTTATTTGGACCTGAAACCCCCGTTTTATTCTCTCCTGTAGGAGAACGGGTTCATATCCTTTATACAAACCTTGCATGCAGTCCCTGTTTAAATGCCTATAATTACCGCTTCTCATTTTGCGAGAATAATAAATGTTTAAAATCCATCTCCGTTGACACGGTATTTGAAGAAGTATATAAATGTATACAACAGAGAAAAAAGGAACCTCCTATTTTGAATTAAAAATGAATCTAATCACTCCTTTATATACAGGAATAAAGATATTAAATGTCTTATATAGCCGATGGCGCGGGATTATACCCTCTTATCTGCCTATTCTTATTGCTTTTGTAACATACCGTTGTAATCTCCGATGTATAATGTGTGGTCTTTGTGAATTACGGGAACATACGAATCCTGATGAATTAACAACGGAAGAATGGAAATCTGTAATACAATCGGCAAAAAAATTAGGGACTTTCATCATTTCAATATCGGGTGGGGAACCTCTATTAAGAAAAGACCTTGAAGAAATAATATGTTTTGCAGAGGGGAACAAAATATCCACACATTTATGCACCAATGGAACACTTATTGATAAAGATAGAGCCAAAACACTTCGAGAGTCCGGACTAAAAACAATTTCTTTTTCTCTGGATAGTGCCATTGAAGAAGTCCATGACGCTATTCGTGGTAAAGGACAGTATCAAAAAACGATTACGGGTATTCAAAACATTCGCTGTATTGCCCCTGAAATTCGCATTAGTATTAATACTGTCATTACGAAGACGAATTTCAGGAACATATCATCTCTTGTCCCACTTGCTAAAAAATTGGGGGCTGTTCAAATCAAATTTGCACCAATTCATTCTAATCTCCTACATCGTTTCAAAAACGAAAAGGCGTGGGAAGAATTATTTTTTAATGAAAAAGAACTGCAGGAACTTGATAACGAACTAACAAAAGCAAAAAATTTATGTAAAATAGAACGGATTTTAACTACTTCAGACCGTTTCTATAGTGGTATATCAAGAAGTTTTTTGGAACAAAATATTTTTACATGTTTTGCGGGTTTTCTGGATTGCACTGTGGCTCCGGATGGTAAAGTAGGGGCTTGTTGTGATATAGAAACTCCTTTATCTGTTCGAGAACAAGCTTTGGATAAGATATGGAAGTCAGCAGCATTCCATACGGCAAGGCAAAAGGTGTGTCAATGTAAGAAATATTGTTGGGATACTACAAATACAGAGTTTAGTTTAAGATTAAACCCAAAAACTATGGTTTCCGAACTTCCTACGATGTTGAAAGAGGTTCTTTTTTATCTAAAATAGATGGGCTCTGGTTAAAATTAAAATTAATCCTATCATCTGGAGATATGTCAATATATACATATCCCCCCTGTTCTAATTTGCCGAACAATATTTCGTCAGCAAGAGGTGTTTCAATCTCTTTCTGAATAAGGCGTGCTAAGGGTCTTGCCCCTAATCGGGTATCATAACCTTTTTCAGCCAACCATTTACGGGCATTGGGACTTAATTCCAGAGCCACTTGTTTCTCTATGAGTTGAGATTTAATACGATTAATAAACTTATCTACAATCATTTTCATTACTTCAATGTTTAGAGGGCTAAAGGAAACGATAGCATCCAATCGGTTACGAAATTCTGGAGACATTGTTTGTTCGATAGCTTTTATACTTTTTCGTTCTGCATCATTTTGAGACATTGTAAAACCGATGGATTGGGAATATAGTTCACGGGCACCTGCATTGGAGGTCATAATCAGGATTACATTTCGAAAATCTGCTCTCTTCCCCATATTATCGGTTAAGGTGGCTTCATCCATAACTTGAAGTAATATATTAAACAAATCAGGATGCGCTTTTTCGATTTCATCCAGTAGAAGCACTGTATAGGGATGTCTGCGTATTTCATCAACAAGAATACCGCCCTGTTCAAATCCTATATATCCCGGTGGAGCACCGATTAAGCGGGCTACGGCATGTTTCTCCATATACTCACTCATATCATATCTTGCGAAATGATTACCTAAAATAAAAGCAAGTTGTCTGGCAACCTCTGTTTTTCCAACGCCTGTGGGTCCTGTAAATAGGAAACACCCAATAGGACGGTTGGGTTTTCCTAATCCGGCACGGGAACGGCGAATGGCTTTAACTACCATTTCTATGGCTTCGTCCTGTCCGAAAACAACAGACTTCAATTCTTCTTCAAGGTTTTTAAGCTTTTCGCGGTCTGCAGAATTGACAGTGCGTAATGGAATTTGTGCCATATCGGCAATAGTTCGTTCAATATCTTTGACATCTACTGTTATAGGAGATTCCTTAGCTTCGATACGAACCATAGCAGCGGACTCATCCAGAACATCTACTGCTTTATCGGGCAGGAAACGGTCGTTTAAATACTTTGCGGACAGGTCAACGGAGGCGACCAACGCTTCATCTGTAAATTCCACTTTATGGTGTTGTTCATAATGTCCTTTTAATCCACGGACAATCTGAATACATTCTTCTATTGTAGGTTCGTTAACATCAATTTTCTGGAATCGTCTTGAAAGTGCTCTGTCTTTTTCGAAATGATTTTTAAATTCTTCATAAGTCGTTGCTCCGATACAATGCAATTCTCCACTAGCTAAAAAGGGCTTTAATATGGAAGCGGCATCAATACTGGATTCTGTTGTGCTACCGGCACCTACTAAAGTATGAATTTCATCAAAGTAAAGTATTGCATTTTTCTTTTTTAATACCTCATTGATTAATGACTTTATCCTTTGTTCAAAATCACCACGATATTTCGTTCCCGCAAGCATACCTGGTAAATCTACCATGTATAATTCTAGATCTTTCATGGAATCAGGGACTTTACCATCGGCTATTCGCTGGGCTAATCCTTCAACAATGGCTGTTTTCCCTACGCCAGGTTCACCTACAAAAATAGGATTGTTTTTTCTTCTTCTACAAAGAACGCGAATAGCCCTTTGAATTTCCTTTTCCCGACCTATTACTGGGTCTATTTTCCCTTTTCTCGCTTTCTGGACAAGATTAACAGTAAAACTTTCCAGGATACTATTTGTTTTTCTGTCTCTTTCGCGTTCTCTACTGACATCGGGTTCTTGTTCATAACGCTCGTAACGGTTGGCATGTGAAATATATTCTAAAATTTCCAGACGGGTAACACCTTCTTGATACAGAAAATATGCGGAATGAGAATCTTCTTCCTCAAATAATGCAGCGAGAATATCACCGGCATCTACTTCAGACTTGCTTGAATTTTGGACATGATATACGGCACGCTGGATTAATCGGTCAAAAGCAGGGGTTTGCTGAAGGTTTAATTCCACACTTTTGGGGACTTTTGAGATATATTCATCGAAGAAAGTATTCAATTTCTTACGCAACCGTTCAATATTACATCCACAATATTGAAGTATTTCTTTGCCATAAGGGTCGTCCAATAAAACATAAAGCAAGTGTTCTGGGCATAAGTACTCATGCCTTCTTTTTCTTGCTTCTTTTAGAGCATTTCCAATGGCTTTTTGAATTTCTTTACTTAACATATACGAAGCCTTTTTATAGTATTAACGATTGTAAGTTTATATATAATAACAATATTTTCATAAAAATTATTCAGGGCTGATAGAACATTTTAATGGGAAACCGTTTTCCCTTGCTATTTGATGAACCGCTTCTACCTTTGCTTCGGCAACAGAACGAATATAAATACCCGCTACGCCAATTCCTTCGCGATGAACTTTTAACATTATACGAACAGCCTCATCATGGGATTTGTTGAAAATATTTCTTAATATGTAAACAACAAATTCCATCGTCGTATAATGGTCATTATGCAATAGAACCCGATAAAGTCTCGGAAGTTCTATTGTATTTTCATCTTTAACTTGTTTTTCTTGTTCTGTCCCCGCTGAAGACATTTCTTAACCTCTATGCTTTATATTATAATTATACAATAATCCAGAATTAGACACATAAAAGCAAAAAAACTTGACAAACTATATTTAAAAGTAATATTTTAATTAAAATTGATTTTGAGGGTTTTTTTCAATGAAAAGTTGCTATAGATGTGGGAATCCTTGGGAAAGTATTACGAAAAAGCAGCCGGGGGTAAAGGAGACATGTCCGAAATGTAATGCATACTTGCATTGTTGCAATAATTGTAGATGGTATACACCGGGGAAACCCAATAACTGTATGATACCGAATACAGAATATGTAGCAGACCGAGAAGGACCGAATTTTTGTGATGAATTCGAGATGAAAGAAGGAAATCTGGATACATCATGGGAAGAACAAAAGAACAAAGCAAAAAAAGAATTTGAAAAACTTTTTGGAAATGGATAATATATGGAAAATACAATTTGTTCAGCACCAACAGAAAAGGAATCGTTTGAAATTATGTCATCAAACACACAGGAGAAAGAAGCCATTATTCACATTCTCATTGTAGATGACCGGGAAAACATGAGAAATTTACTTTCTCAGACTTTCCTGGAAATGGGCTTCAAGGTCAGTGTCGCTTCTACGGGTGAGGAAGCCATAGATAAAATAACCCGTCATTTATTTCACATTGTAATTACAGACCTGAGTATGCCTGGAAAATCCGGTATGGATGTCCTGCGTTATGTTAAAAGTGTATCACCGGAAACAGAGGTAATTATTATCACGGCTTATGGGACTATTGAAATCGCTGTGGAAGCGATGCGATTAGGGGCACATGATTTTATTACCAAACCGTTCCAATTAGCTGTTTTACAAAATAAAATTTCGAAGTTGGCAAAACAAATACAAATAAAAAATACGAATAGAGCCCAGACATGGATACATCCTTCTGTTCAACATTTAGTAGGAGAAAGTGCTCAAACAAGGCAATTGCGTCAAATTATTGCACGAGTTGCACCTACAAAGAGTTCGGTTTTAATAACAGGACCCAGTGGTGTAGGGAAAGAACTTGTAGCAAGGGCATTGCATGAAGCAAGTCCACGACGGGATGAACCTTTTATTGCATTGAATTGTGCGTCATTGGCTCCTACCTTGCTGGAAAGTGAATTATTTGGACATGAGAAAGGAGCCTTTACAGGGGCAACTTCGAGAAGGGAAGGACGGTTCGAACGGGCACATAAGGGAACTCTGTTTCTTGACGAAGTGGGTGAAATAGACCCCAGTGTTCAGGTAAAGTTATTGCGTGTGCTTCAGGATGGAGAGTTTGAGCGTGTAGGAGGGACAGAAACCATTAAGGTGGATGTCCGTATAGTGGCTGCAACAAATCGAGATTTAAGACAGGCTATAGTTCAGGGAACATTTCGGGAAGATTTTTATTATCGCCTGAATGTATTTTCCATATATGTTCCGCCGTTAAAGGAAAGACCCGATGATATTCCTGCTTTGGTAGAACATTTTTTGAATAAGTTCAGTATGGAGTTAAGGAAAGAAGTATATGAGGTAGATGATGAAGTTCTTGATTTGTTCTTACGATATCCCTGGCCCGGGAATATCCGTGAATTGGAAAATATTATGGAACGGGCTATCGTTTTAGCAACAGGACCTCAGGTAACAATCAATGAGATGCCTTTTGAATTGCAAAACTATATAGAAAAGAACTTACAGGTAGAATCTGAAAATAAAGATTTGCAGCAGGGGAAGGAAGATTTATCTCTGGAACAACATACAGAACGGTTAGAAAGGGAACTGATACTTAAAGCGTTAGAAAAATTCCATTGGAATAAAACTCGAGCAGCGGAATTGTTGGGGATTAAACGAACCACTCTCCAATATAGAATTAAAAGACTTGGATTGGAATAAAGGTTTTATTTCTGTAAAATAGGCAATCTTGTTTATATACATTGAAATAGATAGGGAGAGTTCTTTTAACAAGGATAATTTCATAAGCAGAGATATATAACATAATTTGTGTTATTATAAAATTTGTTAAAAAGAAGGGAAATATCTATGAACCTATTGTTTATTCTTTTATGCCCAGGTATATATACAGGATATGAACCGACATGGGAGTCATTAGACCAGAGACCTAATCCGCAATGGTTTGAAGATGCAAAGTTTGGCATTTTTATTCATTGGGGAGTATACTCTGTGCCCTCATGGGGACCCAAAGACCAATATGCGGAGTGGTATTGGTATTACATGGAGGATAAAAATAGCGAGACATGGAAATTTCATAAAGAAAAGTATGGTGAAAAATTTAAATATCAGGACTTTGCTCCTATGTTTAAGGCAGAATTGTTCGACCCGGACCAATGGGCGGATATATTGAAACGGTCGGGGGCAAAGTATGTGGTGCTTACTTCAAAACATGTAGAGGGTTTCTGTCTCTGGCCTGCACCGCATAGTTGGAATTGGAATTCTGTGGATGTAGGACCCCATCGAGACTTAGCAGGTGATTTGATAACCGCAGTAAGGAAAGTGGGGTTGAAAATGGGGTTTTATTACTGCATGTATGAATGGTTTAATCCACTATATAATACAGATGTTAATAAATATGTAGATGAATATATGCTACCGCAGATGAAGGACTTGATTATCCGTTACAAACCGGATGTGTTCTGGCCTGATGGTGAATGGGACCATCCAAGTTCGGTATGGCGTAGTACGGAGTTCCTGAGCTGGTTATTTAATGAATCGCCTGCACCAAAGGATATTGCCATAAACGACCGTTGGGGTAAGGAATGTCGGAATATTCATGGTGGTTTTGCCACGCCCGAATATGGAAATATCCCTGAAGGACATTTGATTAAACAGGGTAGGTTTGAAGAGTGTCAGGGTATGGGCAAATCATTTGGTTTAAATAGAAATGAAGATGCGGATTGCTATCGTAGCACAACGGAGTTGCTTCACCTGCTAATAGACAATGTGTCGCGAGGAGGCAATCTCTTATTAGATATAGGTCCTTCTGCAGATGGACGAATTCCGGAGATAATGCAGGAACGATTATTGGAGATGGGTAAATGGTTAGAAGTTAATGGTGACGCCATCTATGGAACGGATGTGTGGAAAGATGCTCCCAAAATAGAAGATTTTCGTTTTACTCGTAAAGGGAATGCTATTTATGCCATTGCTCTGAAATGGCCCTCTGAAAAATGGTCAATTCCTAAATCCAATGAATTTCAAACAATACCTCATGTTACTTTGTTAGGCACTGATATAGTAATCCCTGTTGAGAATGGTAATGATATGTGGATAATGACAACTCCATATGTTTCGCCTGCACAAATTCTCTGCCAGCACGCCTGGGTTTTCAAATTTACATTTTAAATCTTTCCCCCATTCAGTGAAACACTAAATATTGCGTATCCATCTACAAATATCACAGGATTTTTGTTTGTAGGTTTCTAATCACAAATTATTACGAATGAAAAAGATTTTTACTTTAGAGAATGTAATACAGCAAAAGATTTCTTTCTTTTGTTATTTCAGTTTGGCAATTCCTTTTTGGGCGATGTCTTTGCGGTAGTGCATACCTTCAAAGTGGATTTTTTGAATAGCATTGTAAACACGCTGAACAGCGGATATAAGGTCTTTGTCCCAACCCGTAACATTGATTACACGACCGCCGTTTGTATATAGTTTTCCATCTTGTTCTGCCGTACCTGCGTGAAATACAACTATATTGGGGTCTTTTTCTGCTTCTGGAATACCTGTAATTTCTTTACCTTTTTCATAACTACCGGGATAGCCCTTACTTGTTAGAGCTACAGTAACACAAGCATAGGGAGAATATTCAATAGAGTATTTATTTAGAGTTTCTTCGACAACAGCCCAGAAAAGAGGAACTATATCGGATTCCATGCGGGGTAGTATTGCTTGAGTTTCCGGGTCACCGAATCGGACATTGAACTCAATTACATAGGGATTTTGTTTCGGGTCTATCATTAATCCGGCATATAAAATACCTTTGAACGGGGTATTTTCGTTGGCCATCGTTTTGATAGTGGGTTTTAATATTCTTTTTAATATTTTACTTTCAACCTCTGTTGTAACCACAGGTGCTGGTGAATAGGCACCCATACCGCCTGTATTGGGACCTTTATCATCATCGAATACGGGTTTGTGGTCCTGACTGCTTGTAAGTGGGAGGACATGTTTCCCATCGGAGAAGGCAAGTATACTGGCTTCTTCCCCAGATAGGAATTGTTCGATAACTACTTTTTCGCCTGCGGAACCGAAAACTTTTTTGCTCATAGATAGTTCAATGGCTTGAAATGCGGTATCTTCATCGTGGGCTACAGTTACGCCTTTTCCTGCAGCAAGACCATCGGCTTTTATCACAACAGGCACGCCATGAGCACGGACATATTCCTTTGCAGAATCTTCATCCGTAAAGATTGCATATTCCGCAGTTGGTATATTGGCTTTTCGCATTAATTCTTTTGCGAAAGATTTACTGGCTTCCAATTGGGCAGATTTTGCCGAGGGACCAAATACAGGGATATTTTCCGTTTCTAAGTAATCAGCAATCCCTAAAGCAAGAGGTTCTTCGGGACCTACAACAACCAGATGAATTTTTTTTTGTTTAATATAGTCCTTAATGGCTTTGAAGTCTTTGATATTAATAGAGGCACAGGTGGCTTTTTCTAATTTTTTAATACCAGGGTTGCCAGGGATAGCATATACATGTTCGACTTCCGGACTTTGGTGAATCTTCCAGCATAAAGCATGTTCTCTACCGCCACTGCCTAATACCAATATACGCATAGGAATTTCTCCTGATTATAAATGTCTGTTTGTTATTTTAAAAATTAAGCCTCTCTTTCCCGTTTAGGTATTTCCTCCGAAGGAGGTGTGGCTTTGCGGTCGAGAAATTCCGCAATTGCACGGTCATAACGGGAAGTGCAGAAAAAAGCCTCTTGAGCGAGGCGATAACGCGTTACAAATGAGACACAACCATCGTGAGCTCGCATTTCATGCATAACGAGTGGATAGTAAATCCTATCTACGACGACGGTTACATAGCGGAAATTTTTTGCTGCGGAACGAATCATGGTAATACCGCCGATATCAATCTGGTCAAACAGTTCATCTACGGAACCTGCGGATTGCTCGATGATTCGGGGTATAGGTTTGGGATTTACCACGACAAGGTCTATTTCCGGGAAGTGATATTGTTGCATCTGTTCAAGGTGCAGTTTGTTATCACGCAAAGCAAGCAATCCGGCGTGTATTTTGGGGTGTAATGTTTTGAGCCTTCCACCGAGGATTTCGGGAATACCGGTATACTCACCTATATAAATAGAGGGAATTCCATTTGCCTGTAATAATTCATTTGTTCCTACCGTTGCGATTATTTCCACATGATATTCATGTAAAAATTTTGCAAATTCAATTAGGTCGCTTTTGTCATAGCAACTGATAACGGCTCTTTTTATTTTTCGCATGGGTTTCTCCTGAGACACTTGTTTTATTTTTATATATTGTAATCTCACTCATTGCCAAAGCCCAAAACTATATGTAATGAAAATTCGTAAGATACATTTTAACACAATCACGGATTTTATATTCATTTTGCTGTTATAAAAGTGAAATTTTATCGTTATCAAAGGAAACAGTTATTTCTCCATTTAATAGTTTCATGATTTCCTGAATATCAATCCAGGCTTTCTTTTTATCGGCAGGATTTCTCAATAGATATGCAGGGTGATATGTTACCCGCAGGGGAATTCCGTGATAATTGTGCCACTTTCCCCTCAATTCATTTAGGGGGGCATCGGTTTTAAGCAATGTTTGGGCGGCAATTCTCCCTAAAGCACAAACGACTTTAGGGCGGATTAATTCTAATTGGCGAATGAGATAGGGTTCGCAATTCATTACTTCCATAGGATTGGGGTCGCGATTGTTTGGGGGACGACATTTCAAGACATTACAAATATAAACATCCTCACGACGCATTTTCATACCTTTGACGATAATATCGGTTAATAACTGTCCCGCTCTCCCCACAAAGGGCAATCCCTGTCGGTCTTCTTCGGCACCGGGTGCTTCACCTACGAAAACTAATTCTGCGTGAGGATGGCCAGTTCCAAATACGGTATTTGTCCTATCTTCATGAATAGGGCACTTTTTGCATACCGATACTTCTTTGTTGATTAAATCAAGTTGGTGCTGGATATCGAAAATAGGTGGGTTTTCTTCTGTCTTTTCATATACCATCTCCTGCGATACTGTATTATTTTCAATAGCCATCCAAGGAACTTCGTTTTTTACATCATCTTCATTAGCGTTCATTATCTGGAATAGATGTTTTGCATAAGACCGGGTATCAAAAGCATTCCATCGCTGCAAAAATTCAGGGGAAACCGTTATTGTATTTTTTTGTTTCGCCTCATGTTGCAAAAAACTTAATAACTCATCCAGTATTTCGTTTATCTCTTTTTGAATATCCATTAAAAAATCTCGCTCTGCTTTTTGTATATAATATATGTAAAGTTACTTTGGGCATAACTATTTTAATAAACCTGAATCGGAATTTTGAAATCAATGAATCCTGAAGAGGCCATCATACATCAACTTGTTAGAAAGCATTTAACGCTGGCTACAGCAGAATCGTGCACAGGTGGGCTTATCTCACACCGTTTAACAAATGTTTCTGGGTCATCTGCGGTATTCGTTGGAGGTATTGTAGCCTATAGTAATGAAGTTAAAAAATCCTTGTTAGGGGTTTTGGAATCTTCATTGGTAGCATATGGAGCCGTGAGTAATCCTGTTGCCCTTGAAATGGCTCAGGGTATTTGCAATAGATTAAATAGCGATATGGGTGTTGGCGTAACAGGTATTGCCGGACCTACGGGAGGAACAGCGGAAAAGCCTGTAGGGTTGGTATATATTTCCGTGGTTTCTCTACCCTATAACATACATATAGTTAAAGAATGTCGGTTTCATGGAAGTCGTTCTGAAATAAAACAGCAGACATCGGATACTGCTTTGAATTTATTACTTGAAGTTATAAATAGCATAAATGGAAGGGAAGATACTCATGAATAATGAATTTGTTCATTTACATACCCATTCCGAATACAGTTTGTTAGACGGGATGTCAAAGATTGAAGATTTAATTCAACTTTGCTATAAATATCGTATGCCTGCATTAGCATTGACAGAGCATGGCAATATGTTTAGCACGGTTCCGTTTTATAAGACCTTAAAGAAATTGAAGCCGGAGAGTGATTTTCAACTTAAACAAATTATTGGTGCAGAATTATATGTAGCCCCTAAAAGTAGGACGGATAAAAAAGCAAAAGAATTTGACCGCAGTTATTATCATCTTCTTTTACTTTGTGAAAATGAAATTGGATACAAGAATCTATGTCAATTAATTTCCGCAGGTTATACAGACGGCTTTTATATCAAGCCTCGTGTGGATATGGAATTGTTGTCTCAACATCATGAAGGATTAATCGTAAGTAGTGCTTGCATTAGCAGTCGGATAGCGAAAGCCATTTATTATGATAACGACAATATGGCAGTAGATACATTAAATCAACTCATAGATATATTTGGAAAAGACCATGTATTTTTGGAAATTATGTATCATTCTTTGCCGGATGAGGATAAGGTTAACAGGGGGATAATTGAATTATCCAAGAAGTATTCCATTCCCCTGATAGCAACGCAGGATTCACACTATACAAGCCCGGAAGATTCGGAAGCCCATGAAGTATTGTTGTGTATTCAATCGCAAACTACGCTGATGGATGAAAAACGATGGCGGTTTGGCAGTAATGAATTTTATTTTCGTAGCCCGCAAGAGATGTATGAGATATTTAAGGATTATCCTGAGGCTTGTCAAAATACACTTCGAGTCGCAGAAATGTGTCAGGGCCATATTATTAAAAAGCGTAATTTAATTCCTAAATATATACCCGAGGATAATTCGGATGCCTATACCTTTTTAAGAAGATTAGTTGATGAAGGTTTTAAAAAGAGATTTGGTAATAAAATTCCGTCGGGTTATAAAGAGCGAGCTGAATATGAATTATCTACCATTGCAGAACTAAAATTTGTAGATTATTTTCTTGTAGTATGGGATATTGTTCACTTTGCCAAAACACATGGAATTCCTGTGGGACCGGGTAGAGGTTCTGCGGCAGGAAGTCTTGTGGCTTACCTTCTGGAAATTACGGATATAGACCCCATTCGCTATCAACTTTTGTTTGAACGATTTTTAAATCCGCAACGCGTGAGTATGCCTGATATTGATATTGACTTTGCAGATGACCGACGGATGGAGGTTGTCCAGTATGCTATTCAGAAGTATGGGAAAGATAATGTGTCTCTTATTGCGACTTTTCAACGCTCACTGGCAAGGAATGTCGTCCGTGATGTAGGCCGTGTGTTAGGTATCAGTTATGGGGAAGTTGACCAAATAGCGAAAATGATACCTACGGGGAAACATACCCTAAATGAAGCGTTGGAAATGGAACCTGAACTTAAAAAGCGAATAGAAGCGGAGCCCAATTTACAACGATTGTGGAAATTTGCTCTTAAATTGGAAGGGACTGTCCGTAATTCAGGCACACATGCGGCAGGAGTTGTAATTTGCGATAAACCCATCGTTAACTTTATTGCTACTTATAAAGAAAAAAATTCTGAGTTTATATCCACACAAGCAGAAAAAGAATGCGTGGAGGAATTAGGTCTATTGAAAATGGACTTCTTAGGGTTAAAAACATTGAGTGTTATTCATAACACATTAAAGTTGATAAAAAAGCATAAAGGTATTGATTTGGATATAAATAAAGTTTCTTTAGAAGATAAGAAAACATTTCAGATGCTTCAAGAAGGATTTACCCTGGGCGTGTTCCAATTAGAAAGCGAAGGGATGCGAAATCTCTCGATTCGATTAAAGGTACAATCCTTAGAGGAGATTGTGGCTTTGGTGGCTCTATTTCGTCCCGGACCTATGAAATATATTGACACATTTATTGAGAACAAATTTAAGCCGGAAAGGATACAATATTGGCATCCGATGTTGGCACCGGTGGTAAAAGAAACCTACGGAATACCTATCTATCAGGAGCAGGTTATGCAAATAGCCCAGCGGTGTGCAGGATTTTCATTACCTGAATCGGATATGTTGCGTCAGGGTATGGCAAAAAAGAAAATGGATATTGTAGAAGCAAAAAGATTGCCGTTTATTGAAGGTTGTATAAAGAACGGAATTGACAAACAAACCGCAGAACAAATTTTTACAAATATTGAGGATTTCGCAAACTATGGCTTTAATAAATCTCATAGTGTTGCTTATGCCCTGTTAGCCTATCAAACCGCCTACTTGAAGGCAAATTATCCGGAAGAGTATATGTGTGCCTTGTTAACCAAAGAAGTGGATAATCTCGAAAAAATCTCTCTGTATATTAACGAATGTAATCGGATGGGCATTTCTGTATTGCCGCCGGATGTAAATAAGAGTGATGTGGTCTTTTCAATAGAGGATAAAACCATCCGCTTTGGATTGGGTGTTATAAAAAATGTAGGTATGGGGGTTTGTGAATTAATTGTAAACGAGCGAGAAGCGAATGGCTGTTACAAAGATATTTTTGATTTCTGTTGCCGACTTAACCCGCGGCAAATTAACAAACGAGTGTTAGAAAACTTGATTAAAGCGGGTGCTATGGATTCATTTGGGGTAACCCGACAAAGTCTTTTTGAATCTATAAACATAGCTATGGCAGAGGGGCAACGCGCCAGTAAAGAACGCTCCTCTGGACAAATAAGTCTTTTTGGGGATGTCCCCATTACCTCTCTCAATACCAATATTCATAATGAAATTGTTCCGAAGGAAGAATGGCCATTGTTACAGAAACTTTCTTATGAAAAAGAGGTAATAGGAATATATATATCGGGACATCCATTAGAGCAATATAAAGATATATTTAAATTATGGACTACACCGAAAGATACCGTTGAAAAGAAAGGGGAAGGAGAGGATGTTATTTTAGGAGGAATTATTATTGATGTGAAATATCATAATGCAGCCAAAGGGAAAATGGCTTTTATTAAATTGGATGATACTGAACGGCAATATGAAATAACCTGTTTCTCAGATACCTACGAAAAGTCAAAAGATTTGATATATATAGAGAATATAGTCCTTATTCAGGCGCGGGTCAATTTCAGGAATTCTCAACGCGGTTACATTGCTCGTATTATTATTCCGCCCGATGAATGTATAACCCTGGCAAGTGCTTTCCATATACGGGTGGATTCGACAATCACTGAAAGTGATTATGAAAAATTGATGGATATATTTTCTTATAATATCGGGGATTGTGAGGTCTTTTTTCATTATCAGGATATCCTAAAACAAAGGGAAATTATTATTCAGGCGTATCCGGATATAAAAGTTTCTGCAACGCCACGGCTCGTAGCAGAAATAGAAGAAATTGTAGGGAAAAACAATACATGGTTTAGTGCAGGTAATTTATTACCTATTTCTCATAATGGAAAAAGAATAAGATAATCGTGGTGTAAAAGATTTTTCGGCTTCACGGCAATAAATTCGTGATTACGGCACGAGATGAGAAAAGAGGGTTAATTACTTTCTTATTTTAAGGTATTAAACTTCAATTGTTTCGCGGAATTTAAGAATGGATAGGTTCTTGACACCTTTTTCTGCAAGTGCTAAATAAAGGGCTTGCATAGCTTTTGTTTCGCCGTGCACCAGAAAAACTTTCGTGTCTGTATTGGCATATCTTGAACCAAAGTCAATTAGTTCCGTCCTGCCGGCGTGGGCACTAAATTCGTTCATAATTCGAACGCGAGCCTTTAATTCCAACATAATACCTAAAATTTTAACCTGTTTTTGTTTTTCAACAATTTTGCGTCCCAAAGTGTATTCAGCCTGAAAACCAATAATAAGAATGGTGTTGCGTGGGTCTGAGATATTATTTCGGAGATGATGCAAGATACGGCCATATTCACACATACCGGATGCAGAAATGATAATGGCGGGACCTTTCAAACTGTTTAATTCCATAGATTCACTCTGAGAGCGAATGTAGCGGATTCGTTTTAAGTCAAATGGGTTGCCCGCTTCGCGTAATTGTTCTTTAAAATCTTCGTCAAAGGATTCCATGTGTAGGCGAAATACTTCTGTAATATCCACGGTAAGAGGACTATCCACAAAAACAGGGATATCTGGGATTCGGTTTTGTGTTTCCAATCGGTGAAGAGAATAGATAAACTCTTGTGTCCGTTCTAAAGCGAAACTGGGAACAATAACTTTGCCTTCCTGAGCAACGGCTTCTTTTATTATCTCTTCTAATTTAGCGTCCATTTGTTCTACATTACCATGGTCACGGTCACCATAGGTAGACTCCATTATAAGGGTATCACAAGGAGGAGGTTCCCATGGGTCTTGTAGGATGGGCATGTTTTTTCGACCAATATCACCGGAAAAGATAAATCGTTTCCATTTCCCAGATTCTCGATATTCTAATTCGACCATAGCAGAACCTAATACATGACCGGCATCGTGAAATGTCAGGAATACATCATTTCCGACTTGCATTCGCATTTCGTAAGGGACTGATATAAAATGTTTCATAATTTCATGGACATCATCCGAAGTATAAAGCGGTGGGATAAAGGTCAAATGTTTTTTAGATAGCCATTGGGCATCTTTCTGCTGAATATGGGCGCTATCCATTAACATAATGGAACATAAGTCCCTTGTTGCTGGTGTTGCGTAGATAGGTCCTCTGTATCCTTTTTTACCAAATAATGGTAACAGTCCACTATGGTCTATATGTGCATGGCTAAGTATAATGCAATTAATTTTTTGGATATCCAAAGAATTCTGACGGTTTTTCTGGTCAGCCTCTGCACGTCTTCCCTGAAAGAGGCCACAATCCAGTAAAATTTTATTGCCGTTTATTTCTAAAAGATGTTTACTGCCTGTAACTTCTTGTGCGGCTCCGTAGGATGTTATTTTCATAATGCGGACTCCCTATTTCTTATAACGGGTGGATGTGTTTTGAACCATTCTACACAACGCTCAACAAGTCGTTTGGGGTCTCGGTCAAAAACGATGTTTGAACCTGTTTTTTTCTCGATTACAGGGAGAATATCATCTATATGGTCGGCAATACCTCCTGTGCCTATCAGCACACCGATGGGTCTTCCTTCATCATAGGCAATGGCAAATTCGCCCAATGTTCCCGAACGACCTCCCACTATAATAATAATATCGCAACTGCGAACCCCTATTACTTCACGACCCATGAGACCTGAACCTGTATATATCATAATATCTATGTGGTCTAAAGGACTGCCGTAAACATGAACATGTTCATACTCACTTAATGCGGGGGAAACTCCTACTGTTAAACCGCCTTTGGATTTACAACCTTTAACGGCTTCGTGAGGCAAACCGGGACATCCCCCTGTTAATATTACACAACCTAACTCCGCAATTGTTTCTCCTAAAATTCTGCATTTTTGTGCTGCTTCTGGAGAAATTTCTCCTCCCGCAGAACCCATGACCCCTATTTTGATTTTAGGTTTATCCATTTGTTTTTACTCCTTTCTGCTGTTTTACTTCTTTTAATAATTCATTGGCATGTTTTAAACTAATTTCAGAAATAGAACCATCAAGCATACGGGCGATTTCTTTAATTCTCTCTTCTCCTTTTAAGGGTCTAACGCGGGTTACAGTTCGGTTGTCCACATTCTCCTTCAATATCTGGAAATGAGATGCTCCGAAAACGGCAATCTGGGGAATATGCGTTATGACTATAACTTGATGATGAC
>Ga0123519_10004756_pt1 | contig 21804 bp, 20 predicted proteins | sample YelNatPaOPRAMG02_FD_87396 | JGI IMG/M metagenome (GOLD analysis project Ga0123519, IMG submission 87396) | Hot spring microbial communities from Yellowstone National Park - Yellowstone National Park OP-RAMG-02 (version 2) | ecosystem: Environmental > Aquatic > Thermal springs > Hot (42-90C) ...
AGGCATATCCAAGGGTTCTACCCAGTCCTCCAAGTTCACCCCTTGTCAAAGAAAGGGATATGGCAAGCTTTTTTATCTCCTCCTCTGTCCTCTTTTGAGCCTCCGCAAGCTCCTTCTGGGCAATTGCAAGCTCTTCAACCCTTTCCTCTGTCCTCTTCTGGGCAATTGCAAGCTCTTCAACCCTTTCCTCTGTCCTTTTCTGTGCTTCAGCGAGTTCTTCAACTCTTTTTTCTGTCCTCTTTTGTGCCTCGGCAAGCTCCTTTTGTGCTTTTGCAAGCTCTGAAACAATAGCTTTCAGTTCGTTAAAATCCTTTGCCTTTACAGTTTCATCTACAATATTCAAAAAATTTAAAAGAACATCTGCCTGTTTTTTGCTGAAAACCTTCTTTATCTCTTCCCTTATCTTTTCTGTTACCATATTCTTAATTTTATCAGGTTTCATAATAAAAAACAAAAGCAAAAAAGGACAGGCTACTTTTAAGTAAGGGTCCTATGAACAATGCTAAGGGTAGAAAGAGGATTAGCAGATAGAGTCATAAAGATTTTAATTTTTAATAGTTCCAAATTTTAGAGCTTAAATCATCTGGCTTTCTACTGTCAGCTACTCCAGCTACAGGATAGGCACAGAGATGATAGTGTACCAATGTCTTGTCGCTTGGATTGACAAAACTCAAACAACAATCTGGGAGAAGTCGGCAACCATCTGAAGGAGGGAATTGACCGACTTTAATGTATGTTCAAAGTGATTTTTTAAGAACCAAGTATTGACAAAATTGGATTAAAAAGCATATATTATAGATGAAACGGGAGGAAATGATGAGAGGGAAGTTTAAATTTCTTTTAATTTTAAGTATTTTTATTCTTCTTTCAAGTGGGGGGCATCTTTAAGAGTTCTTCAAGGCCTACATACAGAGAGTTAGCAGAGCACTGGTCTCCATTTATCTATCAGGCAACTTCAGGAAGATATGATTACATTACAAGATTTGATTTTGATGGAAATTGGATTGGTCATGACAATTGGGAAAATTATGAATGCTACCCACTTCCAGCGTATGTTTACTACTCGGTTATTGAGTCTACAAATTATTATTTTATAACTTATCTTTTCTTCCACCCTCGAGATGAGGGAAATCCGATGTGTGATTGCAGTCATCATGAAAATGACTCAGAAGGATGCAGGGTAACCATTAGAAAGGACGGCTCTTACTGGGGGAGTTTTTATTTTTTAGAAACAATTGCTCATCATGATATACATTCTTATCCACAAGTTGAATTAGTAAATGGCTCTCATCCTGCAGTTTATGTCAAGCAGAAAAAACACTCAGTATATGGACAAAATGAAGCAAGACAGATTCAGGATTGCTATTGGAATCCCCTAAATCCGACCTGTAGAGTGTTTCCAAGTGATACTGATGGAACAGGGATAGGATACTGGAATGCAGGGAGAGGAGCAGAAATACCAGAGAGTGTAAATGATAGGGATGTAAGTTACGAGCTTCTAAGTCTCGATGAAATATGGCAAGAAGATTTGGAGATCCCCACCGAGATTGTGAGTGGTTTACAACTGGAGATGATTACCCTGAAAATGCAACAAAGACAAGGTTTGGTGCTAAATTCTCTGGTGATAATTATACGCGATGTGGTGCAACACCTCCATGGACTTATGGATTCTATGGCTTTGAAGTATTTCCAAACTGGAATGACTGGGGAGTCTGGTTTATAGATCCACTGAGATATCATAGGGATTACAACAATAAAACATTTTGGGAGAATGGAGAAAGATATATCTATAACCCTTATCTATACTCCCTTTCTGGATGCCCACCAGATTGTGGTTATTTCCCATCCCCTCTAAATATTTATTTCGACAAATATGCAAGTTCCTATAGAATTCAAAGGGGTGAATCTGTCACTTACTATTATTATTTTGAAAATAGAGGAGTTGTCCCCATAAGGAATGTCTATGTTTACGATGATAGTTTTGGAACTGTCTGCACCCTCTCTTATTTAGGACCTGGTCAATCCCATACATGCCAGAGAACTGCAACTTTATATGAGACAGAAACTAATGAAGCTAAACTCATATACACTTACTGGTACTGACATGACCATACAAAAGTGGAATATGATTATGTGACAGTAGAGGTGGAGCAACCTCCTGAACAGGACTCTGATGGAGATGGTATCCCTGATAGCTCAGACAATTGTCTCTATATTTACAATCCCGATCAGGCAAACTCGGATGGAGATGGTTTAGGAGATGCATGCGACAATTGCCCTTGGATATCAAATCCCTCCCAGGATGATATGGATGGAGATGGGGTGGGAGATTTCTGTGACAATTGTCCAGGTGTATACAATCCAGATCAGTTGGACTCTGACTGGGATGGAATAGGGGATGAGTGTGACTACAAGGAAGATCCAATTCTTCCAGAATCAATAGTATTTTCATGGGATAGGGCATACTGAGAGGATGATTGATAGAAAAACAAAGGGATACAATTTGAACAGTGCTCCAAAGGATGGGACAGTAAGAGAAATTTCAATACCTGCAACACCTAAGGCAAAATTCAAATGGATAACAATTAGTCTCAAGAAGCACAAAAATTGGAAGGAAGGTTTAAAGATCTATGAAATAAACTTCATTCCTGCATCAGATTCAAAGGAATCAACAGGGAAATTTTTAATCTGGAGGATAGAGCTTTTAAGGAGCAAGGGAAAGAAATGAGAAAAATAGTTTTTCTATTTTTCCTTTTCATTCTTCTCGAGGCATCTTTATTCTGCAAGGATAGAGAAAGGATTATTTTTGGGATATTTTACGGGCACTCCTTTTCAACGGGTCATTATGAGAATAAGAAGTTTAAATTTGGAGAATTTAATGGATACAATTTTCAAGCCTATTTATCACAGTATTTAGGATTTAAGATAGAATGGATAAAACAGGATGCAGAAGTATCTTATATCCATCCACTCTACCTTCACTTAAGACACGAAAGATGGAAGGATTATTCGTTAATAATTGATTATGTTCTTAAATATCCAAGAAAACCCTTCACTCCCTATGTGACATTAGGCTTTGGATATGTATTTACTAATGGTGAATCGCTAACTCCTAAACAAATTGCAAGATTTGGAGCAGGTTTTAAGATGATAGGAAGAATCTCTGATTTTTTATTTTTAAATCTCAATTTAAGTCTCAATTATTTCACTAAGTATAAAAAGAGTTATATAAACCAATGGCCTTTAAGTATCCACAATAATCAAAGATGGAGCATTCCTTTTGGCATAGAGTTTGGATTTTAAAAAATGAAAAGGACAATTTTAGTAATTCTTCTGTCTTTCCTTCTTCCGAATCTGTTGAGAACGGAGAATAAATTTGCTTTTGAGGTCTCTTCAGGCTACTCTATTGGTCTCGGAGCAGATTTCAAAACATCAGAAAAGTGGTGGAGAATTCCTCCTTTGTCCTCAGAAGATAAATATTATGAAAGGTATGAGCTGGGAATTCCTTTAAGGTTGGGATTGAAATACTACTTCTCAAAAAGGTTTGCCTTTCAGGCTGAGATAAATTACCAGAAATTAACCTATCATCGATGGGGAGGAAGTGTAAAAGGTTATATGGATGAAAAGGAGGATAAATCATATATCATTCCCTATCTCAATGGGCTATATTTTTTTAAGGAAAAAGGGAAAATTACCCCTTTTGTTGGTGCAGGAGTGGGAATTTCTCATTTTGTGTTTTACATTCCATTTCCTGTTTTCAGTGCGGGAGGAGGCCTAAAATACAAGTTGTCTCAAGAGGTCAATATGATTATTGGAATCAATTATTATTACGGCAGAAAAATTTATCTTGGGTTAAGAACAGGATTGGAATTTAAATAACTCAAACAACAATCTGGGAGAAGTCGGCAACCATCTGAAGGAGGGAATTGACTGAGGTGAGGAGGGAAATTCTGTTTTTCCTTAAATCCATATCATCAACCATTACAAGGACTTTATCGAAAAATCTGTTTACAAAAGGTTCAACCTGTAAGAGAAGTTCGAGGATAGCTTCAAAATTCTTTTCCTTAAGGAAATTTTCTGCATCCCTTTCCAGTTCTTTGTAAATTTCCCATAGCTCCTTCTCTTCTCTTTGATTAAATAGTATTTCGTTGGGAATAACGAAAGGCTGACCTGCAATTATATTTTTTATCCTCTTGTGGGCATACACAAGAGATTTAAGAAGACCTTTATCCTTTATCTTCTCCAATGCCTTCAATTTAAGGTAGAGATTGTAAATATTCTCAGTTCCTGAGGCAAAGACAGCTTTTACATGATCATGGGGGAATCCCATCCAATCATGGAATATATATTCTAACCTTTCATCCATAAACTGTAGAACCTTTTCCTTTACTTCTGAAGGGTTTATTGTTATTAAATTGTTAAAGGTTTGGATTGAAATTTCAACAATTTTATTGATGGAGATTGGAATTTTGTGATGGAGAATAGTCTTGCATATTCCAAGCCCCGCTTTTCTCAGAGCAAAGGGATCGGATGAGCCTGAAAATTCTATTCCGATCCCGAAAGCACCAACAATGTGGTCAATTTTATCAGAAATTGAAAGAATTGCTCCCTCAATGGTTGAGGGAGGTGAATCTTCAATACTTAGGGGTTTGTAATGTTCATAAACTGCTTTCCAGACATTTTCAGGATAGCCTTCTTCTCTTAGATAAATCCCTCCCATCACTCCTTGAAGAGCTGGGAATTCTTTTACCATTTCTGTAACAAGGTCGACTTTGCAATATTGGGAAGCCATCCTAATGGAATCTATCTCAGGATAACCTAACTCATTGGCTAAAAATATTGAAAGTTCAGTAATCCTATTGGATTTATCAAGGTAAGTTCCAAGTTTTTCCTGGTATATTACTTTTGAAAGATCCTGCCATCTTACCTCAAAGGGAATCTCTCTGTCCTTCTTCCAGAAGAATTCTGCATCTATAAGTCTCGCATTTATCACTCTTTCTGCTCCTTTTACAATATATCCCTTTAAATCATCGACAGAATCTGCAACACCTATAAAATAGGGAAGATAAGAACCATCTTCCTTTGTCAATGGGAAAAATTTTTGATTTTTCTCAATCACATACCCGATAACCTCGTAGGGAAGATTTAGATGCTCAGTTTTAAAGGAACCAATAAAAAGAAGGGGGAATTCAACTGTGTAAACCCAGTAATCAATCACTTCCCCATCAATTAAGGCTTTTCCTCCCTTTTCCTTTTCTATTCTTTCAATCTCTCTAAGAATAACTTTTTTTCTTTCTTCAGGTTCAACAATTACATAACTTTCTTTTAATTTTTCCATGTATTCTTCTGGCGAATGAATAGGGATTCTTTCCTTTCCCCAAATTCTATGACCAAAAGTAAAACGGGATGAGGAAACATTTCCTATAGAGAAGTTAACATTTTCCTCTCCAATTATACAAAGGAGGTTTCTTATAGGTCTTGTGAATCTAACACCTCCTTCCCATCGCATTGTCTTAGGGAAATAAAGGGAGAGAATGATTTCAGGGAGCTGTTCTTCAAGAATCTCTTTTGTACTTTTTGCAGGAGGCCTCCTCTTAAGGCAGACATATGTTCCCTTCTCTGTGTCTAAATATTCTACATCGTTCAAACTTGCATTTTTTGCCCTTAGAAAACCAGAGAGAGCCTGGGTTGGTCTTCCTTCTTTGTCAAGGGCAACCTGAAGGGGAGGCCCAATTATGATTTCTTCCTTAGGAATCTCCTCCAAGGCTATGTCTTCAACATAAACAGATAGCCTCCTCACTGTCCCTATTCCCTTTATCTCTTTGTATTGTATTCTCCTTTCATCCAATAATCTCTTTATGAGTGTTGAAAGCTGAATAATCCCTTCCCTAACATGATTGTAAGGCATATCCTCTGTTCCAATTTCAAGAAGGAAATCAACCATTTCCCACCTCACTTATATATCTCTTTGCAACCTCAAGGACAATCTCTCTAATCCTCATTACCATCCCAACTCTCTCTGTGACAGATAAAGCACCCCTTGCATCGAGGATGTTAAATATGTGGGAACATTTCAAGCAGTAGTCGTAACTGGGAAGAAGAAGATTATTTTCCATTAGCCTTTTGGCTTCCCTCTCATAGGAGTTAAAAAGGAGAAATAGAGAATCTATATCAGCCTTCTCAAAGTTGTAAATTGAAAATTCTCTTTCACTTCTGAACCTTACATCTTTATAACTGACTCCAGGAGACCATTCAAGTTCGAAAACAGAATCAACGCCCTGGAGGAACATTGCAATTCTTTCAATACCATAGGTTATCTCGACTGGTATCTCAGGAAGCTCAATCCCTCCACACTGTTGAAAGTATGTAAACTGGGTTATCTCAAGGCTATCGAGAAGAACCTGCCATCCAACCCCCCATGCTCCTATTGTTGGAGATTCCCAATTGTCTTCATCAAATCTTATATCATGCTCAGTAAGTTCTATCCCGAGAGATTCTAAACTTTCAAGATATATCTTTTGAATATCATCAGGAGCTGGTTTTGCAATTACTTGAAATTGATGGTGTTTCTCAACCCTGTGGGGGTTCTCTCCATATCTTCCATCTGCTGGTCTTCTCGAAGGTTGAAGATAGGCAACATTCCAGGGTCTTGGATCAAGAACTCTGAAGAATGTGTCAGGAGTCATTGTTCCAGCACCCACCTCTACATCATAAGGTACTGCAATGTAAAATCCTCGATCTGCCCAGAACCTCTCGAGCCTAAAAATTATTTCCTGTACATTCATTTCCTTTTCCATCTTAACACAAGTTTCTTTGCAGCCAAAACTTCATCCAATCTTCCAACAGGAGTAATATGGGGAGCATTTTTCAAAACCTCTGGATTTTCCTTTGCCTCTCGGTAAATCTCCTCCATTGCTGATACAAAAAGGTCAAGATCTCTTTTCCCCTCCGTCTCAGTGGGCTCAATCATTAAAGCTCCATGAACAATTAAGGGGAAGTAGATAGTTGGTGGATGCAATCCATAGTCAATAAGCCTTTTTGCAACATCAAGGGTTGTTACATTAAACTGCTGGAAATTCTTGTCGGAACAAACAAACTCATGGAGGGTTGGAGATTTGTAGGGAACATGATACAATGCCTCAAGCTTCTTCCTTATATAGTTTGCATTCAAGACAGCTCTTTTTGCTGTTTCCCTTAATCCTTCATATCCCAGGGAAATAATGTAGGCAAGGGCTTTTACAAGAACAAGAAAGTTCCCATAAAATCCACCTATCCTTCCTATTGAGTTTGGTTTTTCCCAGTTAAGAAAATATTTCCCATCTTTTTTCTCAACCCTTGGAACAGGAAGAAAAGGTTCAAGGAATTTCTTCACTCCAACAGGTCCAGAACCTGGCCCACCTCCACCATGGGGGGTGGAGAAAGTTTTATGTAAATTTGTATGAACAACATCAACTCCCATATCACCAACCTTAGCTATCCCTATAAGGGCATTTAAATTGGCACCATCCATATAGAGGAGAGCTCCTTTTGAGTGAAGGATTTCTGCAATTTGTTTTATATCCCTTTCAAATATTCCAAGGGTGTTGGGATTTGTAAGCATTAGGGCAGAAACTGTTTCATCAACCCTTTCCTTCAGTTTCTCTATGTCAACAGTTCCATATTGATTGGAGGGAATCTCTTCCACTATCCATCCTGAAAGATGAGCGGAAGAAGGATTTGTTCCATGGGCGGAATCAGGAATAAGAACTTTCTTCCTTCCTTCACCTTTACTCATATGGTAAGCCCTTATTATAAGCATTCCAGTGAGTTCTCCGTGAGCTCCAGCAAGGGGAGCGGTTGTGAAACTATCCATCCCAGTTATCTCGCAAAGGAGCTTTTCAAGGGTATAGATTATTTCAAGGGACCCCTGGACAAATTTTTCAGGATATAGGGGATGAATTTCAGTAAAACCTTCAAGATTTGCTATTTTCTCATTAATCTTTGGATTGTACTTCATTGTGCATGAGCCCAAAGGATAAAAACCTTTGTCCACACAGTAGTTCAGCTGGGAAAGCCTTGTAAAATGCCTGACAATTTCAGTTTCAGAAACCTCAGGGAAATCGGGAATATCATCCCTTTTCAAGTCCTTACCAATGTCTTCCTCAGGAACATCAAAATCAGGTAAATTGATTGCGCATTTCCCTTCCTCACTTATTTCAAAGATCAAAGGTTCCTCATAGGATAGGAATTTTGCCTTCATATTAGTTCTCCAATTTTTTCAACAAATCTATCAATTATTTCCTTTGAATGAATTTCAGTAAAACATAAAAGGACGGAATTCTTCAAATCTTTGTAATACTTTGAAAGAGGAAAACCAGCAATAAATCCTTCCTCTTCAAGTTTTTCATAAATTGGCTCTAAGGGTTTTTCAAATTCAACAACAAACTCATTGAAAGTTGGGGAGTTAAATCTTATTCTTATTCCTTGAATTTTTCCAATCTTTCCTTTTGCATATGTAGCCTTTGAAAAATTCAACTTTGCAAGTTTCATCAGCCCTTTCCTGCCAAGGGTTTCAAGATAAATTGTTGCCCTTAGAGCACACCATGCTTGGTTTGTGCAAATGTTTGATGTAGCTTTTTCTCTTCTAATATGTTGTTCCCTTGTAGAGAGGGTGAGAACAAATCCCCTCTTTCCATTTCTATCAACTGTCTCTCCAGCAATCCTTCCTGGCATCTGTCTTACAAAGTCCATTTTCGATGAAATAAATCCAAGATATGGACCTCCAAAGGAGAGGGGGAGTCCAAAGGATTGAGCTTCGCCAAAAACAATGTCTGCTCCAAATTCACCTGGAGGTTTAAGGAGGCCCAATGAAATTGCCTCTGAAACTCCGACAAGGAACAAAATATTCTTCCCCTTTGCAAAATCAGATACTTCTTTTAGGTTCTCGATCACGCCGAAGAAGTTAGGGGACTGGACAATTATGGCAAAGGTTTTTTCGTCAACCAGCTTTTCTGCCTTATCCAAATCTATTCTCCCATCCTCTCTGTAGGGAATTTCAAAAATTTCAATGGAGAAATTTTTAAGATATGTTTTAAGGGTCTCTCTCCAGAAGGGATGGAGGGTGGATGAGACAAGAATCTTTTCTCCCTTTTTAATCCTCCAAGCCATTAGGGCAGATTCAGCTGTTGCAGTTGCTCCATCGTAGAGGGAGGCATTGGAAACTTCCATACCAGTTAGATTTGAAATAAGGGTCTGATACTCAAATATAACCTGAAGGGTTCCCTGGCTTAACTCAGGTTGATAGGGGGTATAGGGAGTGAGGAATTCCCCTCTTGAGGAAAGGTAATCAACAACTGAAGGTATGTAATGGGGATAAGCTCCTGCTCCTATGAAGGGAATAAGATCTGTCCTGTTCTTTTTTGAGATATCTTTGAAATGTTTGAAAAGGGAGAGCTCATCCATTGGAGGAGGAAGCTCAAGGGGTTTTTTAAGCCTGAACTCCTCAGGTATAGAAGAAAAGAGCTCATCCTCTGAGGAAATCCCTATTTCAGATAACATTTCTTTTACATCCTTTTCAGAGGATGGAAAGTATATGTTCTTCATTTTGTAAGCCCTTCAACATATTTTTCATATTCAGAGGCTGTCATAAGCTTTTTTAGTTCTGTCTTGTCATGAAGTTTCACAACAAAAAGCCATCCCTTACCATGGGGATCCTTGTTCACAAGCTCTGGAGAATCTTTCAAATTTTCATTTACCTCAATTACCTCACCTGTTACAGGAGAAAAAATATCGGATGCAGCCTTTACAGACTCAATAGTTCCAGCTGTTTCCATGAATTTCACAATCTTACCAATCTGGGGAAGCTCAACATAGACTATGTCTCCGAGGGATTTTTGGGCATAATCAGTTATTCCAACAATTCCCTTTTCTCCCTCCACCTTTACCCATTCATGTTCCTTTGTAAAATAAAAATCTTGTGGATACATGTATTCCTCCTAAAATTTTTGATTTTTCATTTCTTTCTTTTGTAAAAAGGAGTCTCTACAACCTCTGCCTTTAAAAACCTATCCCTTACTTTGATCTCAAATTGGGTCCCTACCTTAGTATTTTCAATGGGTAGATAGGCAAGTCCAATGTTCTTTTTTAGATATGGAGCATAACTTCCACTTCTTACAAAGGAGACCTCCTTCCCATTTATAAAAATAGGGGAATGTTCCCTTGCAGGAGCTCTGTCATGAACTTCAAAACCAACAAGCTTTCTCTCAACCCCTTTCTCTTTCTGCTTAAGCAAAACATCCCTTCCAATGAAATCACCCTTTTCAAAGTTAACAATCCAGCCAAGATCTGCTTCCAGTAAAGTTGTATCCTCATCAATGTCATTCCCGTAAAGACACATTTTTGCCTCAAGCCTTAGAGTGTTTCTTGCTCCAAGACCACAGGGAAGAATTCCAAACTCCTTTCCCTTTTCCATTATTTCTAAATAAATCTTTTCAGCAGTCTCTTCCTCTCCTTTAAAGTAAACTTCAAATCCATCCTCACCTGTATAGCCAGTTCTTGAAACTAAAGCCCTATGACCTGCAAAATTACCTTCTTTGAACCAGTAATACTTAATCTCTGAGGGATCAAAATCGCAAAGGGGAGCTATAACTTTGATGGCAAGAGGTCCCTGAATCGCAAGTTGTGTCCACTCATCACTCTCATTTTTCACCTCAACATCAAAACCTTTTGAATGTTCCAATATCCATTTGAAATCCTTCTCTGTGTTGGAAGCATTTACTACAAGGAAGAATTCGTCCTCTGAGATCCTATAAACAAGTAAGTCATCAACAGGAGTTCCTTTTGGAGTTGTGAGGGCTGTGTACTGAACTTTTCCGGGAACAAGTTTTGCGGGGTCATTGGATGTTATAAATTGAAGAAATTTTAGAGAATCCTTACCCTTAATCCTTATTTCTCCCATGTGGCTTACATCGAAAATGCCAACCCTCTCCCTTACTGCGAGGTGCTCGGATATTATTCCACTGAATTCAACAGGAAGCTCCCAGCCAAAGAAATCTATCATTTTTGCATTCATACTTTTAAAAATCTTATAAAGCCTTGTCCTTTTCATGGGATAAGATTATCATATTAATTGATTTTTCTCAAGAAAAAGTTGATAATTTTTTCTATTTGTTAGATACTAAAGGATGAGAAAAGAGATGGTAGAGAGAAGAGGGCTTAATGGTGAGAGATTCGAGCTACTCTACAAAATTACAACAAAGCTGAGTGAAGAGCTTGAGCTTTCGAAATTGCTTAAAATATGCGTAAATCTTATCAGTGAAACCTACAATTATTCCAATTGCTCAATTCTCTTCAGGGAGGGTGACAATCTTGTCATAAAGGCAGCCACAAATTATCCATCTTCAATAATTGGAAAGAGAATACCAATTGGGAAAGGAGTTACAGGAAATTGTGCAAAGGAAAAAAAGGAAATCCTTGTTCCAGATGTTTCAAAGTTCAAAGATTACATTCCCTTTGATAAGAAAATCAAATCTGAGCTTGCTGTTCCCATAATTCGAAAGAATCGCCTTCTTGGTGTCTTGAATATAGAGAGCAAAGAGAAAAATGCTTTCTCTGAAGAGGATGTTAAAATTCTAAAAATTTTAAGTAACCAGCTTGCTGTTTACATATCAAAAGCTTATCTCCACACCCAGCTGGAACTTGCCAACAGAATAGGTATTAAAATAACTTCTATAGTTGAGCTTGATAAACTCCTCCGCTTTGTAGTTCAGAGCATAAAAAGGACATTGAAATACGATTCAGCAGCAATAATGATAAAGGAAGATTCAGATCTTGTTATAAAAGCAGTTACAGTTATGCCTAAGAAGAACATTGGAATGAAAATACCTATTGGAAAAGGAATTACAGGAAAGTGTGCTGAGGAAAGAAGGATAATAAATATAGGAGACATAAGCAAATGTGATTATTACATTCCATCGGGAATTCCAGGGATCAAATCTGAGATTGCCCTTCCAATTATTTACAAGGATGAACTCTTTGGAGTTTTAACAATTGAAAGTAAAGTTGAGAATGCCTTTGGAATAGAAGATGAGAAAATTCTATCTTTACTGTGCTCCCAGATAGCTGTAACAATAAAGAATGCCCAGATTTACAGGGAACTTGAGCTTACCTCTATTACAGACTCTCTAACAGGTGTTTTCAATTACAGATATTTTTACCATAAGCTTTACACTGAAATAATGAGAGCAAGGAGATACAAAAGGCCCCTTTCTTTAATAATCCTTGATTTTGACAATTTCAAAATGATTAATGATACATACGGGCATCTTGTTGGGGATAAGGTTCTAAGGGAATCTGCTAAACTTATAAGGGATAACATAAGGGGTTGTAAAAATGAAGTTTACAAGGATTGTGATGTGGATACAATAGCAAGGTATGGTGGGGAAGAGTTCGCAATAATTCTTCCTGAGACACCCCTCGAAAAAGCTATAATAGTTGGGGAAAGGTTGAGAAAAATAATTGAGAAAAATCTCCCCTCAATAATTAAAGTTAACGGGGATCTAAAAATAACAGCCAGTTTTGGAGTCACATCTTACAGAGATGAGGAAAGCCTTGAGGAATTTGTAAAAAGGGCTGACAATGCTCTTTATGAAGCAAAGAGAAGAGGGAAAAATAAAGTTGTAGAAATTTAAGATCAGAAAGGAAATGGATACATCAACCAAGCAAAGGCTATTGAGCCGAGAACCATTATTAGAAAAAGGGTTATTCCGTATTTAATTCTTTCTTTCCCTTCCTTTCTTATAATAGAAAGGACAAGGGATGTAAAAAAAGCATAAACAATCATTGAAAAAAGATGGCTTCGAAAAATCATTTTTTCCTTCCTTTTGCAATATCATAGGCATTTAAAGCAATTAGATAATTTAGAAGTCCAGAGCCTGCTATGTATGCAGTCCCAAACTCGGTTGTTACACTGAAAAGATTTCCATCCCCTTTGTGAAGTATCTTGGAAATAAAATACAAAGAGCCATTACCAAGGTCAGCAAGCCAGGCAATAATATTTAGAAGCATTGCATCAGGTTTAAAAAATCTCCCTCCCATGTAAAGTCCAAGAAGAAACATAGAGAGGATTGAAAAAAAGAAAATAGCACCTCTCCAAAATCTCCTCAAAAGGATGTGACCTCCACCAGGAATTAACCAGCCGATAAATAAAACTATGTAACTTCTCATACATTATGATATTTAATTTGCATCCCCATGTCAACTTTAAAGAGAATTAATGATTTAAAAAAAATGGAGAAATTTTATTCTGACAATCTTAACATTGAGCCATTTTTTCGAGCAACATCCATGGAAAACTTCATTAGAAGAAATCCAAAGAAAAGATAAATTGCGCTCATGGTAAGAACTTTTAAAGTGGAGTATGAGAAACATGAGCTGAATCCGTAATAAACTCTGAATTCGTCGAGGGTGTAAGTTAGGGGGAAGAGAAGGGCAATTGATTTTACAAATTTTGGTAGCTCACTGACAGGGTAGTAAATTCCAGAGATGAGCATGAGAATTGTGGCAAGGGACCATGCTGTTATCTCAGCCCTCTGTCCAAAGAGAACAACAAGTATGCAAACTATCAGACCAATTATCAAGCCATTTATTCCAAGACCAATGTAAAACCAGAGAGTTGGGAGAAAGCCTGGCAAATAGAAAGGGAAGAAAAGAATGGAACAGAAGTAAAGAACAACAAAGCAGATAGCCCCCCTTATCATCCCAACAATCCATGGACCAAGGATGTACTCAGAAATTCCAGTTGGAGTAAGAAATGTCTGCTTTAGGCTCTTACCCCATATATCGTAAAGGAGAGCATAGGCAACATCGAGTTGTATTACCTGGAGAACACCCATTGCCATAGCCCCTGAGAGAACAAACCCGAGCTCCTGAGGATTAAATTGGAAATATTTTGCCATAAGACCAATGGATATCACACCTATAACAGGCCAGAATATTAGTTCTGCAAATCCAAAACCATTTCTTATGCTAAAAACCCAGCTTCGATAGGCAAAAGCCAATGTTCTATTTAACCAGTTCAAGGAAAACCTCCTCAAGATTCTTAGCTTTGACCTGCTCTTTTAGCTCATCAATTGTTCCGAGGGCAATAACCTTCCCCTTATTTATAAAAGCAATTCTCTCGCACATCATCTCTGCTTCGTGCATGTAATGGGTCGTTAGAATTATTGTCATCCCTCTTTCTTTATGGATAGTCTTTATAAAATTCCTTATCCTGTAAGCTATATCAGGATCAAGCCCAACTGTTGGTTCATCAAGGAAAAGAATCTCAGGATCGTTGAGAAGACTTTTTGCAAGGGTTAGTTTCTGCTTTGTCCCTGTAGAAAGTTCGTCAAATCTTTTCTTTTTAAAATCTCCAAGCCCAAACCATTCAATGCAGTTCTCTACCTTCTTTTTAAGTTCATTTCCTTTCAGTCCGTAAAGCATTCCATAGAAATACAGAATCTCCTCAACTGTAAAGGACCAGGGAAAATTGGGGTTCCCAGAACTCATATTCAGCCTTGTTCTTATATTGTCGTGGGAATGGAAAATGTCCTTACCAAGTATCTTAACAGTACCTTCATCAGGGAATAAAAGAGTTGAAAGAATGTTAAGAAGGGTTGTCTTCCCTGCACCATTTGGTCCAAGAACCCCGAACAACTCTCCCTTTTTTATTTCAAGGGAAACCTTATCAAGGGCTTTTGTCTTTTTTCTTATAGGGAAACCCCTGTAAAAGGTCTTTGAAACATTCTTTACCTCAATGGCAATGTTATTCCCATTCACTTCAAGCCTCCAAAATCCTTTTTAGAATCAGGATTCGAGAAGTATTTTCAAGAAGCAAGGTATTGAAAAAAGCCTCCTCAAGGGAATCTCCTATAGCAAATGTTCCATGGGCTTCTACAACAACAATTTTTGAGTTAGATAGGAAAAGGGGAGCCTTTTCTGCAACCTCTTCAGAACAAACTTTCTTTTCCACTTTTAGAACAGGAACCTCACCAAGGATTATCCTCGCCTCCTCATCTATGGGGGTTATCTTATCAGTTAAAGTGGAAAGAAGGATTGTGTATGGGGGATGGGAATGGATAATGGCTCTGGCAGAGGTCTTTTTATAAATAGATTGATGGGTTGGATGCTCCATGGAGGCTTCTTTCCAGAATCCATCCAAGCCTATTTGGACAATATCTCTCCTTTTAAGCTCTCCCATTACCGCTCCATGCCTTGTAATAAATATCTTTTCGCCTTCTCTAACACTCATGTTTCCTCCGTGGGCAATTACCAACCCTTTATTTTCAAGAGATTTCCCTATCATTGAAAAAATCTTGAATTTCATTATAATTTTATAATACAATTTTGTTTGATTGTCAAGATTTTGTTATTATTTTAAATAAAATGTTTCGACAAAAATAATTTGTGAAGGAAATGAAGACCCTTGAACTCCTTCCAAAAAAAGAATTGAGAATAATTAAGGGAGATCCTTGGGCTTGGAAGGCAGATATTAAAACTCCCCTGCAAAATTTTGAGCCTGGAGAAATTGTAAGGGTGATTGACTCAAAGGGAAGATTTGTAGGTGTTGGCTACATAAATCCAGAATCCCTTATAACTGTAAGACTCTTAACCTATGAGGATCGAGAGATAGACTACCAATTCTTTGAGGAAAAAATTAGAGAAGCTCTAAAACTCAGGAAAGAACTTTATCCTGAAGAAGAGACTTTCAGGCTTGTTTTCTCCGAGGGAGACTTCCTTCCCGGACTTGTTGTGGATAAATTCGAAAATCTTGTGGTTTTTCAAATAACAACTCTTGGAATGGAAATAAGGAAAGATTGGATTGTAAAAGCCCTTGAGAATATTTTAAATCCTGAGATCATAGTTGAAAGATCCGACTCCCCTGTAAGGAAAAAAGAAGGACTTGAGCCAGTAAAAGGGATTGTTAAGGGAAAGATAGAAAAGGATATAGTTATTAGAATAAATGGGTTAAATTTTGCCATTAACCCCCTTGAAGGTCAAAAAACTGGATTTTTCCTTGACCAGAGAGAAAATTATCTCCTTTTAAAGAATATTTCAAAAGGCAGAAGGGTTCTCGATGCCTTCTGCAACAATGGTGCCTTTGGAATTCATGCCTTCAAATTCGGAGCAAGGGAGGTTGTCTTTTTAGATGCTTCTGAAAGAGCCCTCGAGCTTGTGAGAAAGAATCTTGTTATTAATGATATAAAAGATAGCTATTCTTTCATAAAAGGAGATGCATTAAAGCTTTTAAAGGAAATAGAAAGGAAGGGGGAGAAATTTGATATGATTATTCTTGATCCTCCTGCTTTTATAAAAGACAGAAGCAAGTTGAAAGAGGGAATGAGGGGATATAAGGAGATAAATTTAAGGGCAATGAAAATGCTCAGGGATGGTGGTTTCCTCTTAACCTGTTCCTGTTCCCATTTTCTTTCAAAAGAGAACTTCTTAAAGGTTCTTGAGGAATCTGCCTTTGACTCAGGGAAAATAATAAAAATCCTTGATTTCAGATCCCAACCAAAGGATCATCCTTATCTTATATGCCTTCCAGAGTCCAACTACCTAAAATGCGCTCTCCTGCAGGTTATGGGAAGATGAAATTTCCTTTTAAACTTTATTTTATGGCTTTAAATATAAGAAACATTTCTTTGCCAGTGATTTCACTATACAAAGCATCAGGACACAAATCAAGATCACCTGGCCAAGCAACTGCGTGGGTTTCTGGATCCACATATACAGACTTGAAATATTCCTCCTCTCTCAACCTCTGAAAAATACCTTTATTCACTAAATCTGAAAGATCAACCGTTCCTTCTGTTCCATCCTCAAATTTTACCCATATTCTAAAACTTGAAAGAGGCTTTACATCTATAACCCTATACATTTCGTGGCTCTCCTATTTTTTATATACCCTTTTTATCTTTGAAATGCAAATCTTTTAAAAGGAAATGGATTTATCCCTAAATTTTATACTAAAATCCTTTTCCTCAGCAAACCCTTTATCCAGAACCTTTTCTCCCTTGAAAATAGCCCAGGTGGGAAGAATCTGATATCTTTTTGTCATATGATACAATTCGAGGGCAGAATTCGCTAAGAAAATATACCAAACCCTATCCTTGTTAAAGGGATTTGAAATCGCAAGGAACAATCCATCATCTGGAGATGAAAAGAGCTTACCATTCCATTCAAAAAATCCTTTCCCAAACTTTACAGGAATCTTTTCTTTAAATCTTTCCAGGAAAGAATTATCTTCAGGGCTTCCAATTATCAAAAGGTCATGGGATGAGATCTCTTCCCCTGTCAGCTCACTGTCCTTTTTGAGGGGGATTAAAATCTCAGTAAAGGCATCAGCAATTGAAGCTTGAAGCCTCATTGCAAGGGTTCGATTTGTGTCAGTGTGTTTTGATGTACCATAGACTATGAAAATGTTTTTAAAATCGTCAGTTATGTTGGAAAATGTGTAAAATTCTTTCATTTTTAAAGGCAAATCGTTGCATACATTAAAGGATAGGGATTTTGGTTTTGAAGGGAATTTAAAGACATATTCCATTGTTTTTTTATTTTTTACTTCGATCAATTTCACTATGTTTTTGTCGTCCTGCTCTATAGAAATTGTTGTAAAGAAATGATAGAAGGGTTCCTTCTGAGATACTCTTAAAACCAGCTTCCACAAAGAACTTTCCCTTTTGATTTCTGCTTCAGGAGTAACTGAAGGAAGCCCGCTCCTCTCAAGCCATTGCCTAATGAAGCCATCAAGCTTTTTACCAGATTCCTCTTCGAAAATTCTTATTATATCTGAATTGGAAATCTCCTTCTCTGCAAATTCGTTGTGAATTCTTTTCATTGCTTTTGAAAAATTCTTGTTTCCAAGATAGAGCCTAAGCTGATGAAGGAGGAAAGTTCCCTTTATCCTTGGGATTTCGTATTTTCTGTATCCATCGTAAATTCTACTTCCATCAATTGCCTCTCCATCACCTTCCCTTGAAATTATGTAAAGGAGCCTTTGATTCATTTCCTTAAACTGATTTCTAAGATGATTGTAGGCATTATCCAGAGAATCAGGAATTTCATTTAGAATATTCCAGTAGGCGGATGTTCCACTTACAAACCAGTTCTCTGAATCAGAAGAAGGATAGACTGTATTTATCCAGAGATCCTTTTTATTAAATCCTAAGATTTCCTTTATCTCGGAAAGGTCGTTGAAATTTTCTTTTTTCTCCATCCCCTTTTTAAATTTTCTCCTTGCTTCCTTTAGCTTTTCAGTTATGTAAATTGGAGAAAATGCTGTGTAGCCAAGGGTAAGATGGGGAATAGCTCCTGGCAGATCAGGTATTAATCTGCTACCCTTTTCAGGGAATTTCTCCCTGAGAGTTGTCTTTCCAAAATGGGCAAGGAAGACAAGCTTTTCAGCCATCTCAGAAGTTGTTATCTTTCCATCGCACGCATGGGGTCTATTTATTGGAGAACTTGCCCATAGTTTTGAAAGAGATATGGAGTCAATTTTTCCAAAGTATTCTTTATAGAAGTTATAGAACTCAATATCACGGTTAGAAGTTCTGTAAATGAGGTCAAAGGGAGAATTTAATGGGTTTGGCACATATTCTTTTCTAACCTCAGGATCTTTTGCATTGTTGTCACTCCAGTAAAATCCAACTGTTCCTCCAGGAAAATCATTTTTACTACTCCTCCATAATTTGTATTTATCTGTTCCAAGAAGAAGGATGGCAATCTCATCAGTTTTTGTATCTGCAATAAGCCAGTCATTGGTATAAAGCCCATTGTTTCTATCAATCAGAATTGAGACCACATCATCTATACTCTTCCCATACTGTATTGCCTTTCTTATTCTGTTGGATTGGGGAGTACCATCTATGTTGAAGGGTGTCTGCATGACTGTTGTTTCTCCTATCATAATTCCTGCAGAATTTATATAAAAATCAGCTCCAGAATGTATTCCTCCTGGAAATGTCTCATAAACAAATCTGAAGCCCTTTGAGGGAACAAGGTCGCAAATAACATTCCAGTGGACTCCAGTGTATCCATTCCACATAAAAAGTTGGCCGAAAACAACCCTCCCATCCTCAGAGGCAGGCTTTGTTGCAAGAAGGGATGAGCATTTGTGAAGGATTTCAGGAATTTTTAGCTCTTCCTCTGCGTTACCGAAATCTATTCTTGAAAGGGGGTGGGAAGTCCTGAAAAGAGCTGAGGATAGCTGTCCTATATCCACTGCTGAATTTATTGTTACAATGTCTAAAAGGTCAAGGGGTCTATCAAATATCCTCGCTCCAGCCTTTACTGCTCCATCAGCAATTCCCTTCATTTCCTCAAGGAATTCCCTCTCAAACTTTCTTAAAAATAATGAATCTGCAAGGAGTCTCATCTCATTCCATCCATTTGAGGGATTATCAGAATTTGCCCTTATTGCAAGTTTTTCAATATAGGAAACTATTTCTCGAGAGAGGAGAAATCCATGCTGATAACCTCTATCATAGGGTTCACCCTCTATGTGGATAAATATCCATCCATTCTCGTCATACCTGTAGGCTTCCCCAAACCATTTCACCCTTTCCATTGGGATAAAATCATTTATATCTTCCACTTCCTCAACTACAATATCATCAAACCATGCCTTTCCAATCCCTTTCCCATTCATACCAAGATTGATTTTCACAAAATCAGAACTCTTTGTTGCAATAAAAATAGTCTCAACCTTTGTCCAGTCCGATGTTCCTCCAACTGTAGGAGAGTGATTTGTAAAAGGAAAGGAATGCATTGAAAGGCAGGCTGGAAGAGATGTTGGATATCTACTCTCAGAATCAGAATAAACCTTCTCAGTTTTAATCCAACCCTTTAACCTATAGATATTTCCTACTTTTAAAGAAACCTTATTCAGAAAGATTGTAGAGGAACAGAAATCTTTATTTTCGATCAAAAGGCTATTTCTACCTGAATGGCTTGAGCTTGAATCAATAGAGATTTTAACTTTATCAGGATCTGAAAGATATTTGGTCCATTTCTCAGGAATCTTATCCAGCCCTTCAAAATCTTCTTTAAAAACAGGATTTACCCCTTTCAAATCCCCAATTAAAAAAAATGAAAGGAACAAAATTAAAGGGAAAAGGAGTTTAATCTTCCTCATACTTACCTCCGTGGAGTCTTTGCATTAAAAAACAATCCATTTAAAGAAATATTTTATTTCTAAAGCCAAGAAAATCAAATTATCAAAGAAGACCGATACATTTCTCCCTTCTCCATGTTAAAATAAAAATTGATGAGAAAATTTGTTCTCCACTCCCCTTTCACTCCAAAAGGGGATCAGGAAAAGGCTATAGAGAAACTGACAGAAGGAGTTAAAAAAGGAAAGAGGTTTCAAGTTCTCCTTGGTGTGACTGGTTCAGGAAAAACCTTTACAATTGCCAATGTGATTGAGAGAGTTCAGAAACCAGTCCTTGTAATATCCCACAACAAAACCCTTGCAGCCCAGCTTTATCAGGAGTTCAGGAGATTCTTTCCTGAAAATGCTGTTGAATACTTTGTAAGTTACTACGATTATTACCAGCCAGAGGCTTACATTCCTGCAACCGATACCTACATTGCAAAGGAAGCTTTTATAAATGATGAAATTGACAGAATGAGGCTTTCTGCAACAAGATCCCTTTACGAGAGAAGGGATGTTATTGTTGTTGCTTCTGTGTCAGCAATATATGGGATTGGTTCCCCAGACACATACTTTTCCATGTTCTTGCCCCTTGAAATTGGAAAGAGGATGGGAAGAAAAGAGCTAATTCAAAGGCTTGTTGAGTCCCAGTATGAAAGAACTGAAAGTGAGCTTAAGAGGGGAACTTTTAGGGTAAGGGGGGATATGATTGAGGTATTTCCAACATACGAGGATTATGCATACAGGATTGAGCTTTTTGGAGATGAGATTGATGGACTTTACATGATTGATAACTTAACAGGAAAGATAATTATGAAGATGGAGAGGCTTGCAATATATCCAAAATCATACTTTGTCACTCCAAAGCCAATGCTTGAGAAAGCCCTTGAAGAAATAGAAAAGGAGCTGGAAGAAAGGCTTGAATATTTTAGATCTCAGGGGAAGCTCCTTGAGGCTCAAAGGCTTGAGGAAAGGACAAGATTTGATATGGAGATGATAAGGGAATTTGGTTATTGTCATGGTATAGAGAATTACTCAAGACATCTGAGTGGTAGAAAGGAAGGGGAACCACCCTTCACAATAATTGATTATTTCCCTAAGGATTCCCTTTTTATAATTGATGAAAGCCATCAAACCATTCCCCAGCTCAGAGGAATGTATGAGGGGGATAGGTCAAGGAAACTTACCCTTGTAGAGCATGGTTTCAGACTCCCCTCTGCCCTTGATAATAGACCATTGAAATTTGAAGAGTTTGAGGAAAGAATACCTCAGGTGATTTTTGTTTCCGCAACTCCAGGTCCCTACGAGCTTGAGAAGGTGGAGGGTGAGGTGGTAGAACAGATAATAAGACCAACTGGACTAACTGATCCTAAGGTTGAAGTCAGAAGAACCCAGGGACAAATGGAAGATTTGATCGGAGAATTGAAAAGGGTATCCGAGAGAAAGGAAAGGGCTCTTGTTACAACTCTAACAAAAAGAATGGCTGAGAGATTGACGGAATTCCTTGCTGATAGAGGAATAAGGGTAAGATACCTCCACTCAGACATTGACACCCTTGACAGGGTCAAGATTCTGAAGGATCTAAGAAAGGGAGTTTTTGATGTCCTTGTTGGAATAAATCTTTTGAGGGAGGG
>Ga0123519_10004758_pt1 | contig 21796 bp, 10 predicted proteins | sample YelNatPaOPRAMG02_FD_87396 | JGI IMG/M metagenome (GOLD analysis project Ga0123519, IMG submission 87396) | Hot spring microbial communities from Yellowstone National Park - Yellowstone National Park OP-RAMG-02 (version 2) | ecosystem: Environmental > Aquatic > Thermal springs > Hot (42-90C) ...
CCAGTGCGGCTTCAGGGGAAATATGCCCGATTGACAATCCTGCTGTGCCGCCCGAAAACCTGCCGTCGGTAATGAGAGCACATTTCTTTGCAAGGCCTTTTGATTTCAGATAAGAAGTCGGATAAAGCATTTCCTGCATACCCGGCCCACCTTTCGGCCCTTCAAAACGGATTACCACAACATCACCCGGAATGACTTTCCCTTCAAGGATGCCTTTTACTGCATCTTCCTGTGAATCGAAAATCCTTGCCGGACCCCTGAAAGTGAGAAGCGACGGGTCGACGCCTGCCGTCTTAACAACACAACCATTTTTTGCTATGTTACCGGTCAGAATAGCAAGGCCGCCGTCGCGGCTGTATGCATGTTCAAAATCTCTTATACATCCGTTGCTTCTGTCTTTATCCAGTTCCTTATATATGGCCGAACTGAAAAATCCTTCATACGGTCTTTTTTCTCCTGAGGGAGCGCTTCTCCAGAAATCGAGTGCAAGCGGGGTCACTTTATCACTCATGATATCCCATTCTGCAATTGCATCACGAAGGGAGGGATAATCCACTCTTTTTACACTGCTGTCAATCAGATTGTTTTTTTCAAGCTCGCCCATTATTGAAAGTATTCCGCCTGCACGGTTTACATCCTGAAGATGGTATTTTGAACTCGGAGCAACCTTACATATATTGGGAACTTTTCTCGATAATTCATCAATATCTTTCAATGTAATTTTTACCCCTGCTTCATGTGCAATAGCAAGAAGATGGAGGACAGTATTTGTGGATCCGCCCATGGCTATATCGAGTGCCATTGCATTCAGAAAGGCTTCACGTGTGGCTATTGAGCGGGGAAGAACAGATTCATCCCCTTCATTGTAATATCTGAGAGTTATGTTTACAATGGTATCGGCAGCCCGTTCAAAAAGAACCAGTCTGTTTCTATGTGTTGCCAGAACCGTTCCGTTACCCGGCAATGCCAGTCCTATAGCCTCCGACAGACAGTTCATTGAGTTGGCGGTAAACATACCCGAGCACGACCCGCAGGTAGGGCAGGCTGATTTTTCCATAAGCAGAAGATCTGCGTCACTTACCCTGTCATCGGCTGCAGCTACCATCGCATCAACCAGGTCGATATTTGTATCGCCAAAGGTGCCGGCTTCCATAGGCCCTCCCGAGACAATCACAAAAGGTACATTAAGGCGCATGGCAGCCATCAGCATACCCGGAATAATCTTGTCGCAGTTTGTGATGCATATCATGGCATCGGCCATGTGCGCATTCATCATGTACTCTATGCTGTCGGCGATCAACTCCCTCGATGGAAGAGAATAGAGCATTCCGTTATGCCCCATAGCTATGCCGTCGTCAATAGCTATAGTGTTGAATTCGGCAGCAAAAAAACCCCGTTTTTCAATCCTATTCTTTATAATTTGTCCGACTCTGTGAAGATGAGCGTGACCCGGCACGAATTGCGTGAAAGAGTTCACAACAGCAAAAACCGGCTTTCCGAAGTGCTCATCTTTCATTCCGTTGGCGCGCCACAGACTCCTTGCTCCGGCCATATTCCGGCCGTTGATTGTAATTGAACTTCTGAGATTCTTTTTCATACAGATGCCTTTAAAAAAAGAGCTTTCCGGATTGACCCGGAAAGCTCTGTATTTTTGTATATTACATACTATTTCCGGGTCATCTTCGGAAAAGAAGAAGAATGATTATGGAAATAGTAAGTAATAAATATTTGTTCATTTTTCTCAAATTTGATTGACAAAGGTATTAATTAATTTTAAAATTCAAAGAAAAATTTGAAATTTTATTAAAAAAATTTACGAATCCTTGATTTACTATAAATAATAAGGTATAACCTGTTGATTATTCTGGAGAAAATCTGCACATATATCCTCCGCCTGTTCCGAGATTAACAGAGATTATATCATTTTTTGAAGCCTTCCCCCTTTCAATATTTACTGAAGCCGGGTTTTCCGACACATCTTTGATAATAAGAGTGTTATAATTACCATTTCCAAGAAAGGACAGAGGTATATTTATTATTCTGGGCTCAATGCCGTTAATGACTGAAAGAAACCATGTGCTTCCTTTTCTCTGGGCAAAAACGGCAATCTCTCCTATTTCAGAAGGGGGAAGCACAATGGTCTGATCCCATACAGGAGGAATGCTTTTTATCATTTCTATACATGGATTTGAAACGAGGTTGAACGGGTTGGCAGCATATGTAATAACAGGTGCGGCATATATGGCTGCAGTTGCAACCTGGTGGACCCACGTTGTGTTTCTTCTTCTCTCACCAAAATGGCAGACTGAATAGTCAGCTGGTCCGGCAAGCATTCTTGTGAAAGGTAGTGTTGTTTCGTGGGTTGCCCTGTCGGTAAGACGGCTTGCTTCCATGCCCCTTACCGCCTCGTAAATCATCACGTTGGGCCATGTGCGTTGCAGACCTGTTGGCTTGTTGGCACCATGTAGTATCAGAACAAGCTTATGCGCCGCACATTCTCTGAAAAGAGTTTCGTAAAAGTCTATAACTTCTTTAGCCTCATGATCGAAAAAATCTACCTTTATACCTGCAACCCCCAGCTTTGCAAGCCTGGATAAGAACTCCCTTCTTGACTCAGGGTCACGCAGTTCCTTTGAGTGTTTCCATACAATTATTCCTACTCCTGCACTGCGTGAATAATCAACCAGGGCTTTTACAGAATCATCGGGCCACCGGCTCCAGAATCCTTCCAGAATGTTGTATTCAAAGCCCATTTCTCCGGCAAGCCTGGAAAATTCTTTCATGTTTCTCAGGGAGTTGTCGCCGCCTCCATCCAGATAACGCCATACAGCCCTGCCCGGCTTTATCCATGAAGTGTATAGCCCTTCGGGGAAATACTCCCTGTCGGGTGGTGGGCAAAGACTGGTAATAGCATCCGAATTGACAAGTGTGTTAAGATCTTTTCCGGCCAGCACAACCCGCCAGGGCGTGGTGATTGTACCCTTCACCGGAGCAGGTCTTGATACCCTTTCAATGTCTTCCTTTGTGTACCTTAATTCATAAGGATATGATACAGGATGTGCATGTCCGAGCCTTATTGTAAAGCCTTTGTTTCCCGATGTCTGCAGTGCCATACCTGCATATCCTGCCAGGTTTGATTCGGTTATCGAACCATATCCTCTGCCATCAGGAAGTTTGAAAGTGACCGGAGGAGCAGCCCACTGACCGGCCGGAACGGTATCAATAAGTTTCCTTGTGTATTCTCCTTCATAATGCATGTGCAGATTGTGATACCAGACTTGACTCCCGGCGGGGATATTAAATGTTGTTGATTCATCGGGAATACGCTCCTGGTCATCTATTCCCGGAATAATGAATCTGAAAGCAAAGGCATTGTTAAATACTTTTGCCTCAACAGTAAATTTCATTCCTGTTTTTATGTGGGTCAGGTCTATCCTGGCTCCGTTGCAGAGATTGGTGGCGATTGAGTGTAGTCCGTAAACAGGGTATGTATTATTTTCACTGAACCTTTTAATTTTCCCTGCTTTTACCCCGCTGGTGATATTAATACCGTCAACCGACATCAGGAAAGGAGAAGTTTCAACAACAGAAATACCATTCATGGTTCCTGAAAACATCAAATCAGATGATTTTACAAAAATGTTCAACTGTATTAAACCATCAGGGCTTTTGATAGTCAGGATGTTATCCTTTTGTGGTATTAGAGCCAGATAAAGGATTAAGCAGATTATATGCATTGCTTGTAGCATAATTGATTATTATTTAAAATGTTCTGATATTGTATCAATCCGAAATCTAAGCATTGCACGGTATTTATTTGCAAAATAATGAAATATATGAATACAAACAGCTCTCCCCTTTGTAAGGGGGAGCGTCCCCCGAGAAATCGGGGGAGAGGGGGGTTATTACAGTGGAGCAAAAACCACCCTGGCCAGTCTCGATGACCCTCGAGACTGGCCACCCCTCCTTGAGAAAGAGTGGAACTTTTATAATTAAAATCATTCTACAAAACCTTTGCCGCAACACTTTAAAATCATATCCCGATACTCCCTACCGGTCGGTCGGAATTGATTCACTCCGTTCGTAAAAATCCTAAATCCCGAATCCGCAATCCGAAATTAAAAAAGTCTTTTTTCAAACTGGGGCGCCGCCCCTATTTTTTATCCTTGATATTATTTTCAACGGTTCCTCTCACATCAACTCTGATAACTGTGGCAAGAGGGTCGGGAGCTGATTGCGGAAGGCTGATTATCAGAGCATTGTTGCTGACTGACGTTTTTACCGGTTGTCCCGTAGTAAGGAGTTTTGACGACATAACCTTATTATTAAAATCCTTTATTATGAGTTTTCCGTCGGCTGGCCAGTTGAACACTGAGAAGTAGAGGCTTGTTCCGTTCTTTGTTGCTTTTTTGGTGCATCTGCCCCATTCAAAGAGACCCCATGGACTGGCTGTTGTGCCGTAGATTGCTTCACCGTTTACTTTCATCCATTTGCCTATTTCCCTGAGTATTTCAATGCTTTCCGGAGGAAATTCTCCTTCTGCGGTAGGGCCTACGTTAAGCAGGAAATTACCGCCTTTTGATGCTATGTCGATGAGGTTCCGGATTAGGGTCTGGGGTGATTTATAGTTATGGTCGTAGCTTTTGTATCCCCAGGTATTGTTCATGGTCATGCAGGTTTCCCAGTCGGTTCCGTCGAGTTCGGCAAGGTTTGGAATGCGCTGTTCAGGGGTTTTGTGGTCACCGGGGAAGTTTGGCCGTTTAAGTCGGTCGTTTGTAATAATTTCAGGCTGGAGTGCCAGCAGTGCCTGGAGTTTTTTAGCAGCTTCGTCGGTCATGCCTGTAGGAGTGTCCCACCAGAGAACTGCAACTTTTCCGTAGTTTGTGAGCAGTTCTCTAACCTGGGGGACAGCCACTTCGTCGATATACTGTTCGAAGGTTCTCGTTTCCTGTGCAGGATCCCAGTGGCCGTTATGCTCTTTTGTATAGGCATCTATTATCACCGAGTCGGGGTTGGGCCAGCCCTCTTTTGTCAGTTTGCGGCTGGCTGAGCCCCCAGGGTTGACCCAGTCCTGAGCCTGCGAATAGTAAAACCCGAGTTTTATGCCGTGCCTCTGGCATGCTTCTGCAAGTGGTTTGAGAAGGTCTTTCCCATAGATGGTGTGGTCAACAACATTCCATTTGCTCGCTTCCGATTTGAAGAGTGCAAAGCCGTCATGATGCTTGGCTGTAATGATAATATATTTCATGCCGGCGTCCTTCGCCATCTGAACCCATGCATCGGGGTCATATTTTACCGGATTGAATTGTTTTGCCATTTCCTTGTAGTCTCGTACCGGTATTTTAGCTCTGTTCATAATCCATTCGCCTATGCCTCCTATTTCGCATCCGTTCCATATACCTGCAGGTATGGCATATACACCCCAGTGTATAAACATACCGAAGCGCGCTTCGCGCCACCATGCCATACGCTCATCTTTTGTCAGAACTTTCTGGGCAGCAAGCGGCTGTACCATAAACTGCCCCATTAATAAAATAACCGTAATGGCGAAAATTGTCTTTTTCATTTTAATATTATTTTTATATATTTTTGAATTTCAATTTGTTAAATCTTTTTCTGTTAAGAATACATACTTATAATACCTCCACAGGGGAAGTGGCTGGATTTAAGCCAGAAAAATACTTATAATTTTTCATTTTCAATTTTCTCAATCTTCTTTTCGTCAAAACCAAGAGAACGGAACAGAATCAGATTTGAGACATTTTTGAGTGAAAGGGACGGCACTCCTTCTTCTTTCTGAGCTTTTACGAAAAGAAATTCAGCATTCTTAACATCATCAAGATAAAAAGCTGGGCGTAATTCCTTTTCAATGAATCTAATATCAATATTATTAAGTTGTATGCCGTTAACATGCCTGATAAAAAAGCCGTAGGAGGGTAGGATTCCGAATCTGTAAGGCTCGGGATATTCTTTTTCGAAACCGGGAACTTCTCTCAAAGCTTGTTCAGCTGTTCCTCCTCCTTTATAGTAAATTTGTATGTTAGAAAGAATTACATCTTTTATATCATGTCCTTTATCTCCGCTGATTATACAGCCGTTTTTCGGGTCAGCATTATAAACTATGATATTGGAAATTATTATTCGTCTGAGCTCTCCCGGGGGAGTTCCGGCAGGCCCGCGCATTCTCTCACCAAGCCTCAGAAAGATAGGTGCGTTTACTATGTCGCGCATAGTTATATTTGTTATTGTGACGTCCTCAAGAAGGGCCCCGTCAACTGTTTCGAGGGCAAGACCCCGGCAAAAAGTAAACACGCAGTTTGATATTGTTATGTTTTTGAATCCTCCGTTTGATTCTGTACCGAATTTTATTCTGCCTGTAGGTCCGTTGCCGCCTGCAATCTTTTCATCTCTTTTGAATGTACCATCAATTAAAGTTCCTTCAGTAAAGCCTGACAGCTGGCAGTTTGTTATGGTTACATTTTCAGTTGCTCTATGTTCTCCAAGGGCATAACTGCTCTTCAGGCAGATTCCGTCATCTCTCGGGGAATTGACGTAACAGTTTGATATTTCAACATTTACACAACAGTCTATATCAATACCATCCCTGTTGGTATCAATTTTAAGGTTGTCAATTGTAAGGTTGTCGACACCTGTGGCAAGTATTCCGAACCATCCTCCGTTCAATATTGAGAAATCACGAAGAATAACATTCCGGCACCATTTAAGTGCAATTGCCTTGTTACCGCTTCCTTCAGGGGCATTGCTTACACCTCTTACCAGCCCTTTGCCCCATATCATACCCGGGCCGGTAATGGAAATATTATTAAGGTTTTCACCCCATATCAGGCTGTTATGCCAGTGGCTGTGTCCGAAATCCTGGAACTGAAGGGAATCACCCCAGACATTTGGTTCAGGCGGATCGTATTTGTAACCATCTGAGGTTGATGCAGCTATTATTACTGCACCATGGTCGAGGTAAAGGGTAATATTGTTTTTAAGTCTGATAGATACTGAAAGGTAATTTCCGGCCGGAAGCCAAACTGTACCTCCTCCTGCGGCTCCGGCTGCTTCAATTGCTTTGTTTATATAAGGTGAGTCAAGTGTTTTGCCATCTCCCTTTGCACCGAAATCCTTCACATTGAAAACAGTAGCTGGTACATTTTGTAGCCGGGACAGTGAGTAAGTTTTTTTTATCTGGCTTTCATCTGCAGCCAATAAATTGCCGGAAAGAAATATTAACGTTTTGATAAACAGAATTGAAAAAATTTTGTTTTTCATAGGTTTATAAATTAAAGTCTCAAAATTTATACTGACATCCCCCTCTCCCCTTCAAAGGGGAAAAACCACACCTGATACTTCCAACCCCGTGTTTCATTTAAACTGCTTTACATATTCAAGGAATGCTTTTGCTGTGCGGTCGAGGTTTTCTATTGAGCCTCCGCCTTCAAGTACTTCGCACATTTCATAGGCAATATATCCCTGATAGCCAATTTCTTTCAGGGTATTGATGAATGTTTTATAATCGAGAAATCCCTGCCCCATAGGGACAGCCCTCATCTGGGGCGTCTTATTTATATAATTGGTATGTTCAAGGTCGTAGATTACCCTTGGCAGGCTTACATAATCGGCTGTGGTAGTGTGGACTATATAAGGTTTGAGTTTATATATTGCCTGTTTTATCTCATCCGGGGAGAGGCCGGCAAGTGTTGGTGACCAGCAATCGAATGCAGCTTTGACGTTGGGCAGATTAACTTCGTCGAGCAGCCATTTCATGGCGTCAGGGTGAAGGGCTATATCGTGATGGTTCTGAACGGCAAGCGTTACTCCGTATTTTGCTGCTATTTTTCCCGCCATCTGCAAGCCCTCCACCACCATTGCATATTGTCTGTCGTAAGGTATATCAGGTCTTTCATAGCCTGTATATATTCTTACCATGTTAGTTCCGAGGTCACGTGCAAGGCGGGCAAGTTCACCCACATAAAGTGCCTGTATTTCCACATTGGGAATTCCTGCTTTGTCGATTCCTGAAGTAAAATCACAATAGCCTGCAAGACACACCAGTTCCAGGCCAAGCTCCTTTATCCGGGCTTTCAGTCTGGCCCTGGCGGCATCGTCGTAATCGAGCGGGGATACGTGCGGGCGTTTGGCTGCAAGCATAACTCCGTCAAATCCAAGTTCTTTTGCCTTTATAAGAAACTGATCCACTGTGAGAGTTGCCTGTCCGCGCCATACACCCATATAACTGACCGAGTGCAGGCAGGTCTTTACCCTGAAATCGGCCGGGTTGCCCGTGGGGGTCTTCTGGCCGGAGGAAGCGGCTGAGATTAGAATTAAAAATACAGGAAGAATAAGATTCTTTGTTTTCATACTTATTATTAATTTCTGGATAAAAATATGAGTTAATTTTAAATGTTAATGTGTTAAAAAAAATAAAAAAATTTTTTGTATTTAATTTTTTTTTGTTTAAAATTGCAACAACTGAAAGCGTTTTTTATACTGTTGCATGGGAGATAATAAGGTCCTGCAGCAGTTAAAGAAACTTAAACTGATAACCCTTACCTGACCTATGAAGCCGATTCTCACAAAAGAGAAAGAGGTTTTAAAATTATTTGAAGATTGCAGGCAGTTTGATGCCGGCAGTCTTTTTCTTTTATGTAATTCGTTAACGTACACGACCTTTGTATCTTTAATGATGCAAAGGTCGTGTTTTTCAATAAGATAGTATAAAAAATTTAAAATTAATGATTATGACATAAGCACTGAAAATTTTAAGAACCGGTCTGGGGAATTGAAGAAAATTCCCGGCAAAAGCTGAAAATGATTAAAAATTTTTAATCAAGGAAAAGGAATCTCAAAACATTACTAAAAGTTAAAGATTTAATAAAATATCCGAAAAAACTAATGCTTATGATAAGATTGTTTGCTTCGTTTATTATCTGTGCGGTGACTGTGGTTACGGCAGGTAATTTAAATGCATCAGCCGGAATGTATGCAGATGCTGGTTATGTTCTGGCTGGTGGCGGTGAACAGCAACAGTTTACCGTATCGGGAACAATAAGGGATGCCTCCACGGGTGAACCGATGGCGGGTGTTACCATACTTGTTAAAGGAACATCAACCGGACGTCTTTCAGATGAAAACGGAAGGTTTACAATTCCTTTACCCGGAAGGGAGGCTGTTCTGCAGTTTTCTTTCATTGGTTACTCAACCCAGGAAATTAGTGTAACTGCAGGTTCGGTAATAAATGTTAACATGACTACCGAAGAGCAAAAGATTGAAGAAATTGTGGTTGTTGGTTATGGTGTGCAGAAAAAGGAGAGTGTGGTCGGTGCAATAACGCAGGTGAACAGCCAGGCGCTTATGCAGGCAGGTGCTGCAACTGTGACCAATGCTATTGCTGGAAAGCTCTCAGGAGTTCTTACCATTCAGCAGAGAGGTGAACCCGGAAACAATGCCGCAGAAATATATATCCGCGGTGTGTCGAGCTGGAACGGATCAGCCCCCCTTGTGCTGGTTGACGGCGTGGAACGAGACTGGTCGAGCCTCGATCCAAACGAAATAAACACCATTTCTGTACTGAAAGATGCTTCTGCCACTGCAGTTTTTGGTGCTAAAGGTGCAAACGGTGTTATTGTTGTAACAACAAAACGCGGTGCACTTGGCAAACCAAAAATGGACCTTACAGCATCCTATGGGTTACTAAGGGCAACAAGAATACCCGACCACATCGATTCATATACAACAATGTCGATGTATAACGTTGCCCTTATGAATGAAGGGGGAACATATTTTTCACAGCTTATACCTGAATGGCAGTTGCAGGAATACAAAAATCCGTCCACACCGCTTAATGCACTGAGGTTCCCTAATGTCAACTGGTTTGATATTTGTACAAAGCCATTTTCACCTACATCTGTCGAAAACCTCAATGTTTCAGGTGGTACAGAATTTGCCAAATACTTTCTTAACCTTGGTCACCAGTATGAAGGCTCATTCTTTAATGGCATCAAGGAAGGATATCAGGACTCGAGGTTCTGGAGCCATCTTTTCAACTACAGAATCAACCTTGACTTCAGTGTAACAAAAACCACAACCATTTCACTTAACGCAGGCGGTTCACTGAACCTGAAGAATACACCTTCAAGCGCTTCATGGCGTAACCTGTATTCCACCGGTCCTTCAAGGTTCCCGGCTTACTTCCCTGCTTGGGTTCTTGAAATGGTACCCGACCCTGACTACCCCGAGGATAAAGGCATGAGAAGAGCCCAGGCATTCGGCGAATATACAGGTAACCCTTATACAAGCCTCTCACAGGGAAGCTTTGACAGGGACCTTGGCTCAAGAATGTTTACCGACCTTATCTTTAAACAGGACCTTGGCTGGATAACCAAAGGATTGTCAGCAAACGCTAAAGTGTCATTGAGTACTTATTATAATAACAGACAACTTACCCTTTCATATACTTATCCTGAATATCAGCTTTACTATGATAAGATACCAGATTCAGGTAAATTCGATCCAACCACAGGACGTTTAATTAACCCCTGGTACAGGAACGGCGAAGGCAACGAATACTGGAAGCTGGGACCTTATGATATAAATGTTGGCGGCCTGAATAGCGGCTATTACCGAGACCTTTATTATGAAGCCTCAATTAATTATGCCAACACATTCGGTAAACATAGTGTTACTGCACTAGGCCTATTTAACAGACAGGAGAAAAACAGGGAAACAGAATTTCCGTACTATAACGAAGGCTGGGTAGGAAGGATTACTTATGACTATAACAGAAAATACTTGTTTGAGTTTAACATAGGATATACAGGTTCCGAGAGATTTGCTCCAGCAAACAGGTTCGGTACTTTCCCTTCTTTAGCTATAGGATGGGTAGCTTCTGAAGAAAATTTCTTTAAAGCCGCAGTACCATGGATGAATAAACTTAAATTCAGATATTCCGACGGATACGTAGGAAGCGACTATGCAAGGAGCAGATGGCTTTATACAAGTTCATACTATAAGGACGGAAGGGGATATATAAGGGAAGATCTCGGTGCCAACATGAGGGCACAGTGGGAACGCGCCCACAAGAGAGACCTTGGAATTGAAATCGGTATGTTCAAGAATCTGATATCTTTAAATGTAGATTTGTTTGACGAATACCGCGACAAGATGCTTCTTACCCCCAAGAGTGTTACGATGATGGTTGGAAACAGCTTTAAGGAACTTAATCTTGGTAAGGTGAAAAAGCATGGTATTGAGATAGAAGCAGAATTAAGGAAAACCGTTTCTCCAAGGTTCACATATTTTTTCAGAGGTATATTCTCATATAATGAAAATAGAGTTATTTTCAAGGATGATGAGCCATACGCACCTGAACACAGAAAACAGGCAGGTAAGCCCCTTACGGCTATGATGTTCGCCGAAGCAGGTGTTGAAGGGACAGAAATCAATGGTGTTGAACTTACAGGAACCGGATATTATACATCAATAGATGATATCCATAATAATGTTGCGCCTATTTCCCTCAACCAGCTTATCGTTGGAGATTATAAATTCCTCGATTATGATGCCGATGGTACTATTACCGCTGCAGGTGATAAATACCCGATAAAGGGTTTGACTTATCCTCCTGTTGTTTATTCTTTCGGAAGCGGATTTACCTGGGGCAGATTCGATTTCAACATACTCTTTTCAGGAAACCAGGGAAAATACGTTCAGTACAACCAGCTTTATGAAGTTGAGTTTATTAAAGGCGACTGGAGAGTTCACAAATCTCAGCTAGATTACTGGACCCCGACAAATCAGGATGCCAAGCATGCAAATCTGCATTATGCAGGAAGTTCAAGTTCACCGATTCTCTTCTGGGGTGGCGGTGAAGCCGACCGTGGCTATCAGATCATGATCGAAAACCGCTTCTTCAGAAATGCGAGCTACCTGCGTCTGAAAGATGTCTATCTGAGCTATACGTTTAAACCCGGTTCGCTCAAGAATGTTCTGGGTATATCAAACCTGATGCTGTATGTGACAGCAAGCAACCTGTTTACAATTACGTCACTGCCTGAAGGGGATCCCGAGGCAACCAACTTCCAGCAGGGATTTTACCCGATAATTGCATCAGGAAGACTTGGCGTAAAGATTAATTTCTAACCTGTAAATATGAGGTCAAACATGAAAAAGTATACATATATAATGGTAGCTATCTGCATGAGCCTCTTTCTTGGTTCATGTGAAGAGTATCTCGACAAAGCGCCTGAAGAGGGTATCAAGGAGGCAGAGATATGGTCGAAGATTGTAAACTTCAAATTGTTTTTCAATGCCGTATACGAAGGTCAGTCGATTTACAACAACAACTGGCGCGATTACAACATAAAAACGGCACATTCCCTGTACTTTGATTACTGGGACCAGAAATATACAATTGAAGGAATTACCGATGCAGCCGATCAGGGCCGTTACATGGAAGGGCAGGTATTCAAACAGGGTTCAGTGATAGGTTTTGTTGATAAGTTTATAAATGACGGTAACCGCCGGCCTATCCTTAAATCAATGTTTATGGATATAAGGATATGCAACATTGCCCTCCGTAAAATTGACCTGCTTCAGGATGCTACCGAGCAGGATAAAAACGACCTGAGGGGTCAGGCACACTTTATAAGGGCATACTGCCATTTCACACTTTTTAAATGGTGGGGCAGGATGCCATATATAACACACGTGATTGGGCCTGAAGATCCATGGGATATTCCGAGATTGTCGAACTATGAAACATGCATTAAGATTGCGGAGGACCTTGATTCAGCATATTATTATTTTGAGAAGGCAGGCAAGGTGCGCCGTGATCCAGGGCCTGGATTACCGGGTCACCTGAATGACCCTGACCAGAGGGCACCGAACGGTGTTGCTGCCAAGGCACTTAAGTCGAGAGTGCTTTTGTATGCTGCAAGTCCGCTTAACAATAGTGCCGGACTGGTTGCATGGGAAAATGCAGCTAAGGCTTCCTGGGAAGCCATCCAGCTTGCACTTGCTAACAGTTATGAACTTTTACCTGCAGCTGACAGATATAAAAATTTCTACGGAAACAACTATTGCAATGAACAGATTTGGGCTTGGGCTCCAGGATCACAGAGCTGGAATAATGGTAACTTTGCCGGCCTTTATAATGGTGTTTTCGGCGCCAGCAAATCATCATGGTCAGGTGTTTGTCCCACCCAGAACTTTGTTGATAAGTACGAAACAAGATGGGGAGAACCACTTAACACCCAGGCCGACAGGGATGCCGCAGCAGCTGCAGGCCATTATAATGAGCAGAATCCTTATGCCAACCGCGATCCGCGACTTGCACTTGATATTATTACCAACCAGTCATCATGTATAGGTTGGACGGGCGGAAAAGCCCAGATATGGAAGCAAACATCAGGAGGTGTAACAACTTATTCCGAACTACTCGACCAGAGCTACCTCGGGATTACCAGAACAGGTTATTACCTCCGCAAAAACTGGGCAAACAACAGTACCAAAAATCAGGTATCCGTAGTTCACACCGACCCGATAATAAGGCTTGCAGAACTGTATCTTAACTATGCCGAAGCATCCAATGAAGCGTACGGACCAACAACAATAGGTGTTCCGGGGGCTACCATGAGTGCAGTTGATGCAATAAATGTTATAAGAAACAGGATTGGGCAGGTTAACGTGCTTCCCCAGTATACGACAAGTAAGGAAATTTTCCGTGACAGGATTAAAAATGAAAGAAATGTTGAACTTAGCTGGGAAGGCCATTACTATTTCGATATCCGGCGCTGGATGGATGCACCTCAGTGTTATTCCACAACTCTTATGGGTGTTGACATAGAAAAATTGCCTGCACCTACGGCAGAGTATCCTACCGGATTTAAATACACCAGGGTACCACTTGGACAGGATCGCCAGGTAGCATGGAAACCGGCAATGTATTACCTGCCATTTAATATAGCAGACAATTTCAAAATGAAAATCTTCGAACCGAATGAAGTCTGGTAATAACTATTAAATACTAAGAATATGAGATTAAATAATATATTTCACAGACTCAGAATAGCCGGCCTGATCATTATATGTACCATGATTTTTACAGAGGTGTACGGTCAGGCCCAGAGACAGCAAAGGAGGACCCGGCAGTTGATTGATGTGACAATTAAGGTACTGGATGATGCGGGAAATCCTGTACCCGGTGCTTCAGTTGTTGTGGGTGAAGGGGTGATACACACCGAGACTGATGCCAGTGGTACAGTGAGCTTTAAAGCTTACCCGGACAACTTCATCACTGTCACTTCTCCTGCTTTTGAAAAGAAAGTGTCACTTGTCACAGACCTTCTTGTAAACAACACGGTAACACTGGTGCGTTCAAAACTCTATATGACAAGAGCAGATGAAGTGCCGCTCCCGTTCACTTCTCTTAAAAAACGCCAGCTTACAGGGCCGGAAACAACAGTGCTTGCTTCAAGACTCGAAAAATATCCCACCAACGATATCAGGGCATCTTTTACCGGCCTGACATCAGGGTGGGATGTAAGAGAGCTCTACGGCTGGCCCGGTGTTACAGAACGTGAGCCAATAGGTGTCTTCGGAGCGACAAATAAATTCACAAATGTTCCTGTTGCAATTGTAGACGGCATATATACCGACCTGTCGGAAATGCCACTTGACGCATCAGAAATTGAATCTATAACTGTCAGCAAGGGTACACTTGCTTCTGCAATGTTCGGCCCGGTAACAGCAAAGAACGGCTTCCTGTTTATCAAGACTAAAAGAGGTTATGTGAATGAGAGGATACTTGATTTCAATATAGAAAGAGGAGTAAGCATCATAGACAGGATGCCAGAATATGTAGACGGGGTCGATTACGCAAAACTTAACAATCAGGCAAGAATAAACAGCGGTTTAACTCCCCTTTATACAGAAGAGGCAATCAACAATTTTGCAAAAAATGACCCTTACGATTTAAGATACCCGAACGTGAATTTCCGGGAGATGATACTCAAGAACAATATGCCTTTCATGAGAGCAAATATGTCGGCATCGGGAGGAAATGATATAGTCCAGTATTATTCACATATAGGGTACAATTATGAGGGAGACATCTATAAGATAGGTGCCACAGCAGACTATAACAGGATTAGCACGAGACAGAATGTTGATGTAAAGATTAATGATGTTTTCTCTGCCAGCCTGAGTTTCTACGGTAATATTTCAGTACGGAGATCACCAAATTATGGATATGACCCGGATTTTACATCTGAAAATACCTCATCTAACCCTGTTCTATCACTGATTGAGATGCCTGCATTAATCCAGGATATCAGAAATACTCCTCCGGTAGCATTCCCGGTGTATGCAAAATATGACGAAACAACAGCAATACCGTGGTATGGAATAGCTCCGAGTTATACCGATAACCCGGTAGGAAATGTTGCCAGTCAGGGTTATTACAAGGACGTAGGGCGTATGGGGGCTTCAAGTATTGCACTTAATTTCGATATGGGCTTTCTTGTACCCGGACTGAAGTCAAAAACATTCTTCGGGTTTAATATTTTCAATGTCGTACGTTCAGGTCAGGCAGAAGATTATGATGCCTATTATGTAAGGGTTACCGACACAGATACAACACTGACCAAAGCCTCAGCTCATGCTGCCGCAAACCAGACATCTGAATCCAAACTGATGGACTACTACTATCAGAGATATGGTCTTTATGAGAATCTAGAGTATAATAACAGATTTGGAGATCACCTGATTGAATCGAACCTGACTTTCTACGGCGGCAAGACTTTCAAGAACGAAATTGAAGAGCCTGAAAGACAGGCAAACATAATATGGCACTCAATGTACTCATTTAAGGAAAAATACTCTGCCGAACTTGTACTTACTTATGCAGGAAGCGACAGGTTCTCGAAGGAAAAAAGGTATAAGCTCTTTCCTTCAGCAGGGTTGAGCTGGGTTATTTCAGAAGAGAATTTTATGTCGGGACTGAAGTTCATTGATTTTCTTAAATTACGTGCTCAGGCAGGAATGCTTGGTGTTGAGACATTTATTTCACCGTTCTACTATATTGACCGTTTAAGTGTCAATACCTCAGGTTCGGCATTTGGTGCTTACACAAGTGCACAGTGGTTCGGGAGTACTACCGATGCAAACGTTCCGCGTACATCACCTCAGAGAATCGGGAATCCTGACCTTTCATGGGAAATTTTCAAGGAAATTAATGCCGGAATTGATGCATTGCTTTTCAACAAGAGACTCCAGCTTGAGTTGACCTATCAGAGATTTATAGATGACGGAATGATAGTTCAGGTGGCAAACGTACTGCCCTATGTTGTTGGACTGCAGGGTGCGCGGCCATGGTATAACTATAACAAAAACCAGGGAGACTACCTGTTGACAGATCTTCTGTTTACCCAGAAGGTTGGCCAGTTTACTATTTCTATTGGTGGTAACATCACAACGGGCGTTACAAAAAGGCTGAAATATGATGAGCCTAATTACAGGTTTGATTATCAGAAACGTACCGGACGTCCGTCAGATGCAATATTCGGTCTCAAATATCTGGGTAAATTCCAGTCGGATGAAGAGACAAAGGTTATACCCCAGCTTTATGATGCTGAACTTAAAGCCGGAGACCTTAAATATGCAGATATGAACGGCGATGGATTTGTTGATGATAATGACCAGTGCATGATCGGGCATTCTTCACCGAGAGTGTTTTACGGTGTTAACGCAACAATCAGATATAAGAATTTCGAATTATTTGTTACAGGAGCAGGCCGGGCTGCCTACGACCTGTTACTGAACAATGCCTATTTCTGGAACGGATGGGGCGATGATAACTATTCAGTCTTTGTGAGGGACAATATCGGAGGAAAATATCCGAGGTTGACCTACTACAGGGTTAATAATAATTTCGTAACATCTGATTTCTGGCTCACTAAGGGAGATTATTTCAAAATCCAGAATGTGGAGATTGCATACAATGTGCCGCCCAAATCCCTTGCTTTTATGGGAGGACGCGGATTGAGAATATATCTGAGAGGAGCCAACCTTCTGACTATCTCAAAAGTTAAGGATGTTGACCCTGAATCCATCAACTCAGGTGTAACACACTATCCGCTATTCAAAACATTCACCGGTGGAGTCAAGTTTAATTTCTAATTTATGAGCGCCATGAAAATAAAGAGTTTAATATTAACAGCTTTAGCAGCAATTTTACTGGGTTCCTGTGTAAATTACCTGGAACCATACCCGCAGGGCAACTACGACTATGATATGTTATGGGATTACCAGAGCCTTGTTCAGGGTTTAATCGGCTATTGCTACGACCAGGTTAATTCCAATGTAAGGAATTATACAGGTAACGAAGATATATACATGGACGCAATTACCGACGACGGGGTTATAACAAGTACAACCCATGTTATGCGGCGGTATGCAAATAATACCATGACCACTTCCCAGGATCCTTTTGCAACTTACTGGGACCGCGATTACAGAGCAATCAGGAACTGCAACCTTTTTCTGAAAGACAGAAAAGGTTATAATACAAAGTATGTTCTTAATGTATACTGGAACGATCTTGTAAGAAAAAGGCTACAGGGCGAAGCTTTTGCACTTCGTGCATGGTTTGAATGGGATCTCCTCCAGAAATTCGGAGGCAAAGGAGCCAAATCGGGTAAGATGCTCGGATTCCCGATTGTTACTGAGGTCTACGGCGTAAAAGATCAGGTTAACCTTCCTCGAAATACGTATGATGAATGTGTTCAGCAGATTTTGAAAGATTGCGATTCAGCTATCAAATATCTGCCGATAGCTCACAGGGATTTTCTTGTGCCAAATGCTACCGACAGGGTTTATGCCGGTGGAAAATACTGGGGACGTTTTGATGGCATATCAATGGTAGCCCTTAAGGCAATTGTTTACCTTACATGGGCAAGTCCGAGGTTCAATCCCGGTAATGACATCTCGAGGTACGATAGTGCTGCTGCAAATGCAATCAAGGCAATAAATTTCAAACTGACTGTTGATCAGACATCATCAACAAACAGCTTCAGACCGACAAATCCGGTTCAGTGGACAAACCCGAATTCACCTGAGGCTATTGCAATAACAAGGTATAATTCATCAAATGATGATATTGAGAGACTGCTTTATCCCGGTGGTTTTCAGGGTAATGGTGCAATAGGTGCAACACAGGAGCTTGTTGATGCTTTCCCGATGGCTAATGGCAGACCGATTGATGACCCGGCAAGCGGATATAATCCAGCAAACCCGTATGTCAACCGTGATCCGAGATTCTACAGTGTGATATTCTATAACAACCGGCCGGTTTACAGGAATAATAATGTCAGTCCTGCAAACCTTATGTATACATTTGAAAACTGGAACAGCGGGCCTAACGGACCCGGAAAAGATGCTTACGGGGTTAAACCGACCAACAGTTTAACCAACTATCATATCAAGAAGTTTATCTTTGCCGGTCTTAACTGGTCAGATGCTTCAATCAACCGCCAGCCGCACTACAGATACCTGATCCGCTGGGAACAGATGCTTCTTACTTTTGCAGAGGCTGCAAACAAAGTGGTTGGTCCGCTCGATGCAACCAAATATGGTATGTCAGCCAGAACCGCAATTCAGTATCTGAGGGCGAGAAAGACCTACGACGGTGCCAACGGTCTCAGCCCTGCTGTGCCGGGTGCACCCGATGCTTACCTGCAACAAGTTGCCAACGCCGGACCCGATGCTTTCGATAAACTTGTCAGAAATGAAAGAAGAATCACAATGTGCTTCGAAGGAGTGAGATTCTATGACCTGCGCCGCTGGACAACCGATGCCGATTGGCAGAATGTAATCAATCAACCTGTTCATGGCGTAACCATAACACAGAATTCAGACCTCTCGTTTACGTACGATTATACCTATGTGGCCGACCATCGCCAATTCCCGTCGCCATACAACCCGATTCCGTATAACGAGATATTGCGTATGAGTAATCTTGAACAGAACGAAGGATGGTCTTCATGGAACTAAAAACATTAAATGGAAAAATTATGAAAAAGTTGCTAGCATTTATAGTAATTTCTGTAGCAATGGTTTCATGCTACGAGGATTATATCAAGGATTACCTTTATACTGCCATCTATTTTCCCTATCAGCTTGATGTCAGAACATTTGTTGTGGGAGAAGGCATGAAAATAGAAGTCGGTGCATGCCTCGGAGGTGTAAGGGATAATAAAATTGACCGTGAAGTATCCTTCATTCTTGACCCCAGCCTTGTTACACCGGCAGTGCTTAACCAGATGAAAAATAATCCGCTGCCTTATATTAAAGATGCAACCGCAGGTGTGACGGCTCTTCAGGTAATGCCTTCGAACTATTATACATTGAGCGATAACAGCAAAATGATAATAAGGAAAGGATGGCACGGTGGAACTGTAGTGGTAAAGGCAGATTCAGTGAACTTCCTGAATGATTCACTAAAGACTTTCTATGCCACTTATGTGCTGCCGTTTTATATTACCAAAGCCGACGCCGACACCATTCTCGAATCGAAGAGATATAATATCGTGGGTCTGAAGTTCGAGAATATGCTGTTCGGTAACTACTGGCACGGCGGACAGGCAAGAATTGAACGGCCGGGTTTGTCCGATTCAATTTTTACCTATAAGACGGAAATACCTACGGCTGAGTCAAAAATATGGATACTTAAAACGGCAGGACCAACAACACTTAACTGTAACGGGTACCTGAACCAGACTTCATCAAAAACCGAAATGAAGCTTGTTCTGAAAGGAGACAGGGTATTTGTCAGCAGTGCTCCCGGGGCTTCGTATGTAATTGAACCCGACGGTGAAAGTATATACAACAGAGCCAAGAAACTTCAGGATCGCAGGATTTACCTGAAGTATAAGTACTTCAACCCCGGCAACGGGTGGACATATCATTGCACCGATACACTCAGGTTCCGTAACAGAATACGTGACGGCATTAATGAGTGGCAGGATGAAAATCCGGAACACTACACCAAATGATTTGTGATGAATGATAATTTTAAAAACACCGCTCCTTGAAAAAGAGCGGTGTTTTTTTATAGAAAAATTTTAAATTTAAATGGATTTTAATAATTCTTTATTTTTAACCACGAAGGGCACAAAGGATGTCACAAACTTCCACAAATGAATAATGATATGAAAAAACTACTTATTTTTTTGTTTCTTAATCTGTTTTTTTCTCAGATTGCTTTGCCCCAGAAACCTGAAGAAGTTTACCGTAAACCTCTTAAGGAGGTTCTCATAGAGATACAGAGCAGGTATAATGTGAAGCTTCAGTACAGCGAAAGCCTTGTAAAGGGAGTTGAAGTTCTTTTCCCTACCTGGCGTTACAGGGCTGACGCCGAAACTACGCTATCAAATATCCTGCTACCGCTTAATCTGGTTTTTGAGAAAACCGGTGACAGAACTTACCAGGTAAGCAGATTCAATTATTACCAGCGACCTGTTGAAGAGGGCAGGAAGCATCTTGAACAACTTCTTGCAGCCTGTCCTGCTCAGGAACTCTGGGAGAAAAGGAAAGCTGAACTGAGAAAATGTTTTCTCGAGAAACTTAAACTCAACCCGTTTCCTGAAAAGACTCCGTTTAATCCGATAATAACGCCAGCAAGAAAATATGAGGGTTATACCGTTGAGAATGTTGCAATTGAAACCATTCCCGGTGTCTATTTATGCGGTTCCATCTATAAACCTTCAAAGGGGAAAGGCCCTTTCCCGCTTGTTTTATGTCCTTACGGCCATTTTTCGAACCCCGATACTAATCTTTATGGCCGTTACCGGCCCGATATGCAGTACCGCTGTGCCACCCTTGCCAGGATGGGTGCTGTGGTCTTCAGCTATGATATGTTTGCATGGGGTGAATCGAGACTGCAGTTTGACCCCGAACTGCACAGAACCGGTCTTGCCCATACCATGCAAACGTTCAATTCCATCAGGGCAATAGACTTCCTGACATCCCTGCCCTGTGTTGACCCGAAGAGGATAGCAATAACCGGCGCCTCTGGAGGAGCCACGCAGGCAATGCTCGCCACAGCACTCGACGACCGTATAACCGTCAGTGTGCCCGTTGTGATGGTTTCGTCGTATTATTACGGAGGATGCCCCTGCGAAAGCGGAATGCCACTCCAGACATGTACAGACCTTCTGACCTACAACGTTGAAATAGCCGCAATGGCTTCACCCAGACCCATGCTGGTGATATCAGACGGTGCCGACTGGACACAACATGTTCCTGAAATCGAGTTTCCTTATCTTAAAAAAATTTACAGCCTTTATGGAAAAGAGGGAAACGTTGAAAATGTTCATCTGGCAAACGAAGGACACGATTACGGTCTTTCAAAACGCCTTGCAATGTATGAGTTTATGGCTAAACACCTGGGATTGAACATAAATGCTGTTAAGGATAAAGAAGGTAAAATTGATGAGTCGAAGGTGACAATAGAGAAATATGACAAACTTCTTGTATTTGGAAAAAACGGTAAAATGCCTGAAAATGCACTGAAAAATCCTGATGATGTCTGGAAAACTTTATTATCTTTACAGAAGAAGTGACAGGTATTAATTCAACCGGTGCACTCTATGAATTCTTACCGAAATATTACCTTTCTCTTTTTGTGCATTATAATTTCAGAAGGTTTATTCTTTTTAGCTCCGGCTCAGAATCCCAGGTCAGAAGGATATATGGGTATATGGTACAGTACTGGAAATTTAACACAATATGG
>Ga0123519_10004759_pt1 | contig 21794 bp, 19 predicted proteins | sample YelNatPaOPRAMG02_FD_87396 | JGI IMG/M metagenome (GOLD analysis project Ga0123519, IMG submission 87396) | Hot spring microbial communities from Yellowstone National Park - Yellowstone National Park OP-RAMG-02 (version 2) | ecosystem: Environmental > Aquatic > Thermal springs > Hot (42-90C) ...
CGTTTTCGCTACAGGCAAATGTCGTTATTGTAAAAAGGAATATGCTAAAGACAATCCGCTTCATTGCAATAATATCTATACAATATTTTAATCCTGTTTTAAACTGATATTTGCACTTGTAATAATTGATAACTATTAGATATTGTGATATATAGATCCGAAAGGTGTATTATGCCTGAAGATATAACAAAAGGAAATATCGATAGGTCATCTGAAAAGAGAGAAGACGACAGGAGGATACCCCTTGTCGAGGAGATCTTTCACAACATCATTAAGGCAATCAAGACCATCTCAATATACAAGCACAACAAAGATAGATTTTCCGAGTTTGTAGAGCCCGCCTATAAGGTGCTTGAAAAGTTCCTGAAACAATATGAGAATCTGGTGGTGAGGGTAGAGCCCTATTCCTTCAAATTCCTAAACGCCGAGGTATATAAGGATACCGACCAGTACAGTAATATATCTTACAGATTTTTCAGAGATGGTGTGAGGAGAATTACCTTCAAACAGGGATTGACTCTCAATGAATTCTTGCAATTTGTCCTAATTGTGTCGGGACAGTCGCAGGTTGCGAATCAGGCAGAAGACACAGTCTCGCAGCTCTGGCTCGCAAATCTGGAAAATATCGAACTCACAATCATCGAGGGAGGAGTATCATTTACAGATTCCGGCGGAGACGAGGATGCCGCAGAAAAGGTAGAGATGGATACAATAGTCGATTATCTCGAGAAAAAGCTATCTACCAACACAGATGAGTCTGTAGGCTTTGCCCGAATATCTGCTGCAGACATTGGGCTGGAGCTGGAGTCAGTAGAACAGATCAAGGGGCTGAAGAAAAAGCCCGATATAGTACCACCCGAGATAAAGCAGTCGATTCAAGAACTCTTTATGTCACAGGACGAATCTGCAAAGATTCAGAGAATAAGAAAGATACTATTCGCCATTCTCAAATCAGATATCAACGATATCGAGATGCAGGACATTGCAGAGAATCTGGTGCTTATATTAGATTATATGCTTCTTACCGATGACCTGTCAAAGCTCGTAGAATTCTTTTCAGAAATAGAAAAGGAATCCCAGAACAGGACACTACCCACGGCAGTTACAGAGAGAATTATGCAAATACGATATAGACTTCAGCAGGAATTAAATAGCGACATGAGGATTGACAGGATTTTGCAGATACTCAAATCGAAAAGGATAGAGAACCCTGACCAGATAAAATATATCTTCAATCTTTTCAACGAGAACACTTATACAAAGCTTCCACAAATAATCGAGCAAATCGAGATTCAGGAAAACCTGACCACGGTTATAGAGGCACTAAAAACCCCACGCCCATATTTCGAAAAGGTCTGGATTGGGCTCCTGAACTCGAGGAAGCTCAATCTGGTTACTACTGCACTCGACACAGTAAAGGATATTGATTTCGACGGTAAAATGGACGCTATATCACCATTACTATATTCACAAATACCTCAGGTGGTATCAAAGGCGCTCGAGATAATCGCAAACGAAGGAAGCGAGAGAGCCGAAAGTGAAATCACCAAATTTATGGAACAGAAGGGGACAGAATTCAAGGACGCCATAATAAAGATTCTCCCCTCTTTCAACGAGGATATGCTCGCAAACACGGGATTGAAAATGCTATTGGACGAGAGATTCAATCTCAACGATTCACAGAGACTCTTTATTCTCTCCAAACTCGCAGACAATATCTCTCTCCCTCAGGTCGAGGCATATTTCGATAGTATTTTTAACGAAAAGGGAACTCTCTTTACAAAATCGCGAATCGACGAAAAGAAGAAGATGGCAATTAGGGCTGTTGTAGGCTCTCCATCGGTTGTAACATACCAGTATCTCACAAGACATCTCAAGAACGAACACTGCAGTGATGCAATAAAGAAAGAGATTGCAATGGCATTAGAACACATCAAACACAAATTACAGGGGAAATAGATGTCTGACTATATCGACCCAAAACAGTTTTCTCAAGGGAGTCCCAACCCGGAGAAGAAATCCAAAGAGGCAGACGCAAAGACCCAGCAGTTTGGCAAACAGCTACTAACCCTTCTATATATGCTCATTCGAACAGCAAAAATACACGACCCGGATAATGCTATATTCGAGAAACCACTTGCACAGATGAGAGACATAATAAACTTCATCCTGAATAAAGACGGGACATTGAATCTGATATTGAGCGAGAGCGTGGTCTATCTGAACAACGGATTCCTGAAACTCGATATATCCACAATCGAGAACCTGAAGTACATCTCAGAGGAACTCAAATCAAAGGGACTCGGTGGATTTGTGGTCGAAAAGCCTGTAACCGTCGAGGAATTGAAAAACTTCATCTATCTCTTCTCGAGAAATATGAAAGAGGAGGTTACAGAGAACGGAACCGAGCAGAGAAGGCTCGTTTCAATCAAGATGTCCAAATACAAGAAGATTCAGGAGATGTTGTCCGGAATGGAAGCCTCATCCACGGACAACATCCAGATCGACCGTAAGAAATACAGTCTCATTGTATATGCCCGTTCGGTGTACTTTGTTAAAAATTATGTGCAGTTCTTGAAGGGAGAGGGGAATCCAGTTAACCTGAATCAGGGAATAAGGATGATAAGGGACATCGTGGAATTGTGCAAGAACGATTCTCAGAATTTCATCGGAATATCGACAGTAAAAAGCGAGGAGGAATATCTCTATTACCATTCAGTAAACACTGCTATGCTAAATATCCTCGTCGGGATGGATATGGGGTTGAACAAGGAACAACTGAGCGACTGTGCTATGCTTGGATTCATACACGACATAGGCAAGATTAAAATAAGCGACAATATCTTGAACAAGAAGGGGACACTCACACCCACCGAGCGACAGGAGATATCTCGGATACCACTGTACACAATAAAGCTGCTACTTCACACGAGGACCCTCGACAAGAATCTTATGGACAGGATCATTGCAATATCCGAATATAATATAGATTTTGCAAAGAGTCTGAAGAACCCCGAAGAGGCATACAGAAATCCAAATATCCTTGTCAAGTCCCCAATCGGTATATACAGCAGAATTCTATCGATATCTCATACATACGATGCCCTGACAAGTAAGAGACCTTGGCGAGAGGCATTCTCGGTGCAGGAGGCGCTGAGAATGATGGTTCAGGATATGAAGGGCAAGTTCGACCCATTTATACTGAGAGTATTTATTAGACTGATGCGATACTATGTAGTCAGTAATCTGGGTGCAGCAGATATATCGATAACCTAATTAGAATATTCATTGAAAAAATACAATCTATAAACGAATCAAAACCATTTTCAGAGTAGACACCTATTCCCCTTCGAAAATAGAATATTCGTAAAATTTCATAAAGATTCAGTTATTAGTGCTGCTTTAGACAGGCTCACATAATAAATGGGTAAACATTCATAGGCTTTCGCCCACCCCCGCAATATGAAAACTTCTTTCTAAAAAAGTTTTCATAATAAGCGAAAAGTAGGAAATGGGTAAATATAAACAGGTAAGTGAGAAGTAGGAAATGGATAAGTGAGAACACTAATAAATGGGTAAATAAGAAGTGAGAAATGGATAAGTAAAATTCCTTCCGATAAAGAATTGATCCAAAGACCGACACGGTTCACCGACACCGTTCACGGGATATAAATGGGTAAGTGGGAAGTGAGAAATGGGTAAGTAAGAACAATAATAAGTGGGAAATAAGTAAATGGGAAATGAATAAGTAGAAAGTGGGAAAATTCCACTCTCATAGATGGGTGTTCTGAAAGGACCCACCGACCACTGATCACTGGCACTGAGAAATTCCCCTCTTTAAGAGGGGGTAATCTGAAGAAGCGGGGTGTTCCCTCCCGTAGAAAACTCCTTAGTTTTCCTCTTCCTTTATTGCCTACCCCGTAAACATTAAGTTGCCACCCCTTCTAAAATCGGAGTTTCCAAAACATTTTCATACATCTTATCTATAAAACAGCTGAGACAATCTTCTCCCAAACTCTATAAAACCCTATTAACAATAATGATAATCAAGATCTGAAGCGGAATGATTACAAAATTTCTTTCGATTAGGTTGCCTCAGAATTAGTTTGGTGATATAAGGTATCTTTATATGAACTGTTCGGTCGTGATAGTCAGGACTCAGTGCAGATTGAATTGTAGAATCGAAGATACCGAGAATAATCTGTTCGCTTTTGCACCTTTGAGGAGGATCTTATGATTTTCAAAAAAGACATCAGAGATGGAGACCGTCTTCTGAAAGAGAAGAATTACAAGAGACCTCTCTTTGTCATTGCTCATCAAGATGACGAACTCAATTATGCCGGACTCATATCGAGGCTTGGAACCAACACAAACATTGTTTGGCTCACAAATGGAGATGGACTCTACTTCGAGATGAAGGTAACCCCACAGGAGTACGCCGAGATCCGTCAGAAGGAGGCAATAGACGCAGCCAAGGCAGTCGGTCTTTCAGAAAAGAATCTGAAATTTTTGGGATTTTCCGAGGTAGAGATATATCGGAGATTCGCAGAATTGTATAAATCACCACACTCTATCGGATCACACAGGACATTCTTCGAGGAGATAAAGAACACAGTAAAGAAGAGCATTTTCGAATATGAACCGGATGTTGTGGTCACCGACGCATTTCAGGGCGGACACCCCGAACACGACCTTACACACTTCTTTACATTCTGTGCAATCAGAGATTACCAGAAAGAGAAGGAAACAAGGATAGATTTTATACACCTGCCCGAATATGAGTACACAATACTGCTCGCTATGCGGTTTCATCCACTATACAAAGGTGAGCGATACAGAATACACCTAACACCAGAAGAGCTCGAGGCAAAGAAGAGACTCATCGAGGCCTATCCATCCCAAAAGAGACTATTTGCTGAGTTCGAGAGACTTTTTACCTATATTGGATATATTGGCAGATTTACTGGAGGTCCAAAGAGTGCCTACGAATACCTTTCGGTAGAAGAGTTTGGGCCAGTCCCTCAGATAGATTATACCCAAAAGCCCCATATTATTGACTATTTTACTTATATGTTCGACGACTTCGAGGGAACACCAGTCACATTCAGCCGTTCATTGCTCCCCATTATAAAAACATTCATATAAGCCTTCTGCAAATAGAAAAGATCAGCAAATGTAGAAGAATTTAGGGGGAATTGGGGGGAATTGTACTTGGCACTTTTTCGGGGTTTTATTCTGCCGAATTCACAAAATCTACAAACTTTATGAATAGCGATGATTGCCACCAGTAACTGAATCTTTACATGTTAGAAAGTAACTGGCACCATTTCGCACCATTCAGGTACGGTTTTCTGACGCTATTTTGTTGAAAATCAGCTCCTCATTAAAAACTGGCACGAAAATTGCAGATATAAACATGGAAGGAGATGTTGACTATGCTCTCTATTATCAATTCAGCGACTACCTTAGGGATAGATGGAGTGATTATAAAGGTCGAAGCGGATATAACAATAGGCCTTCAGAACTTTTCGATAGTTGGGCTTCCAGAGGTATCTGTAAAAGAGAGCAAGACGCGCGTCCAGAGCGCGGTCAAGAACTCCGGATACGATATCCCCCCAAAGAGGATTACAATAAATCTCGCACCCGCAGACCTTAAGAAGGACGGAACAAAATTCGATCTCCCAATAGCAATAGCTATATTATATGCACTTGGGAACATCAAAGAGGACCGCCTGCAGGAGTCTGTAATTATTGGCGAGCTCTCTCTGACAGGAGAACTCAGGCCCGTAAAAGGAGTTTTACCAATAGCCGTTGAAACCCGCGACACCAAATTCAAATATATCATCTTGCCCACTGGCAACGCCGCGGAGGCCGCAGTTGTTGATGGCATTACAATCATACCAGTAAAGAGCCTTTCTGAGGCAATCAACTGGCTCAATGGGGAGATCGAGATCGAATATAACAAGGAGAATAACAGTACCATCTCGGGCGGAGAGGTAGATTATGGTGAAGACTTCAAGGATGTGAAGGGTCAGGAGCATGCAAAGAGGGCACTCGAGATTGCTGCAGCCGGCGGACACAACATAATTATGGTTGGGCCTCCAGGCTCTGGCAAGACAATGCTCGCAAGGAGAATAAGGACTATACTCCCGCCAATGAACTTCGAGGAATCCCTCGAGACGACCAAAATATACTCTGTATTGGGACTTCTGAGGAGCGGGACATCTCTCATAAGCAACAGACCTTTCAGGTCTCCTCATCATACGATCAGCGATGTTGGACTCATTGGTGGAGGTTCGATACCAAGGCCCGGAGAAGTCTCTATATCTCACAATGGGATTCTCTTCCTCGACGAATTGCCAGAGTTTTCCAAATCGGTCCTCGAGGTATTGAGACAACCAATGGAGGACAGAGAGGTAACGATATCAAGGGCGTTGCTCTCTATTACATATCCGGCAAACTTCATGCTGGTTGCCGCTATGAACCCCTGTCCCTGTGGATATCTCGGAGACCCCAACCACAAGTGTCTCTGTACATATCCTACAATCCAAAGATATCGTACTCGTATATCCGGTCCACTTCTGGATAGAATCGATATTCACATCGATGTCCCTCCGGTGAATTACACAGAGCTCTCGAGCCAGAGAGAGGGAGAACCCTCTTCCCAAATAAGAGAGCGGGTAATAAAGGCACGGAAGATTCAGGAAGAGAGATTTAGCAAACACAGAGGTATCTACTGCAATTCACAGATGAACACCAGGATGATTAGAAGATTCTGCCAGTTGAATACAGATGCAGAGAGTCTGTTGAGGAATGCTATGGAAAAACTCCACATGTCTGCAAGGGCTCACGACAGGATTATCAAACTTGCAAGAACGATTGCAGACTTAGAGGACATAGAGGAGATAGAGGCAAGACATATTGCAGAGGCTATACAATATAGGTCTCTCGATAGAAACCAATTTAATTAGAGGAGGAAAAAATGAAGAATGACGAAAAGACCAAGAAGATCGCCAAGATTGTAGCAGACATCGAGAAACAGTTCGGCAAGGGTGCAATTATGCAGATGGGTGAAGAGAGGCATCAGGAGATTCCAACCATATCGACTGGCTCAATCGCCCTGAATCAGGCACTCGGTTGTGGAGGATTCCCTCGTGGTCGGGTAATAGAGATCTTCGGACCCGAGTCTTCCGGAAAGACAACCCTTGCGCTTCATGCAATTGCAGAGGCACAAAAGGACGGACTGCTTGCCACATTCATCGACGCAGAGCACGCACTCGATATTAATTATGCCACGAAGATAGGTGTAGACCCAAAGAGTCTCCTTCTATCTCAACCTGATTATGGTGAGCAGGCACTCGAGATTGCCGACAACCTGATCAGAAACAACGCATCAGACCTGATCGTAATAGATTCGGTGGCGGCGTTGGTTCCCAAGGCTGAAATAGAGGGGGAGATGGGAGATTCACATATGGGACTTCAGGCAAGACTGATGTCTCAGGCTCTTAGGAAGCTGACTGCAATTACCCACAAGACAAATTCGATGGTAATCTTCATCAATCAAGTCAGAAACAAGATTGGTGTCGTGTATGGAAATCCCGAGACAACCACAGGAGGTAATGCATTGAAATTCTACGCCTCTGTTAGACTGGATGTACGAAAATCAGAGACCATAAAACAGGGTGAAAATATCATAGGAAATAAGATAAAGGTCAAGGTAGTAAAGAACAAGATATCCGCCCCGTTCAAAGAGGTTATTCTCGATATCATCTATGGAGAGGGAATAAACACAAACTCGGAGATTGTGGATATGGCTGTAGAGAGCGGTATCATCACAAAGTCTGGCACTTGGTATTCGTATAAAGAAGAGCAACTCGGACAGGGGCGGGACAGCGTAATAGCTATGATAAAAGGTAACGCCGCTCTGCGTGAAAAGCTCCTGAAAGAGATATTCAAGACCGAGAAGGACCGCGTTGCGGCATAAGATAAGGAGGAGAGAGATGCAAACCAATCAGACATCAAACAATGTGTGTATCAATGGGTATCCATACACCGACGAGTTTTCATACAGAGAAGAAGAGAAACCCAAAACTATTCAAAACACACACAAGGGAGATCCAGACACCATCTCAGCTGCAACCAATAAAGAAACAAGCAAAACACCACTCACAAAGAAGAGAGAGTTTGGCAAGAAAATCAACACAGAGAAAAAGACGGAAGTAATCCAACACACATCTGCAAAAGAGGTGGACACAATCTCGTCTGTGGAGAAAAAGGAAGTAGACAATGCAGCTGCAGCGACCAAAACAGCCCTCAACAAAGCAAGGGAAATAAAGGACGATACAGAGGTGTTCAAGAAATCTGTTGCCAAGACACTTAACTCCGACAAGAGACCCAACATCAAAGAGTGTCTGGAGAATAAAGAAAAATTAGAGGAAGGACAGGTCAAAGCAGATACGATAAGGGCCAATAGTACAGACTGTTCCGGTTTTATCAAGATGATCTACGAAGACAATCCAAAATTCATCAATTCGGCAATTCAGAAGGGAAACACGAACCTGTCGGAAGAATACAAGAATGATTCGACCGGATTCAATACGAGATATAGAGGGGCTGAGTTACTGAGAAGAGGCACAGAGGAGGTCAGCAAAGAAAATGTCAAGGAAGGGGATCTGATATTCTTCAAAGATATCCAAAAAGAGGGAAGGCTAACTGATTATGCAACACATATCGGGATTGTAAGCAAGGTAGAAACAGGCAAAGACAACAAGCCAATAATACATTTTATCCACAAATCTACAAACGGAGGTGTCGTGGAATCGAGTCTCGAATCCATGGCACGGGTAAATCAGGATATCAAATATAAGGATTTATCACCCACATTCGGCAGGGTGAATTGATATAGCAGGTGGTACCTATGGGGGGAACCACCTGCCCTTTTCAATAAATCTTTTCGATAGTCACACCATTGAAATAGTGTTTTAATATCTCGATGTAATCTTTCCCTTCCTCTGCCATCCTCTTTGCGCCAAACTGACAGAGCCCAACAGTATGGCCAAAACCACTTCCCTCAAAAACCACTTCATTGGAACTAAGTTTTATAGCGTATTGAGAGGACTTTAGAACATTGTATCCGATCTTCTCTCTGAGAGAATTCTTGCTCAAGAATAGTTTCTTATCCGCTACAATAATCACTCTCCCTCCGTCGGTTTGTATATTTTTGATCTTCGATACCCCCAAGACCTTTTCGAGACTCTTGAGATTTACTCGATAATTCCAACCTTTTCCAAAAGGGCAGTTTCCCTTGCATTCACAATCTACACTCATCAGATAGGGCTTTTCGAAACCGAAAATCTCCTTTGAAGATGCCGTCTTGCCTCCACAACAGGAGTGGTATAGGGCGTCTATTATTTCGCCATTGTACTTTATTACCTCTCCGCTTGTACCTGACACCGCCTGCAGCACTTCTATAGAGTCCTCGCTGAAAGCCCCGTAAACCTGATCGATCGTATCGGAGCCTATGTCATACAGGCAGTTTCTACTCTGATATTTCCTCTTCAGGACATATGTTCTGGCAAGAACGGTCTGAGCCTTCAATGCCTCTATTGGCCAGTTTGGGCTCATCTCCTTGCTTATTGTGTATCTGAGATACTCCTCTATGTCTATCTCGTTTATAAATCTATACTTGCCATCTATAAATCTAATCTCAAAGTTTCCCCTGAGAAATCTGCCATTTATAGATATTGTACCACCGGTATTTTCGATGAGCAGTGATTTGAATGTTGCTTGCTGCTTTTTCTCGGTGCCAGTTAGAACTATCCCGTCTTTTTCGAAACTCAAGATTATCACCCTCTCGTTCTCAATCTTTTCGACCTCGTTCAATCCTTCACTCTTACCCAAATTTGTCGGCTTTTCTCTCCTGCTTACGATTTCACTTATGTCGTCTGTGCCAGATATCTCCGAACACTCCTCCCTGTAATTGAGAGATGTCAGGATCCTCCCCTTTTTGATAACCACCTTCATAGATTTTTCCTTGAATGGCATCAGGACTCTTATACTCTCTACGGCGTGCAGATTTTGAAGGAATGATGCAAAGGCTATCGTGAATATAAATATTTTATGGTATTTTTCAAGCATTTGATGTATTAGAGCCACAGTATTAGTATGAACAAAGATAGACATTTGTCAACATTTTGGACCTTTGCAATATTACTGCTCTCGACATTTGTGCTTGGGTTCTTCTTCCACTTCCACAAAGACTGGCCAAATCCGAACGAGACCGTCAGATTGTACCTGTCACTTGCAATTGCAGATAGCGGAAGGCTGAATATAGACCGAGAGATCGACAAGTACGGGGTAATCTGGGACAGGGCTGTCTATAACGGAAGGATATATTCTGACAAGGCACCGGGGATATCTTTTGCTGCATCAATCCCTATCTTTGTAAGCAAGGTTGTATATAAAACTCTTCTCCACAAAGAGCCGCCATTGAAGACTTACTATGTAATAGCTGTGATTTTTACATCTCTACTTGCAACTATCGCAGCACTATTCTTTCTTATAAAACTTCTCTCCCTGTACAATCTCTCTTTTTTCTCAACGCTTCTTGCGGTCCTGGCACTTATCCTGTGCACATACGCCAACACATATTCTATGCTGTTTTTCGGACACGCCTTCTCTTCTGCCCTGCTCTTTATCGCTTTTGTCTTGATAGAATTTTACATAAAACAGGACAGGAAACCTGCTTATGTAATGATTGCTGCATTTTTGGCATCGTACGCATTTATTTCGGAATATCCAACAATCTTCATATCCTTGATATTGCTCGTATATCTGTTTATCTCCACTCGCGAAAAGAAGATATTTCTATTCTCAGCCGCCGCATTAATCCCTCTTCTTCTACTGATCTACTACCAGTACAAGTGCTTTGGAAAACCATTTTCTACAGGCTACGAACACCTCGATTCAGAGACATTCTCGAGGATTCACAAAGAGGGGCTCTTAGGCTTCCAATACCCAAACCCCAAAGCCCTTGTCAATCTACTCTTTGGCTCGCAGAGAGGTCTCTTCTTCTTCTCGCCAGTATTGCTCTTAGCCATCTATATGTTCTTCAAGGATAGGTTGAGGGGACAACTCACCAAACTCACTTCAGCCATCTTTGTATTCTATACTCTCCTGATCTCCTCTTTTGGCTACTGGATTGGTGGTGATGCCGCGGGGGCAAGACATCTTCTGCCACTCAATTTCTTCCTCATTATTCCTCTATCGTTTGCGCTCGAAGAAATTAAGAATAGAAAATTTATGCTCTCTCTCTTCTTTGGTCTGCTCGTCATCTCCGGACTCAATATCATATCCTCCACCGTCTCGTGGCCATTCTTCCCCCCACAGTTTCTGAATCCACTCGCAGATTTTTGTGGAATAATGATCAAAGAGGGCTTTATTACTCACTCTATTATAGGGTCTTTGTTCAACATACGGGGGTTTGACTCTCTGGGAATTTATCTGCTCCCAATTGCAGTTGTAGTTATACTTGCTATGGTTTTCTCTTTGAAAAACTACCATTGGGGTTATGTTATAGTTGCCGAGATGTTGACGCTCTGGGTTCTCTTTCTGTCGCTTCTATTCCCGACAAAACCCGACGAGGGAAATTTCAGGGAGATAATTCGTATAGAGAAGGCCTTCGACCCAAAAACAAAACTTGAGATACCTTTTGCACATTATCCAAAAAACGAGGATTATGTTTGTATTAAGAGAGGGAATATGTTAGTCAGGAGCGGCGAGACTATTGGTGCCATAAAGGAGTACAGGTGTAGTAAATGAAGGATTTACCCAAAATTATCATTCTCTCCGTACTGGTAATTATACTTTCGCTCTCGTTTGTCTATTTTTACTTTTTCAAACTGGATCTATATAGACTCAAACAACACCTCAAGAAAGATATCAAACGAGGAGATATAGTCCTCTTTCTCCCCGATTGGGAGAAGAACGATATTCTGGCACTCGATGGCTTGCCGATATTCACCTCCTCACAAAATCAGTATGTCAATCTATACGGATTTAAGAGATTGTTTGTCATCAAGAACACTATGCACTACAAGTCCTCTTCAATACCTCTGATAAACGAGATGTTTTCGAACAAAAAGATGAATTTTGGTCCTTACAATCTGGAGGAGTTCAGGCTGCCGGATTTCAACCTCTCGGACAAGGTCGAAAGACTCAGAGTCTCTGTGGAAGACGAAAATGGCAGGAGATCGTGCACGAAAGAGAAGGACAAATACAGGTGTGGAGATATGGGCTGGCAGTATGTGGGATTGACAACCGTGGATATCAATGGCCAGATGTCAGAATGTATATGGGCTCATCCAATCGGTGAAAAGCGGATCATCATAGAATCGGATCTCCCTGTGGGCCTCTCCGGAAATTTCATATTCTATCGAGCACTTGCATCCACCTCGGGGTTTGACACAGTAAAACCCGAGGTACAGACGGCTATTTATATCAACGACAAACCGCAGTTTTCATCTGTAACAATAAGGCAGCGGGACTGGATCAAGGACAGATTCAAGTTTCCCGAAAGCAACCCGAAGAGTGTAAGGATAGAAATAACTACACCACAAGAATACAAAAACCACTTCTGCTTCAATCTCGAGGGATTCTGATGTACAGAAGGGTGGGAGAAGATGTATATATTGTTGGTGGCCCGGGGTATAGCGATGAATCCGATGCCTTTGTGTATCTCGTAGATTCCGCAACACCTATGATTATCGATTCGGGACTTGGCAATAAAACAGAGAGGATTCTGGACAACATATTCGAGACAGGTATCGATCCAGACAGCATAGAATATCTCGCACTGACACACTGTCATATAGACCATACTGGTGGGGCTATATTTCTGAAAAACCGGCTCAATCTTAGACTGATCGCCCATTCCTTGGATTGTGCGGCCCTGTTCAATGGCGACCCGGTCCTAACCGCTGCGAACTGGTACAACATAGATATAAGCCCTGTCGAGATAGATATCGTACTGAACGGGGATTCTGGATGTCTGGCAGAAGAGAGAGAGGTTTTCTGGTATCACATCCCCGGACATACGCCCGGCTCAATTGCAATAGTATATCAAAGCAGAGATAAGAAGGTCATCTTCGGTCAGGATATACACGGACCGCTTATGAAGGAGTTCAAATCGGACAGAAAGGAGTATGTCAGGAGTCTGAAAAGACTCATTGATTTGCAGGGGGATATACTCTGTGAAGGGCATTATGGAGTGATAGAGGGGAGAAAGCAAATCGAGAAGTTTATAAGGCAGTTTTTATAGTTAGCTTATTAAACCACAGGAGGTTGTATGGAGAACATTAAGGCAGGTGTAATAGGAGGAGGTTCTTGGGGGACCGCGATTGCTCAGCTGCTTTCGAACAACAATATCTCTGTCGAACTCTGGGTCTATGAAAAGGAGCTCGTGGAAGACATAAACAAGAAGCGAGAGAATACGATTTTCCTTCCCGGAATCACTCTCGACGAGAAGATATCTGCCACAAATGATATTTCATCTGCTGTTGGCGAAAAGAATCTCATTATATTTGTTACCCCCTCTCACCACACAAAGAATATCGTGGATTCGGTTCACAACATATTGCCCGAGGGCGTACCCCTCGTGTGCGCCTCAAAGGGCATAGAGAACGATACACTAATGACAATGGACGAGGTAATGCACTATGTGTTGCCCGGGAGATACCACAAATATCTTGCATATCTGTCAGGACCCACTTTTGCAAAGGAGGTGGCTCTCAAGCTCCCAACCACCTGTGTGGTAGCATCGAGGAGCGAGGAAATTGCCAAGATCGTGCAGACATATATCTCGAACAAATCTTTCAGGATATACACTACCGACGATGTTGTGGGTGTAGAGTTGGGTGGCGCTATAAAGAATGTTATAGCAATTGCTGCCGGCATCTGTGATGGGGCAAAATTGGGGAATAACGCAAGGGCGGCCGTTATTACAAGGGGTCTGGCGGAGATGACAAGGCTTGCCGTAAAGAAGGGGGCAAACCCCCTTACACTCGCCGGGCTTGCCGGCGTTGGAGACCTCGTACTTACCTGCACAGGAGAACTCTCGAGGAACAGGATGGTAGGAAAACTTCTCGGCGAAGGTAAAAAAATAGATGATATTCTGTCGAATATGAAGATGGTAGCAGAGGGCGTAAAGACCTCGAAGTCGGTATATGAGCTCGCCAAAAAGCTGGATGTCGAAATGCCAATCTCCGAGAAGGTCTATCAGATAATCTATGAAGGGATGGATGTAAAAGAGGCCCTATATACTCTTATGACCCGGACACTCAAGTCAGAGAACGAATACACCTCACCGGATAGTAGTTCGAACAAATAGTGAAAAAAGTGCCAGATACAACTATCTAACTCATTGATATTATTGGTGTTTTTTGAAGATAACGCCCCGGAGGTGCCAGGTACAATTTCCCCCTTTTTAGAACTGGTTGAACAAATCATTGGTTGCCCCAACAGGAGCAATGTGATTTTCTCGGTTTTACCCGCCTCGAAACCGAATGAGGATTTAATATGATTTTTCGATATATTTATGCTATTTAGGAATCTGCCTTGTTTCATTGTGAGGTAAGAATATGTCGAGAAGAGAATTGTCCGTTGCTTTTTTTGTTTTATTTTTTGCGTTTGGCTGTCCCAACAGACCGCCCGAGATAAAAGAATCCAGGATAGTTGGTTGCCAGATAGCCTGTCCTTCGGGATATGAATGTGACGAAAACGATAATAGATGCGTACCGCTGCCTCATTCCTTTTCCTGTATGAATTCCTGCCAATCAGACAGATACTGCTCTGCCTCAGGAGACTGCAAACCCAATCCTGTATTCTGCCAGATGGGTCAGACCCCAACAAAGTGCAATAGCAACTCAGATTGCTATGCCGGTCAGATATGCATAAACACATACTGCTTCTACCCTCCCTGCAAGTGTAGTTCGAACTCGGATTGCGATGCCATCAATCAGATCTGTAAGGACGGGGTCTGTGACTGCTTCGAGCTTGGCTGTAAGTCCGACGAAGACTGTTCTGACAATCAGGCCTGTATAAAGAACTACCCTCTCTGCGGGCAGTGTGTTCCAAAGAATTGAGCTAACGATTGCGAATTATGGACAAGAAATCTCAAAAAGAGATATACGAAAAGCCTCTGGCTGACCGAATGAGACCGCGCAATCTCTCGGAATTCGTTGGGCAATCCCACATCGTTGGGGAGAAAAGATTTCTGAGAATCGCCATTGAATCAGGTAAGATACCATCTATGATTCTGTGGGGACCTCCCGGCTGCGGCAAGACTACACTTGCAAGAATAATTGCTAACGAGGCGGGCTACCAACTCGAGAGTATCTCCGCCGTATTGAGCGGAGTCAAGGAGATGAGAGCAATAATAGACAGAGCCTCGGACTCAGATAATATGTTCTCGAGGAAAACCATACTATTCATAGATGAAATACATCACTTCAACAAATCCCAACAGGACGCGCTGCTTCCATATGTCGAGTCGGGTAAGATCATCCTGATTGGTGCAACCACAGAGAATCCATCCTTCTCTATAAATGCCGCACTGCTCTCGAGATGCAAGGTCTTTGTCCTCAGGTCACTCTCGCCATCCGACATAAAAGAGATAGTAAGTATGGCTGTCTCCGACAGAGAACGCGGAATTGGGGAGACGAGACTCAGTGTGCCAGACGACACCATTGATCTCATTGTGAAATACTCCTTCGGGGATGCAAGGAGGGCGCTGAACCTACTCGAGGCATCGGCAACAATTGCCAGGGAGGAGGGGAAGGAATCGATAGTGGAGGCAGATATCGAACGGGCACTCCTCGAGAAGATCCACCTCTACGACAAGAAGGGGGACGAACACTACAATGTCGTAAGTGCCTTCATCAAGAGTATGCGCGGCTCTGACCCGGATGCCGCTGTCTATTATATGGTAAGGATGCTCGAGTCCGGGGAGGATCCGCTATTTATAATCAGGCGTATGGTTATTTTTGCAGCAGAGGATATCGGAAATGCCGACCCACGGGCTCTTATACTTGCCACATCTACCCTTGTAGCCTTTCAGAATATCGGTCTGCCCGAGGGCGTACTCCCGATGACAGAGTGTGCAATATATCTTGCCACCGCGCCAAAGAGCAATACATCGCTCACGACTTACGCAAAGGCAAGAAAGGACTTCTTGGAGTATGGACCTCTCGAGGTTCCCCTAAAACTCAGAAACGCCCCAACCGAGCTTATGCAGAATCTGGGCTATTCGGACGGATATAAATATCCTCACAATTTTGATGGAAATTATGTCTCTAATGAGGTATATCTCCCCGATAAGATTGCGAGAAGAAGATATTATGAGCCGTCTTCGAACGGTTATGAACAGGAGATTAGAGAACGGCTAAATAAATTGAAGAGGCAGGATGATTAATATATTAAAATACCTGTTTTCGTCATCGTCGAGACTGGGTCTGATTATCGTTGGGATATTGCTTGCCGCTATATTTCCAACAAATATCCTATATTCTACCGTGTTCTTGATAAATACAGCTCTGATAATCGGAGTAATAATCGAACTGTATCAGGAATATACCAATACTCCATACTCCAAAAAGTTCATATTTCTCAAAATTGCAGTACTAATAATATCAACTGGCTTCTTGGTGGAGTCGTTCTTTCTGTTCTTCAAAACCATATATCACGAGATGGACAGTAAGATAGCAAGTACAGCTATTCACACATACCTAACCTATTTCTACCTGTTGACACTATTCATCTCTATGACGAGTGCATCTCAGATAATCAAGATATTCGACATATTGAGAGGTTCTCCGGCACTCGCAACACTCTCGAGCTTTTCAATGGTAATTATTTTCGGAGCAATGCTGCTCACCCTTCCCGTCTGCACCGTCTCTATAGAAAAGGTCTCTTTCATAGACTCTCTCTTCATCGCTACATCTGCAACCTGTGTAACCGGACTCAGCACCGTGGATATTGGGTCATACTACACGCGATTTGGACAACTGATAGTTCTTCTCCTAATCCAGACAGGCGGTATCGGAATAATCACAATGGCAATATCCCTTCCAATAATAATGGGCTCTCAGACCACATTCTCCTCTGTTATGACCATCAAGGACATTACTGGAGTAAGGACGGTGCGGGAGGTGTTGGGAGTTATTAGAGCAGTTGTATTCTCCACACTGCTCGTAGAATTGGTAGGTGCTGTGTTGTTGTATTTTTCCGATAGTAGTATAGAGAGTATCCCTTTGAGGATATTCTCCTCTATATTCCACTCGGTATCTGCCTTTTGCAATGCCGGTTTCTCTATCTTCCCGGACAATCTCCTTGCCTACTCCAATAACTTTTCCTATATTTCAGTAATAATGTTGCTCGTTGTGCTCGGGGGACTCGGCTTCCCGGTAATGGCAAGCCTGTTCTACTGGCTAAAGGACCGTGTTGTCGCAAAAAGGCACTCCTCCTTCTCTTTTCACTCGAAGATAGTCCTCTCTACCACGCTTCTGCTGATCGTCTCAGGTATGTTGATTTTTCTAATTCTGGAGTGGAACAATACCCTTGGAGGTCTCGATTTCAGTGAAAAATTAGTAAATAGTCTGTTCCTCTCGATTACACCGCGTACTGCCGGCTTCAACACAACAGATATCTCCAGCATGACGAAGCCTGCAATTATCATAACCATAATTCTTATGTTCATCGGTGCCTCTCCCTCCTCTACTGGCGGTGGTATAAAGACAACCACCTTTGCCACTATGCTCTTCTCCCTCAAGGCACTCATAAGAAACAGAGAGGAGGTCGAGGCGTTCAGAAGGACAATCCCTATAAGCTCCATTTACAAGGCCCTCAATGTAGCCTTCATCTCCATAATAATAATTAGCCTCTCCATCTTCTCCCTCAGTATCACCGAGAAAGACAAGGAATTGATAAATATAATATTCGAGGTATTCTCTGCATTTGGCACCGTTGGTCTAAGCCTCGGACTGACTCCACACCTCTCTGTCGCTGGAAAAATCATCATAATATTGACTATGCTCGTAGGGAGGGTTGGTCCTCTGACCATTGCGATCATATTTGCAAAGAAGAAGATCTCAGGCGCATACAAATATCCCGAAGATCACATAATTATCGGTTAATCGAGGAGGAAGTATGAGAAAGATCCTTGTGATTGGACTTGGAAAGTTTGGTAGAGAGTTGATAGATTCCCTCTCCAAGACAGAGACAGAAACAATAGCGGTGGATCAGGACATAAACCTTGTGAACGAGATAAAGGATATCGTGAGCTATGCTGCTCAGCTCGACTCTACCGACATCTCGTCATTACGAGAGATAGGCGCAGATGCCGCAGACATAGCGATTGTAACGATTGGAGAGAATTTCGAATCCTGCGTATTGACGGTTGCCGCACTCAAGGAGATAGGCATAAAGAATATCATTGTACGCGCAAAGAATGACAGAGAGGCAAGAATTCTCTCCATTGTTGGAGCCACGCAGATAATAGAGGTAGAAAAGGAGGTCGCGCGCAGGCTTGCAAGGACACTCTTTGCGCCGTCGGTAAAGGATTACATTGCGCTTGCCGAAGGTTACTCGATACTCCAGTGGGAGGTGTCCGATAAATTCATAGGCAAATCCCTCGCAAATTGTAGATTCAGGGCTGACTACGGCGTAAATGTGGTAGGAATAAGGAGGAACATCCCTCAGGACATAGGGGCAGAGAAGACAGACTCTACATTCGAACTCGTACCCGACGCATCTTATGTCTTCGAAAAGGGCGATATACTTCTCATTGTCGGTAGAGAAGAGAATTTGACACAACTTACGGGGATAGACCTCAACCAGATTAGAGATTGATTCAGTCGAACCTCTCGCGAATATTTACGAGAATGGTCTTTTCTGGATGTAGAATCTGCTCTATTGCCGCCATCTCTCTCGATATCTCCTCCTCGAGATTTCTTAGAACAGACGGTTCGTACTTGTGCTTTTCACTCTCTATGTCCTCGAAATCCGAATATAATTTGCGCAATGTGTCTATATGCTTATCGAACAACTTCACCTTGAAAGACTCGAGACATTTTATCAAATCCCTTATATAATCGATGTGTTTCGAAAACTCCAGCGGAACCCTATTCTTTATCTCCGCCAGATTGCCCCCGATCTCGAGAATCGATATCTCTATTTCGGTCAACAGCTTGTATATCGTATTTGTTGACCGATTTACGAGCTCGGTTTTCCTATTATTGAACGAAAGGATACCCCGTCGGGTACTTCTGAACTTCGCCAAAAGACTCTTCAGTGTTTGGATCCTCCTGTCTATTTCATCTCGTTGATTGCCCTTTATATCAACAGCTGCCTCTTTTGTCTGCTTCAGAAAATTATTGATATCACGCACTCTCAATTTAGCCATATGAACAAACCCTCGAATTCAGAATATAGTGCCGCTCCTTTATCTAAGAACTCAACCTGTTTATCTTTGGTATTAATAGTCTGTCGAAGAGAAACAATAAAACCACCAAAACTATTGGATATATCCCCGCAAAAGTAAAGAAGAGAAATCGGGTTGAATTGGTCAGATAATCCTGTATAGTACCTATGTACAGACTCCTCCTGAAGAGAACAACAAAGAGAAAAGAGGATATTACTGTCAGAAAAATAATCCTCAGTACAACCGTGTGTTTCCCGCCTCTCTTCAACCCACCTTCTGCAATCTTATATACAACATAGAAGAGCACATAATAAATACATACGAAAACTATCGTAACATATAACCTATATGGATAAATTGCAGTAATCAGATCGTTGAGAAAATACATAAAGACATAGCTCTGATAGAATATGTGCATAAAAATTGCAAACGGGATAAAGAATACCGAGTAAAAGATTACATAGGCGTACAATGCAAGATTCAATTGATGAAAATCAGATGCGTGAGAAGATATAGCCGCCATCGAGGCAAAGATATACACAAAAAGCAGTAATAAGATTATATTCATACCTATCTTAACAGATATTTTGCAACAACATACAACGAATAGCCAATTACAGCGGTAAAGAGAATTATCAGACCTGTCCTCACCCAGTGAACCGCCTCACGCGCATCGACCTTAGAGAGTTTTATCGAATTGAACTCCTTGATATTCTGATCATCCTCTTTGGTTGCCTCCGTCTCGAATGGTCCCTTCTCCTGAATATTCCTATAATCCAACCTATAGTGCTTGCCTTTTTGTTGAGATTCTCTCGCCTTGGACATAATCACTGTTGGCCCAAGGATCTTTCTGATGAAGGAGCGAATGGTCTCTCGTGATTCGGCATATATAAGATCGAACTCCACCCCAACACCTGGCACCTGTCCTTGACCCTGTTTAACTATCCTTACGACCTTTGCTACGACCTTCAAGGGTGGGAGTTTGGAATAGCCGGGCAAGACAAAGGAAAGATATACTTTGCTGCCTATCTCCGGAGGCGGCTGGATGACCAGAAACATCCCGTTTTGAGAGATATCCGTGGCGATGCACCTGTCAACAACCTCGCCAATCTTGTAATCGACATCTATAGATGTCGGCGCTCTTCTATGCTGTCTCTTTTCACTTCCAAACATAGATAGCATTTAACCACAAATTGCCGAACTCTGCAAGTTTTTGGAAAAATACCCCCAAGAAAGAGGTTGACGGCAGAGACCAGTAGACCGACGACCATATATCCACATCCGTTCGTCCGCCCAATCGCGGCCCAGTTGGGACATAGTTGTACCTGGCACTCTGTGCCAAAAATCCAATGATATCAATATGTTACACCAAAAACCCCCGTCCGAGGTAACTGGCACCTCGAAATACTGGTAGCGGTACAGGCACGGGTAGAGAGCCTCTTGATTACAATAGCTTATTATTTCCTCTTACCTTTGGTTCTACCCTTTTCTTTGCCTTTATTACTCTTTCCGAGACCCGAAAACAGACTCTCTCCCACCTCCACGGGTACAAATGTATAATCCCCTGCGATCTTTAATCCTCTGCAATATTCGATAGCTGCATTATAGTCTTCGAAAACTCTTTCACCCAATATAGTCACAAGTGAAGCCTCACGAGGCATCAATGAATGAATCTGCGAATACAAAACCTTTCCAACCAGATACATAGAACCTCCTGTCAGAGATTATAAAAACCACAAAATAACCAACAACAATGGCTTCTTAACATCATATACACCATTGTCAACCACAGGAGCCCTGAGTATCTCAAACATATCATCCATAAATAACAAAAAAAATCTTGACATAGGCTCTACAAAAACGATATTCTTCCCTTCGACTAATACAGAAGAGGAGAAATATATGTCCTGTTTTATTACTAACTCCGGTCAAGGGGAATTGAGAGAAAGGATAAAGACCCTGATTAGCGTCAGTTGTGAGTTAAAGTTCCTCGTTGGTTTCTTCTACTTCTCGGGATTAAGGGAGCTCTATGAGGGTATCAAAAATAACCAGAATGTAATTATGAAGGTACTCGTGGGACTCAATGTAGATAGAACCAATTATGGCCTGATGGAATACGCAGACCCTGAAATATCCAGATCAGATAATGAAAGAAGACAAATGCTTTTTGAATCTATAAAGAGGTCAATAAACTGCGACTATTTTGACAGCAAAGACTTTTACGAACAGGCAAGATTCTTCATAGAACTCATAAGGTCTAACAGACTCATAGTGAGAAAGACATTCGAGCCCAACCACTCAAAACTGTATATATTCAAAC
>Ga0123519_10004760_pt1 | contig 21792 bp, 18 predicted proteins | sample YelNatPaOPRAMG02_FD_87396 | JGI IMG/M metagenome (GOLD analysis project Ga0123519, IMG submission 87396) | Hot spring microbial communities from Yellowstone National Park - Yellowstone National Park OP-RAMG-02 (version 2) | ecosystem: Environmental > Aquatic > Thermal springs > Hot (42-90C) ...
CGAGAAGGCTTTCCAATCAGCTCGCAGATACGGTGGACTTCTTATCCCTGAATGCTACCACAGTATTCAAGACCCGAGAATAATAGAAGAACGTTCCAGTGAGGTGGACGATAAGACACTAGCCGAAGCCTTCAACATTGCTTCAACTCCGGATGAATTAATAGCCAAGTTTGAAGCGTACATTAAGGCTGGAGTGAATTACATTGTCTGGGCCGATGGAAGCCCAGACGGCTCCCTCACACCCAAAGTCTGCAAGGAGAGAATTATCCCCTACATAAAAGAACAATACCCTCAAGACTAGGCTTAGTTGTGCAAATTAATGCTATATGGTTTAACTTCGTTTTCTATACGTGAATGAGCAAATCTTATGAATGAGAAGATCTAAATTATAATTCATTTAAACATCCACGCATATCCATCCCAATTAAACCCAATTGAGGCACAAACCAATTTTTCCATATTAAATTTCAGATATTTTTCACCATGGGACAGTTTCATGGATTCAAACATCTCATCATAAACGGCTGAATCACCTCGTCTAACGGAGCCGTTGATGGGGATTTTAACTGGGAAAGGTGTTATCCACAGGGGCAAACTAGCCGATTACTGAGTTCATACATTTTACTGAGAAGGGTTATTGAAAAACCCTGTACCAGACCTAGGGCTTTTAACCAATCGCCTTTAATATTCGCTTTACATTAAACATTCAACCACAGTCTATGGAAACGTTGGGTTTAGAGTGATGTTTAATGGCCTACGCGTTGTGGACCGAGAAGTATCGGCCGAAAACCCTCTCCGAGATCAGGGATCAAAGCAGCATCGTCAACCGTTTAATGGGCTTCGTGAAGGCGAGGAGCATGCCCCACTGCCTCTTCGCGGGTCCACCGGGAACCGGTAAGACAACGGCGTCCATCTGCCTCGCCCGAGACCTGTTCGGGGAGCGGTATCAGGAAGCGTACATGGAGTTGAACGCCAGCGACGCCAGGGGCATCGACGTCATCAGGACGACGGTGAAGGAGTTCGCTCGAATCGCCCCTTTAAGCGAGCTTCCCTTCAAGATCCTAGTCCTAGACGAGGCGGACAATTTGACGGCTGACGCGCAGCACGCCATGAGGAGGACCATGGAGAGGTTTACGGAAACCTGCCGGTTCATATTGTGCTGCAACTATTCAAGCCGGATCATCGAGCCCATACAGTCTCGATGCGCCATCTTCAGGTTCACACCCCTGCCCGACGAAGAGGTAAAGGCCTATCTGATGGACATATCCTCGAAGGAAAAGGTAGCTTTGAGCGAGGATGGTTTAAAAGCCATCTTAGAAGTGTCCAGAGGAGACTTGAGGAAGGCTGTGAACGTCCTTCAAGCGGCGGCTTCGGCGGGTGAAAAGGTTACAGAGGAAATCGTATACTTGGTTTTAGGGTCTGCTAAGCCAGGGGAGGTTGAAGCCCTTGTAAAGCTCTCCGCTCAGGGGAAGCTGGATGAAGCGAGGAGGATGTTGAGGAAGATGCTGTACGAGGAAGGCGTCTCAGGGGAGGAGGTGATCAAGCTCCTCCACGGCCAAATCTTCAACCTAAACATCCCCGAAGAGGCGAAGGTTCGGCTGATAGACTACGCTGGGGAAATAGAGTATCGGCTTACCCAAGGAGCTGACGAAGAGGTTCAATTAACCTCCCTGCTGGCGAAGATGTTCCTGGAGCATTCCCAACGGAGCTAGGTTGAGGCGGCGGGGTTTATGACAGAGCCCTGGACGGTGAAGTATCGGCCCAAACGTTTAGAGGACATCGTGGGGAACAGGAAGGCTAGGGAGGAATTTTTGAAATGGCTTCAGACCCGTCTAAGCCATAAAGGCGGGAAAAAGTCGGCTCTGCTCTACGGGCCCGCTGGAACAGGTAAAACCGTCACGGTGGAAGCCGCCGCGAGAAGCCTTAACCTCGACTTGGTGGAGATCAACGCCAGCGATAAGAGAACCTCCCAGGTAATCGAGAGAATCGCCGGATTAGCGACGACGCAGTCCACTCTATACGGGGGGAAACGCCTCCTCCTCCTCGACGAGGTGGACGGCGTCAACCTACAAGAGGACAGGGGAGCGGTGCCATCCATCCTCAAGGTCATCGAGGACTCCGCTTACCCAGTGGTGATGACCGCCAACGACCCATGGGATCCGAAGATTAGGCCGCTGAGGGAGGTTTCCCTCCTGATCAGGTTTAGGAGGTTGTCCGCGAGGGAGTGCCTGCCGTTTCTAAGGAGGATATGCGAGTTGGAGGGTGTGAAGGCTGAGGAGGAGGCGTTGAGGCTCGTCGCGGAGAGGAATCAAGGCGACATGAGGTCCACCCTCAACGACCTTGAAACGCTATGCGTTGGAAGAACCATGTTAAGGGTGGAGGATGTGGCTTGGCTGGCTTGGAGGGACCGGTTGAAAGGGGTTTTCGAAGCCCTCCAACAGCTGTTTCACAGCCGGGATGTGGAGTCGGCTAGAAACCTCGTGGAAGAGGTGGACGTGGACTATGAAACCTTTTTCGAATGGATATATGAGAACGCGTTGCATCAGCTTAAGAACCCTAGGGATGTGGCTGAAGCCATGGACCGGTTGGCTAGGGCTCAGCTGTTAATGACCCGGATGAAAAGCCGCCAACTTTGGAGCCTACTACCATACGCGTTGGAGTTGATGACAGCCGGCGTCGCCCTAGCGGGGAAGGGTGGGGTAGGCTACACGCAGCTGAAGTTTCCTGAACGCCTCAAGTACCTGTCAGCGTCGAGGAAGACTCGAACCCTCTTGTCAGAGGCCTCTAAGTCGGTTGGAAGGGTCGTCCACGCCTCTTCAGCCAAGGCTGCGAGGGAGTACATCCCATACCTGAGGTTTATTCTTAAAGCCAAACGAGAGGATGGGTTGAGAATCGCGGAGGAGGTGGGGTTAAGCAAGGAATTCTTGGAAGGGTTGACGGCTTAACCCTTCCAATACGGCTCCCTCAACTCCACGGCCTTCAAGAACAGCTCCCTCAACTCCTCATCGCTGGCTCCCCTTCTTAAAGGGGTTAAAACGTCCACAAGATTGTCATTCCTCATCAAACAGGGCTTCAACTGCCCGTCGCATGTTACCCTCAACCTGGTGCAGTGAGCGCAGAACTCCGTGTTCTCTATGGGCTTAACGACTTCCACATCGACGCCATGAAGAGAGTACACCCTCCTATGCTGCATCCACCTTCTAACCTTCACGGATTCAGCTGAGGCTTTCAAAGCCTCCTCAAACCCTTCGAGAGATACGTGAAATCTTTCGAACACCTCTGGGGCGAGGCCCACGGGCTCCAACTCTATCAACTGTAGGACAACGCCCACCTTCCCAGCGAACTCCACCGCGGACCACACCTCCCCATCGTTTAAACCCTTCATCAAAACCATGTTCACCTTCACAGGTGTAAGCCCAGCCTCCACAGCGTTCTTCACCCCCCTCAACGCGTCCTCTAAGCTTCCACCCGTCATCCTCATGTACGTATCCGGATTCAAGGATGGAAGGTTGATGTTCACTCTGCTTAAACCAGCCTTCTTCAACCTTTCAGACCTTTCAGCGGACAGCAACCTCCCATTGGAAACCATGGAAATCTCCCTTAAGGCTTTGAGGCTCCTCAACCCAGACACGATCTCCTCCAAGTCGTTTCGAAGCAGCGGCTCACCCCCCGTGATTTTCACTTTCTCTACGCCTAGCTCAGTGGATACTTGAACAATTCTCTTCACCTCCCCGGGCGTCATAAACGATTGAGTGAGAAACTGCCCTTCCCTATGGCAGTAGAAGCATTCAAGGTTACATGAGTCGGTTACGGAAACCCTGAGGTTCATTAAAGGCCTACCGTATCGATCCAAGACCATGACTCCTATCCCTCCCTCGCATGCTTCACGACGTGAGCCATCTCGGGGATGATTAACCTTTTAACCGCCAGCTCCACGGCTTCAGGGGATCCTGGGAGGAGGAAAACCGCCTTCCCATCGCGAACACCCGCCATGGCCCTGGTAAGCATCGCCGAGGAGCCCATCTCCATGTAGCTGAGATGCCTAAAGATCTCCCCGAAGCCGGGCAACCCCTTATCCAAGAGCTCTTCCACCGCTTCCACGGTCACATCGGATCGTGAAACCCCTGTTCCACCGGTGACAACCAAGACATCCACGTCATCCCTTCCCAGAGTCTTCTCAACGCGAGTCCTGATGAGGTTTAAATCGTCTGGGATGAGGTTTCTCTCCACAACCCTGTGCCCAGCTTGGGTAATCAAATCCTCTATTAAGTCGCCTGAAACGTCATCTACCTTGACGCCTTGGCTGAGACATCGGCTCTTCGACGTGCTCACCGTTAGGATCGCCACGCCGAGGTTTCCTGGGGCGGTGTTCTTATGAATTCGAGGGGTACGGCTCATCTTTTAACCACTTTGCTTTCAACGCAAACCCCTTCAACGCGGGTGTAAGGATACTGACCAGCCTCATCCTTCTCATAGGCCTTCACCATGTCCCAGACCGTTAAAAGGTATACGGTGAGGGCTGTTAACGCCTCCATCTCCACCCCAGTCTTCCCCACGCTTCTCACCTTAACCCTAGCCGTTAGGGAGGATTCACCCAGCTCATATCGAGACTCCACATGGGTGATCCTTACCGGATGGCAGAGGGGTATGATTTGAGGCGTGTTCTTAGCCGCCAAGATGGCTGCTACAGAGGCGACGGCGCATGGATCGCCTTTCTCCACCTCGCCCCGCTTAATCCTCTCCACTGTCTCCTTCCTCAACCTCACCGTGCCCACGGCGGTGGCCTCCCTTACCACTTCACCCTTCCCCGTTATATCCACCATTCGAGGCGCCTGCAACTCCAACACCAACCTAGCTTGGTTTATGAACCATTAAACTCGCCTTCATCGGCGACGTGGAAACCTAAACCCCATTACACATGGGGACGTATAAAACTAGCGTGTTGAAGGTTTAGGCCGTGTTTCAACCGTCCACCTAGGTTTAACTCGTCAAGCGTTGAAAAACACGGTTCCTACGCGGGTGAAGGTTAGGGCTTCGCCTCCCTTGGTTAAAACGCTTTGGTTTAAGCTTTGTTATAGGAAGTATGCTCTCTTATAATATGTTGACTTCTTTAAGGTTTCTAGGACTGATTCAAGCCATTTCTCCATCTGCGCGGCGGGGATGAGGTCGAGGCCTACCATGGTGGTCTTACCCTTCACTCCTTCACCTGACCTTTTAGTGGATACGACGCCTGTCGCTCCGAGGTTTCTCACGTACTTCCACACCTGGGTATGCTTTCTAGGGGTTTCACCGTACTCCTCGCACACCACTTGGTACGCGTCTTCAACCTCCCCCATGGTGGCGTAGGCTCCGCCTGAGCTCTTTAAAACCCTGGAGAGGGCTAGGAGAACCAGTTTCTCGCTGATCGATAGCCCTCTTAAATGTTCTTCTTTGAACGCTGGATGTATGCTGGAGGCGGCTTGCCTCACATGCTCCATGGTCACGGTGGCGGATTCCTCGGCGTCAGCGTATTTTCCAGCCCTCCATAAAACCTCTATCGCGTACCTCGCGTCTCCGCTTTTGGAGGCGAGCTCGGCGATGTATCTTACGCTTTCATCGCTGATCGTGTCTGGTTTATATGAAAGCTTCACCCTGTCCTTTAAAATTTCCTCCAACTGATCCGCTGTGTACCTCTCCAGCTTCACCACGTTCTGCTGCATGGTGCTCAAAGCGCTTTTATCCAGTCTGCTCAGGTAGCTTAGATCCCTTATTATGAACATGAGGGACAGCTTGGCTGAGCCCTGCTCTTCATGCTCCTGTATTCGGGTTAGGTTGTATATGGCTGGGGAGCCGTCGACCCTGATGAGGCTTTCAAGCTCGTCGAGGGCCAACATTAGGTGCAGCTTCTTCTTCTCTAGGAGTCTGATCAACATTGAAAGCAACTCTTCGGGGGAGAACCCTCGGGGTGGGAATCTAGGTATGAACTCGGAGAGGATCTTCTTCAACACGAGGAAGAGGCTTCCCCTGGACTCCCTGCAGTTCACATGCATGTACTTGAAGTTTACGCTTCGAGCTCGAGTTTCCTCCTCCAGCTCCAGCCCAAACCGTTTGGCTAAGACGGTTTTACCGGTTCCCACATCCCCCGCGATGAGGACGCGTTGGCTCATGGAGCCTGGACGCTGGATTTGAGCCCTGAAGAGTTGCGCTAGGAATCTCAGCTCCTTTTCTCTGTGGGGGAGTCTGCTGGGCACGTATTCCAAGGAGAGGGGGGTTTCATCCATGAATACGCTGGGCTTGGACAGCTCCTCCCGCAGAAACCCCATCACAAACCCCTGCATAGAGCCCTAGCCGCCCTTCATATATGGTTTACGAAGCTGTTTTAGTTGATAAACGAATAGAGGTGGGTGAAAATGTTTTTAGGGGGTCCATCCTCATTCTTGCCTGTTGGAGGTCTCAAGATCCATGACATCTGGTAAGGTTCCATTGGGCCAGAGCAGTCATGGGACCCCCTTTCAATATTCGCGTCGCTGAGATAAAAATGTTAGGTGGCTGGTTTGAACATTACTCCATTGGCGTCGGAGAGTTTAGGGGTGAGGTCCATGTGCACCTTCATTGAAACAAGGGATGTGTCGATGCTCATCGACCCCGGCGCCTCCCTGGGGTTGAGGTTCGGCCTCATACCTCACCCTGAAGAGTACAGGAGGAGGCTTGAGCTTAGGGAGAAGATAAACAGGTACGCGGAGAGGGCGGAGGTGGTGGCCGTCACCCACTACCATTACGATCACTATACGCCAGCGTTCACGGAACACGTCTTGGTGGGCTCGACCGTGGAGGACGCGGAGAAGACATGTAGGGGGAAGGTTATGTTCGTGAAGGATTTTAAATCCCGCATAAATCTAAGTCAGCGGCGTAGGGGGTGGCTGGCCAACCGAGTGTTCTCAAAGCTCGCTCAGAAGGTGGAGACCGCTGACGGTAGGGAGTTTAGGTTCGGCGGAACCAAGGTGATGTTTTCGCCACCTGTTCCCCACGGAGAGGAGGAAAACATGTTAGGATGGGTGTTGATGGTAGGGGTAAGGGATGGCGAATCCTCTTTTCTATTCGCCTCCGATGTGCAAGGCCCCATGAGTCCTGAAACCCTTAAGGAGATCCAGAGGTTTCGCCCAGACACCTTATTCATCGGAGGACCCCCGCTGTACTTAAAGGACTTCCGAGTGGATCCTAGGCTCATCGAGAAGGCTAAGGGGAACCTCATGAAGCTGGGGCGGGAAATCTCAACCATGGTGGTGGACCACCACTTGCTCCGCGATAAGGATTGGATGGAATACCTAAAGCCAGTGGTTGAGTCCTCGACTGGAAGGGTTTGCACCATGGCGGAGTACGCTGGGATTCCAAACACTCCTCTCGAGTACAGGAGGGTTGAACTCTACCGGGATCACCCCCCCTCGAAGGAGTTTCTCGCGTGGTCCAGTCAACCGGAGGAGAAGAGGAGGGTTGAGCCTCCACCCGTTTAACTCGGCTAACATTCACGGTTTAAGACGGCGCCACTGCTAGCTGAGGTTACATGCCTTGAATACCTAGCTAGGCATCCTCGAGCCTTACCTTTCAAAGGCTTTAACCTCACCTTGCTCAATCGCTCAGTGATCTCCCGATCGGTCAGCTTCACGGTCAACGTCCTAGCCTCCACGTCAATCCTGATTTCATCCCCATTTTCAACAGCGGCGATGGGGCCGCCTGCAGCCGCTTCCGGCGCTACGTGTCCCACGCATAGGCCTCGGGTTCCACCGGAGAACCTTCCATCGGTGATCAGGGCCACCTCTTCTCCCAGGCCCATGCCGGATATGAGGGAGGTGGGAGTGAGCATTTCCTTCATGCCTGGGCCACCCTTAGGGCCCTCGTATCGGATGACGATGGCGTCGCCTGGGTTGACGCCACGCTTCAGTAGATGGCTTACACATTCCTCCTCGGAGTTGAAAACCTTCGCCGAGCCTGTGAACCTTAATGTCCCCTTTCTCAGCCCAGCCGTCTTTAACACGCATCCTTCAGGAGCCAGGTTTCCTTTAAGGATGGCGATTCCTCCTTGAGGGTGAACCGGGTTTTCTAAAGGCCTAATCACCCCTTCGTCTTGAACCTCAGCTTCTTCGATTAAGTCCCCTAACCGTCTGCCAGTAACCGTTAACGCGTCTTCATGTATATGTTTCCTCAACACCTTCAGGAGGGCGGGCACCCCTCCAGCCCTGTGGAGGTCTTCCACCCGGTAGGGGCCTCCTGGACTCATGTCGCATAGGTGGGGGATCACCCGGCTGAGCTTGTCGAAGTAATCGAGGTCCAGCTTGATGTCAAGCTCCGAAGCGATGGCTGGTAGATGGAGAACGGTGTTTGTGGAACCTCCTAACGCTAGGTCTAGGACTATGGCGTTGTGGAAGGCCTTTTCAGTTAAAATGGCTGAAGGCTTCAAACCTTCAACAACCATTTCCACAACTCTCTCCCCAGAGTTCTCAGCGATCCTAAGCTTCGAGGAGTAAGCCGCCGGAGCGGTTCCACAGTAGGGCATGGACATACCTAAAGCCTCCGTGAGGCAGGCCATGGTGTTGGCTGTGAACATGCCACTGCACGAACCACATGTCGGGCAGGCCTCATCTTCAATCCGCTTTAACTCACCCTCATCCAACTTTCCCCTCTCAAACTCACCCACCGCTTCGAAAACGGAGATCAAGTCTACGCTCCGCCCCATGTAACGGCCTGTCAACATCGCCCCACCGGTGACGAAAATCGACGGAATGTCCAGACGCGCCGCCGCCATCAACATGCCAGGCACCACTTTGTCGCAGCTGCATATAAACACCAGACCATCCAGCATGTGGGCTTGAGCCATAATCTCCACAGAGTCGGCGATCACCTCCCGTGAGGGAAGCGAATAATTCATCCCCTCATGGCCCATCGCTAACCCATCGCACACAGCGATCGTGTTAAACTCGAAGGCTACTCCCCCTTTCCTAGCGATTCCCCGAGCCGCAGCGGAGGCGAGGAGGTTAAGGTGTATGTGCCCCGGCACCAAGGTTGTGTAACTGTTCGCTACGCCGATGAAGGGCGATTCAATTTCCCGTTCAGTTAAACCTAAGGCTTTCAGCAGCGCTCTATGGGGAGCCCTACCTATACCTTTCTTGACGACATCGCTTCTCATCTTAAGCGCCCATGAAGTAATGGACGGGAAACGATTTAAAACCATCACCTCCACGACCTGCTCATCCTCTGAGCAATGACTCACCCATAAACCAGCACGAGCCATGTCCTAAACTTGAAACTAGGGTTAAAACGGTTGGTTAAATGGATCGGATTGCCCCTTGAAGACGGAGGTTGTCTTCGGTTTAAAGGATAGAAAGATTTAATAAAGGGATTGGGGGTGAATAAACGCTTGTAGGGGCAAGCATTGGAAACCTTACCTCTAACCCAGGTTCAAGGTCGAATCCTAAACCCGGTTCACGTAGTCTTGTCCCTAGTAGTAATCCTTTAAACCCTCCCTACAGTCGTTGTAGGGGGTTTTTCTGAAAACATCATGATATTGGTGAGCATGTTGGTTGTGATGTCGGGTGCGAGGGCGTTGATGGAGGCCCTTAAAAGGGAAGGGGTGAAGGTTGTATTCGGAATCCCCGGCGGCGCGAACCTACCCATATACGACGAGCTATTAAACCATGATATAAGGCATATTTTGGCGAGGCATGAGCAATGCGCCGCCCACATGGCTGACGGCTACGCCAGGGCCAGTGGGCGGGCTGGGGTTTGCTTCGCGACCTCAGGTCCCGGGGCGACGAACCTAGTGACCGGAATCGCCAACGCTTACATGGACTCCTCCCCAGTCATCGCCGTTACAGGCCAGGTTTCGAGGCCGTTCATCGGAAGAGACGCCTTCCAAGAAACGGACGCTATAGGCATCACGGCGCCTATCACCAAACATAACATCCAGCCCAGTAAGGCGTCGGAAATCCCCTTGGCGGTGAGGACAGCGTTCTACGTCGCCACTACGGGGAGACCTGGACCCGTGTTAATCGATATACCGAAGGACGTTCAAACCGAGGTCGAGGACATGGAGTTTCCGGAGAAGGTGAGGATTAGAGGTTACACGCCGTGTCCACCCATCGATCCGCAGTCGGTTCATCGAGCCGTCACCATCATCGCGAACTCTAGGAGGCCGGTCATCTTGGCTGGGGGAGGCGTTAAATACTCAAACGCCTCCCAGGGGTTGCTGGAGCTCAGCGAAACCCTAATGGCGCCTGTGGCCACAAGCTTCATGGGGAAGGGAGCTTTCCCGGAGGACCATCCGCTCTCCATCGGAATCGTGGGGATGCATGGCAACCCAGTGGCCAACAAGCTGGTTCAGGAAGCCGACCTGTTAATAGGTGTTGGCTTTCGATTCTCCGATAGGACGACTGGAAAGGCGGATGAGTTTTGCTCCGACGCGAAGCTGATTCACATCGACATCGATGAGGCTGAGATTGGAAAGAACAAAAGGGTGGACGCGGCCATCGTAGGGGACGCCGGTGAAGCCTTATCCATGATGTTGAAGCAGATCAGGGAGATGGGCTTCCAAGCCTCGGAGGATTGGGGTAGGAGGCTGGAGGAGGTGAAGGGCCAACTCCAATCACAAGAGGAGGAAGGCGGTTTAAAGCCCCCTGCGGTGATCAAGGAGGTGCGGAAGCTTCTTCCCCGAAACGCCATTGTGACTACGGAGGTGGGTCAAAACCAGATGTGGGCCTCCCTGCACTTTAAAGCCTCCATGCCTAGGCCTTTCATCAGCTCCGGCGGCCTAGGGACGATTGGCTTCGGGTTCCCAGCGGCCATCGGCGCCAAGGTCGCGGTTCCAGATGTCCCGGTCGTCGACATAGCGGGTGATGGAAGCTTCGCCATGACCGAGAACTCCCTGGCCACATCGGTGGCTGAAAACATACCGGTCATCGTGGTGATCTTGAACAATAGGATGCTGGGCATGGTGGCTCAGTGGCAACGTTTATTTTATGGTAGGCGTTACTCGGCTGTGAAGCTGGATAAACCGGATTTCGTGAAGCTGGCTGAAGCCTACGGGGCTCAGGGGCTTAGGCCTCAATCTTTGGAGGAGTTTAGGGAAGCTTTCAAAAAGGCTTTGAAAGGCGATGTAACTACGGTGATCGATGTGCCCATCGACCCTGAGGAGGATGTGATGCCCATGATCCCGCCTGGTGGAGGGTTAAAAGACATGATCGAGGTGGCTTAAAACGGAGGATTTATCGGTTATAGCGGCTTTGGTTGAGCATAAACCCGGTGTCCTCTTCAAGGTATCCAACCTGTTCAGGCGTAGGGGGTTCAACATCGAGAACATCACCGTGGGGCCCGTTGAAACCGGTGATTTAGCCCGTATGACCATTACCGTCAAGGGAGATGAGGCTACAAGGGATCAGGTGGTGAAACAGTTGAGGAAGCTCATAGAGGTGGTGCACGTGGAGGTTTTAAACCCGGACAACTTGGTTCAAAGGGAGCTCGCGTTAATCAAGGTGAAGGTGGAGTCTCCGGAAACCCGGAGGGAAATCATGGATTACACGTCCATATTCCGTGGACGCGTGGTCGATGTTTCCCCTGAGTCCATGATCGTTGAAATCACGGGGACGCCTGATAAAATGGATGCCTTCATCAACCTTATGCTCAGATACGGGATCATCGAAATCGCGAGAACAGGCGTCACAGCCCTCACAAGGGGGAAAGCTTCTATAACCACCTCCTACCCTCTGTTATTGGAGTTAGGTGAATGAAGGTTGGTTAAGGTATACTTCGATAAGGATGCCAGCTTAGAGCCTTTGAAGGATAAAACCATAGCCATCATTGGTTACGGAAGCCAGGGGAGGGCTCAGGCCCTAAACTTCAAGGATTCAGGCCTAAACGTTGTGGTCGGGTTAAGGAGAAACGGTTCATCCTGGAAGTTGGCTGAGGAGGATGGGTTCAACCCCGTTGAGGTGTCGGAGGCGGCTCGGATGGGCGACGTTGTCCACATTCTCATCCCCGATGTGGCTCAACCCAAAGTGTACCGGGAGCAGATAGCCGACCAGTTAAAGGAGGGTAAGACCCTAGGTTTTTCCCATGGCTTTAACATCTTGTATCGGCAAATCGTTCCGCCGAAAAACGTTGACGTCATCATGGTGGCTCCTAAGAGCCCGGGGGCGAGGATGCGAATAGCTTACAAAAACAACTTCGGGGTTCCAGCCCTCCTAGCCGTTGAGCAGGACTATACTGGGAAGGCTAAGGAAACGGCGTTGGCCATGGCGAAGGCGTTGGGATGCACCCGAGCCGGGGTCATTGAAACAACCTTTAAAGAGGAAACGGAAAGCGACCTCATCGGGGAGCAAACCGTACTCGTCGGGGGCTTAATGGAGCTCATCAAGCTGGGCTTTGAAAACCTCGTGGAAGCTGGATACCAGCCTGAGCTCGCCTACTTTGAGGCGTGCAACGAGGCTAAGCTGATCATGGACCTCATATACGAAGGCGGCTTGGTTGGAATGTTAAAAGGCGTTTCGGATACGGCGAAGTACGGGGGAATCACGGTGGGACCGAAGGTCATAGACGAGCATGTAAGGGAGAACATGCGTAAAGTCGTACAATACGTGAAGAGCGGTGAGTTCGCTCGAAAATGGATTGAAACCGCGGATAAGGATCCAACATTCCTCAGCAGGGAGCTTAACGCCTTGGAATCCCATACCTTGGAGAAAACTGGGCGTTTCATCAGGAAAATGTCTGGGCTGGAAAAGTAGCCTCCAGGTTAGGTAGCGGTTGAACGTTTTCGAAAGGATTTTAGCCCGGGCTTCAGGCCTCAGAGAGGTGTCCGCCGGAGACTACGTGACCGCGAAAGTAGACTTGGCCATGTTCCACGACCTCACCGGGCCCTTGGCCATCAACGCCTTCCGGGAAATCGGCGTTGAAAAGGTGTGGGATCCTGAGAAAATCGTCGTGGTGTTCGATCATTTAATTCCAGCCAACACGGTGGAAACCGCTGAGCTTCATAAACAGGTGAGGAGCTTCGTGAAACAGCAGGGCATAAAACACTTCTACGATGTTGGGCGGGGAGGAGTATGCCATCAAGTAGTGGTGGAAAATGGACATGTGAAACCTGGGGACCTGGTGGTGGGAGCGGACTCCCATACCTGCACATATGGGGCGGTTGGAGCCTTCGCCACCGGAGTCGGCTCCACAGACATGGCCGCCGCGCTGGCCACGGGGGAGCTGTGGTTTAAAGTGCCAGCTGCGATTAAGGTTGAAGCGAAAGGCGTTTTCGGAAAATACGTGACGGCGAAGGATTTAATCCTAAAGGTGATCGGCGAGCTTACATCCGACGGCGCATCCTACATGGGGTTGGAGTTCACCGGCGACGCCGTTCAAAGAATGAGCGTGGATGGGAGAATGACGTTATGTAACATGGCGGTTGAAGCCGGGGCGAAGGCTGGTCTAGTTCCCCCCGACGAGGTGACGGTGAAATATTTGGGGTTAAGGGGGTTCAACCCTGAGCTGTTCGATGAAGGCGACGCCCTTTATGAACGAGTCCTACACGTGGACGTTGAAGGACTTCAACCCCAGGTGGCTGTTCCACCACACGTGGACGACGTGAAACCTGTAAGCGAGGTTAGGGGAACGCCTGTGGATCAAGTGTTCATCGGCTCATGCACCAATGGAAGAATCGAAGATCTAAGGGTAGCCGCTGAAATCATGAAGGGGAGGAAGGTGCATAAGGACGTGAGGGCTATCATCATACCCGCCTCAAACAAGGTGTTTCTTCAAGCCTTAAACGAGGGGTTGGTTGAAACGTTCTTGGAGGCGGGCGCTGTGGTCGCTAACCCCAATTGCGGGCCATGTCTAGGGGGACATATGGGGTTGTTGGCCTCAGGGGAAACATGCCTCAGCACGTCGAACAGGAACTTCATCGGTCGAATGGGCAGCTCCAAAGCCCGGATCTACCTAGCGTCACCCGCCACAGCCGCCGCCACCGCGTTAAAGGGGCGTATAACCGACCCAAGGGAGCTGGAGGGATGAAGCCTTGATCTTGGAAGGTGAATGCGTGAAGCTGGGGAACGACGTGGATACGGACGTGATCCTGCCGGGGAAATATTTAACGGTCACCGACTTCCACGAGCTGGGTCGACACGCCTTAGAAGGGTTAACGCCAGGTTTCGCCGAGGTCGCTGGACGAGGCGTCATCGTCGCGGCTGGTTTAAATTTTGGATGTGGTTCAAGCAGGGAGCACGCGGCCATCGCCTTAAAATACTCGGGGGTGAGGGCTGTTGTGGCTGAAAGCTTCGCTAGAATATTTTATCGAAACGCGTTCAACGTGGGGTTGCCGGCGGTGGAGTGTAGGGGGATTCACCGCTTAGTGGAGAACGGTGACCGTTTAACCCTCGACCTCAACAGGGGATTGGTGAAAAACCTGCGCACCTCGGTGGAGCTGAGGTTTAACCCCATTCCAAGCTTCATGTTAGCCATGTTAGAGGAGGGAGGTTTAATCCCCTATTTGAAGCGGCGTTTAACCGGTGAGCATCCACATCCGGAACGACCATAAACGAGCCCTAGAAAACCCTGGAAAACGTCTATGGAGGAAGGAGTTCTAGAATCCTCGCCAAAACAGAGGGGTCTGCTGGGTTCCGCATAGGGCATGTGGACGGTTACATAGTTTTCTAAGCGTGAACTAACCATCCCATCAGATTTAATGTTACGTTTATTTACTCTCAATTCACGTTGTCAACGTGTGTCCACTTCTAGAAGCGTGTAGATAGTAGTTGTATCCGTCTATCAACGCTTCTTCGCTGGCTTCTAGGATGTTGGGTGAAACCCCGATGGTGGACCACTGCATTCCGTTGGCTCTGAACTCTATGAACACTTGAACCGTGGCGGCTGTTCCCTTCTCTAAGTCGATTTCCCTCACCCTGTATCCGACCAGTTGAACCTTAGAGATCTCAGGGTAGACGGTTTTCAAGGCGTTTCTCAACGCTACGTCGAAGGCGTTCACCGGTCCATTCCCTTCACCGGCCATGATTACCTCTCTGCCTCCAACCCTCAGCTTCACGGTGCTTTCAGCTGAGATCTGATTCCCCTGCCATAGAACGTAGGCTCTCCAGTTCACCACGTCGAAGTATTTGACTTCAACGCCCAGCTCCCGGGCGAACAGCAGGTATAGGCTGGCGTTAGCGTTCTCGTAATGGTAGCCTTTGGCTTCAAGGGCCTTCACCCTGCGCAGGATGGATTGAGCCTTACCACCCTTCTCAAGGTGGAAACCGAACTCCCGGGCCTTGGCCACGATGTTGCTGACACCTGACTGGGAGGAGACGGCGATCATCCTCCGGTTGCCGAACGCCTCCGGGTTGTAGGCTTCATAGGCTTCGGGGAGCTTTAACACGGCGTGGGCGTGGACTCCGCCTTTATGGGCGAAGGCGAATCGGCCGACGAAGGGCTTGTAGGGGTTTCGAGGCATGTTGGCGATCTCGTAAACGTATTCTGAGAGGCTGGTAAGCTCGTTCAGCTTTAACCTCGTTTTAACCCCGTAGCCTACTTCCAAGTTGCACGCCACCTCTATCAGGTCCGCGTTCCCACATCTCTCCCCTACGCCGTTCACTGTTCCCTGCACTTGTATGGCTCCGGAGGAGACGGCGGCTAGGGTGTTGGCTGTGGCTAGGCCTCGATCGTTGTGGGCGTGGATTCCAATCTTCGCGTTCAGCTTCGAGCAAACCCTCTTCACGATTCGCGAAACCTCCTCGTAGGTTGCGCTTCCCCTGGTGTCGCATAGAACCAAGGTGTCGGCGCCCGCTGCAACCGCTTCGGAGAGGACTTGAATCGCGTAGCGTTCATCGTCCTTGAATCCGTCGAAGAAGTGCTCGGCGTCGAACATCACTTGGAACCCCAACCCCTTCAAGTATTCCACCGACCTCTTCACTATGCGGAGGTTTTCCTCTAAGGTGGTTCCGAGGATTTTCTGGACGTGAAGTCTCCAAGCCTTTCCCATGACGGTAACGGCGTCCGGTTGAGCCTCCGTCAACGTGAGGAAGTCTTCATCCTCCTCAGGTTCAAGTCCAGGCTTAACGGTTCTTCCGAACGCTGTAATGGAAGCGGATAGTTGAAGGCTTCTCACCTTGTTGAAAAACTCTATTTCAGCCTTGTTCGTTTTGTTAGGCCATCCGCCTTCGATGTAGTCGACTCCCACGGCGTCTAAACGCCTTGCGATTTTAATTTTATCTTCCACTGAGAAGTTAACGCCGAGGGCTTGGTTGCCATCCCTCAGCGTGGTGTCGTATAATTCCACCCTGGCTTCGTTTTTACCTTCGGTTTGGAGGGGAAATTTTACGTTCACCCATTCGCGTCTTCCTTCCACAAATATGTGGGATGAGGGTTATATACTGGATGTAGATAAAGTTTTTCAAACAAACATGGTTTCACGCCACTGGACTCTAGGGGAATCGGTTGAAATGATCATTGAAAAGGTTGAGTATGTTTGGATGGATGGCAGATACGTGGCGTGGGATGAGGCTCGGGTTCACGTGATGACCCACGCGCTGCACTATGGAACCGGCGTGTTCGAGGGTGTGAGAGGATACGCTGTCGGCGATAACCTCTACGTGTTCAGGTTGGAAGACCATTTGAAACGGCTGTACGACTCCGCTAAGGTCTACTTCATGGACATACCCTACGCTCAATCGGAGTTGAAGGACTCCATCATCAACCTGCTCAAAAAGAACCGTTTGAAATCCAACTGTTACATAAGGCCGATAGTGTACAGGGGGTTTGGAGAGTTCGGTTTAAACCCTTTAGGTTCGCCTGTAAACTGCGCTGTAATCGCCTTTCCCATAGGTTCATACTTGAAGGAGACGGGTGTGAGGGTTCGAACCTCCAGTTGGAGGAGGACGCCGGATGAATGCCTTCCTTCGGCTGCGAAGACCTGTGGCGCGTATGTGAACTCTGTTCTAGCTAAGGTTGAGGCTGTGAAATCAGGGTATGATGAAGCCATATTACTGGATGGCAACGGATACCTGGCTGAAGGAACAGGTGAGAACATCTTCATCGTAAAGGACCATGGCATTTACACGCCTCCGCTATCCAGCTCCATTCTGGAAGGTGTGACCAGGAGGACGGTAATCAACTTGGCTGAGGATGAGGGATACCGGGTTTTAGAGGTTCCGCTGTTGAAGTCGGAGCTCTACCGGTGTGATGAGGCGTTTTTCACGGGAACAGCGGCTGAAATCACACCCATCCTCCAAGTTGACGACCGAAAGGTGGGGGATGGATCGGTAGGGGAGGTTACGTCACGTCTGCAACGTTTATTCAAAGACGTTGTAGCCGGCAAGGTTAGGCGTTACAGGCGTTGGTTGACGAAGGTTTACTAATTCGATTAACAGGTTTCGTAAAGTCTGAACTCCCTGTGTAAGGCTTTAACGGCCTCATCTCCATCGCTTTCCCGGACAGCGAAGGATATGTTGGCTTCGGAGGACCCTTGGGCGATCATTCTAACGTTGATCCCCTTCTCCGCCACGGCTTTGAACACCCTGGCCGCGACGCCGGGCGTACCCTTCATTCCCTCACCGACTACAGCGACCACGCATAGATCACGCTCGTGTGAAACCCTCTCCACGTAATCGGAGCCCGTTAACGTAAGCTCTAAGGCGCTTACAGTTCTCTCCAACTCCTCTCCCGGTATGATCAGGGAGATGTTGGATTGCGAGGACCCCTGGGAGATCATGAGGACGTGGGCTCCAAGCCTGCTTAAAGCGGTGAAGGCCTTGGCCGCCACCTCTGAAGCGTCCACTGTTCCCGCCCCCTCGATGGAGATCAACGCCACGTCGCGAATGGCCGTCACCGCCTTCACTACGCCTTCACTCCCCCTGCGCGTCTTGAAGGTGATCTCGGAGCCCAACGCTTCGGGGTTTAACAGGTTCTTCACCTTAACGGGGATGTGAAACCTCTCCGCCAACCTAAGGGCCTTTGGATGCAGAACCTTCGCCCCGAAGAAGGCCATTTCCAAAGCCTCCTCATAGGAGATGGCGGGGATTACCTTCGCCTCCGGTTCGATGGCGGGGTCAGCGGTCATCAACCCGTCAACTCCGCTCCAAATCCACATCTCATCGGCTCCCATAGCTGAGGCGATGAGGGTGGCGGCGTAGTCAGCTCCGCCGCGGCCCAGCGTTGTGATGTAGCCTTCCTGCGTTTGCCCCATGAACCCCGCTACGACGGGAATAACCCCCTCGGCTATCAGTGGCTTCAACCGTTCCTCTATTTGGGCTTTGGAAACCTCCAGTAAGGGTTTGGCGTCGCCGTAGCTGTCGTCTGTGAGGATTCCACATTCACCACCGGTGAGGCGTTTGGCCTTCAACCCCAACGAGTTCAACGCGTACTCCAACATGAGGGAGGAGAAACGGTCCCCATAGGATTGGAGGTAATCCATCGATCGTGGAGTAACCTCCCGGAGGTGGAGGATTCCTGACACAGTCTCCTCCAGCTCTTCGATGAGCTCCCTGAACTCCGGTGGGGGTTCACCTTCAAACCCAACGCGTATATGTTTCAAGGCTTCCAAGTGGGTTCTATGAATATGCTTCAAGGAGTGTTGTGCGAACTCCACGGCTCCATGGGAGGCTTTTAAACCCAGTTCCCGCAGCTGCTCGCTCACCCCCTCCATGGCTGAGACTACGGCGATGGGTTGAATTCCTTCAAAGACGCTTCTACGCACAGCTTCGGCCGCTGAGAGGTATCCGACCGCGTTTTTCAGGGCTGTTCCACTGAACTTCATGACGATGATCAAGCTTCCCCACCGTGAAGGGCGGTTAATGTTCTTTTCACGTCGACGAGGTCCCTGATTATCGCGCACGCGGTTTCAGGCCCACCGGCGCCCTTACCCACCACTGTGATCTCACCTCCCAGCTGTGTTTGGAAGGAGACGGCGTTGAGGGTTCCGTGGACGCAGAGGGGATGCCCCCTCGGCAACGCTTCTGGCTTCACATAGAAGGTTTCGCCCGCTGAGCCTATGAGCTTGACGCATCTCCCCTCCCGTCTGGCTTTAAGAACCTGTTTTTCCGTAACGTTCTCTATCCCCGTTACGGTTACGTCCCTTAATGAGATTCTTTTCTTCAAAACCCAGTTCGCTAAGATGACCAGTTTACAAGCCGTGTCTAAGCCTTTCACATCATATCGAGGGTCGGTTTCAGCGTATCCTTTAAGTTGAGCTTCCTTTAAAGCCTCCGGCATGCTTACACCTTCCTCATCCATCTTGGTGAGAATGTAGTTAGTGGTCCCGTTTAACACACCTTTGATGGAGATGACCCTATCTCCTTCCAAGCATTCTCTTCCAAACTTTAGGATGGGTGTTCCACCTCCCACTGTTCCGCTGAACCTCAACTGCACCTTGTTGTAGCGGGCTAGCTCCATCAGGGAGGGCATGGCGATGGCTAAGGGACCCTTGTTAACGGTAACGACGTGCATGTGGTTAATCAACGCTTTCTTAATGTTGGTTAAACCTGGCTCACCGTTAGATAGGTTGGTCGGCGTCGCCTCAACCATCACATCCGCTTCAACTTGCTCAACAACCTCCGTGGTCTCTAGCCCTGGGACGCCGAAGCCCTCCATTTTCCCCACGGTTCCCTCAACCTTTTTCACCCGTAACACCTTTTTTAACGGGAGTCCAGAGGGGTTTAACGCCGCTCCCTTGCTGTCCACGACGGCGACGATTCGAGGATAAAACCCGTAGCGTTTCTCAAACATTTGAGCGTAAACTTCATCTAAGGCTTGTAGGAGACTTCTCCCCACCGCGCCTAATCCGACGAGCATCACCCTCACCGCTTTAACCCCCCCCGGTGAAGAGTTTTAATCCCCCACGCCTTTACAGTCGATTTCCTATAATGGGGGTTTGAATGACGGTGTGGACCAGCCTCTCGGTTAATTTTCATCGTACAATCGACCTGAAAAGGAGTTTTGAGGGTTGGATTCGTCTTCAGCGCGCTACCGCGCGCCGGTACCGGTCACGGTGAATACGGATACATTAGAGGAGGCCACCCTCATCACAGCCTCGCCTAACCTATCTTAGGCTAGCCGCATATAAAGCTTTTCCACGCTCAACCGCTTAGAATCAGCGAAGCGCGGATGTTAAAGGGGTTTAGAAGTGAATGGTTCAGCCAACCCTTATCTGAGTTACGGGAGGCGTTGTAAAGTGCTGGACTTCACGACGTGTCCCGTAGGAAAGTAAAATAGAGGCGGGAAGCTAATGTTCTCCGGGTGGCTGGGATGGAGGTTTGGATGCCCTTCAACGGAACAGAGGTCTATGCCCGAATTCCAGATGAGAGGTTTATGGAAACGGTGAAGCCGCCGGAAGGGGAAACGGTAAACCTCAACCAGGCCGTCGACATAGCGCTTAAACCCGTCGATGAATTAGGTTTCAACAAGGGTAAACGGGTAGCCGTCGCGGTGAGGCCTAGCCTTGAGGCAGACGCCTTGAAAGCCACGTTAACCGCGTTGTTGGAAGGCCTCGTTAACAGGGGTTTTCCCGTTGAAAACATTGACGTGTATTTTTCCCAGGCCTTGGAGGTTGTGAACCCTCCTCTGAACATGGGGGTTGAGGGCTTCGGTAGGTTGCTGGTTCACAGGGCTGAGAGTCAACCCTTCACGGAGGCTCCGGGAGGCGTGAGGCTTAACAGAATGTTCATGGAAGCGGATGTAAAGGTAGCGTTAGGGGTTTTCGAGGCCAGCTACCTCTCCGGTTACGTGGGAGCCCCCCACGCCGTTTTCCCTGGGTTAACGGACTTGGAGGCAGCGGCCAACATTTTGAAAGAGGTTTGCCAGGTTGAGCCCTGGCGCGTTGAGGAAAAGGCGTTGAAAACTTCTCGGGATTATGTGAAAATCTGCGAGGAGATCCCCGTGGACTTGGCGTTAAACGTCATCGCGTGTAAGGGCAACGTGTACGGGCTATTCCACGGAAAGGTCGGAGAGGCTTTCAGCCAAGCGTGGACAGCTTACAAACGTTTATTCCAGAAGCCGTTAACCGGTGAGCCCGCTATCGTGTTGGCCAGCGCCGGGGGCTCCCCCTACGATGACCGCTTAACCGGGCTGGTTCAAACCGTTTCCAACGTGGGTTCAGCGTTAAAGGAGGGGGGAAGCGTGATCGCTGTCTGCGAATGTGGCTCCTGGACCATGGATAAATCCAGCCTCGAATATTTGATCGAGCCGAAGCCTAACCGCTCAGTTGGAAGGATTGAGGATCTCACCGCCCGCGGATTAGCGTTGACCGTTGATCGGCTGAGGGAGAGGATGGATCTATGCCTGGTCTCCGTCATACCCAACTATTATGTGAGGCGTGGGTTAAAGGTCAGGTTTTCTCGAACGTTGAACGGCGCCTTGCAGACGACGATGAACCGGTTGAAGGTTGGGGGAATCGCAGCCGTGGAAGACGGATACCACGTTCAATTGAAAACGGCAACTCATATGGACTCCACGACTGGAAACTCCCTTTTAAGGCAAGGTTAGAGCTGCCACGATTTATTATGATTTATAATCTTTCATTTTTAACGTGTCTCTTCTTTTGCGGAGCTCCTTAAAAAGCATACGTGTAATCACATTTTTCTATACGTATTTCCACGTATGAAGCTTTGAGTGAGTTAAAACGACAACCATAACTGTTAGAGTCGACGAGGAGTTAAGGGGGAAGGTGAAGAGGCTCAGCCACGTTAACTAAAGCAGTGTGATACGGAGGCGATTAAAAGGAAGGTGAGGGAGGAGGAAAGACGCGACTTAGCGGAGGCGGTTTTGTTGAACGAAAAGCTGAAAAGGAAGCCTCCTGAG
>Ga0123519_10004761_pt1 | contig 21791 bp, 22 predicted proteins | sample YelNatPaOPRAMG02_FD_87396 | JGI IMG/M metagenome (GOLD analysis project Ga0123519, IMG submission 87396) | Hot spring microbial communities from Yellowstone National Park - Yellowstone National Park OP-RAMG-02 (version 2) | ecosystem: Environmental > Aquatic > Thermal springs > Hot (42-90C) ...
CTCCTTTTATCCAGACATATGAAAGTGGTACAAGCATAATAACCAGAAAAACTACCAGAGCCACGACTACAGCCGAATAGTCATTTTGATTTATGAAATATTTCAGAGTAACAAAAGAGGGCATTGCAACAGCCACTGCCACATCGAAGACAATAAATATAATTGCAAAGAGATAGAATCTCGGATTATAGTTGAACCACGCCTTTGAGAATGGTCTCTCCCCACATTCATAGGTCGTAATCTTCTCATCATCCTTTACAGAGGGTCTTACAAATTTGCCCAGCAATAGTGCCACAAAGACAAACCCTACAGAAATTACCACAAATATCAATATGAGAAGAAATTCGTACATATATGCTCCACACCCCAAAAGGGAGGTTATCTTATTACAAATCAATTAATCATAGTCAAATATTTTTTTTGATTTTTAATTTTCATAAAAACAGAAACAGGATAGGTACCGGCCAAATAGATGTCGGACACTTTTTACGAGATACTCTCAGCGAGAAAACCCAATTTAATTATTTACCCCAAAAACTGACTGACACTCATTCAATGCAAACAGTATCAAAATATGGCATTGAAAATTTCTGAGTAATGTTTTACCGGAATTATCTCAAGGTCAGACAGCACCTCTTTGGGCACCTCTTTGGTATCCTTTATATTGGAACGAGGAATGAATACTGTCTTTACACCATTTGCCCGAGCTGCAACCAGTTTTTCTCTGATTCCTCCAACTGGAAGTACTTCTCCAGTGAGAGTAATTTCACCCGTCATTGCAGTTTTTGCGGGGAGTTTCTTTCCCCTGCCTTCATACAGGAGTGAAATAATTGCCGATGTAATCGTTACTCCAGCCGAAGGACCATCTTTTGGGACCGCACCAGCGGGAAAGTGTATATGAACATCAAACTTTTCGAACATCTCCTTAGGGATAGAAAATCTGGTATCGTTGGACCTGATGAAGCTCAATGCTATTTGGGCCGATTCGGATATTACTTCACCCAGTTTGCCGGTGAGCCTCAACATACCTTTACCTTTCATCTTTGTAGATTCTATTATCATCACATCACCACCAAAAGGGGTCCAGGCAAGACCGATTGCCACTCCGCTCCTGCTCACTCTGATAGAGGTATCTTCCCTGAATTTTTCTACACCCAGGAACTTCTCGATATCTTTCGGTCGAATCTCTCTGGGATATGCCTTCTTCTCTACAAGCCTCGTACCCACCTTCCTCAATACAGCCGCAATCTCCCTCTCCAATGTACGCACCCCTGCCTCTCTCGTATAAGACTCTATTATCTTGCTTATAGATTTGTCGGTCAATTTTATCTTATAGTTCGAAAGCCCGTTCTCCTTAATCTGTTTTGGGATGAGATATCTCTTGGCTATATTTATCTTTTCCTCGATAATATAACTTCTGAAGTCAACAATCTCCATCCTGTCCAATAAAGGTGCTGGGATATCCTGTTTATAGTTTGCTGTCGCGATAAAGAATACCCGTGAAAGGTCAAAGGGTATATCCAGATAATGGTCGAGAAAACTACTATTCTGCTCCGGATCCAACACCTCGAGCAGCGCCGAGGATGGGTCTCCTCTAAAGTCGTGTCCGAGTTTGTCTATCTCATCCAGCATTATGACCGGATTGTTAACCTTTACCTGCTTGAGTGCCTGGATTATCTTTCCGGGCATTGCACCTATGTATGTCCTCCTGTGCCCCTTTATCTCTGCCTCATCTCTCATCCCTCCAAGAGAGAAACGGAAGAACTCCCTTCCCATCGCCCTCGCTATAGATCTGCCGATGGAGGTCTTACCTACTCCCGGAGGACCGGCAAAGCAGAGTATACTCCCCTTCCGTTTGGGATTCAGCCTCTTGATGGCGAGAAATTCTATTACCCTCTCCTTTACATCCTCGAGCCCATAGTGATCCTCATCGAGCACCCTTCGAGCGTATCTCACATCTTCATTATCCTCTGTATGCTCTGTCCAGGGCAGATCGAGTATCAAATCCAGATATGTCTTTATCACATTGTATTCTGCCGCCTCAGGTGGCAGGATAGATAGTCTCTTCAGTTCCTCCTCTACCCGTTCTCTTGCAATGTCCGGGAGATTCTTCTTCTTTATCCTCTCCTGATAGTTCTCGATATTCAAGGACCTCTCGTCCTTCTCCTCGCCGAGCTCTTTCCTGATAGCCTTCAGCTGCTCCCTCAAAAAGAACTCTCGCTGATGTCTCTCTATCTTCTCCCTTATCTCCTCCTGAATCCTGTTGGAGAGTTTCAATATCTCGAGTTCCTTCATTATATGTTCGAGCACAAGCCTTATCCGGACCTTCACATCGGTAGTCTCGAGTATCCTCTGCTTCTCATATACAGATATATTCAGATTTGCCGCCACAAAATCGGCAAGCCTCGATGGACCCTCGATATTGAGGGCTATCATCTGCAGCTCATCAGGGATGGAGGGGTTGAGTTTGATATACTCCTGAACCTTAGATTGCAATGCCTTCCATAGAGCCTCGAGTTCATCTGTGCTCTCGAAGGTATCGATGAGTGGAACAATCTTGACGATCGGAACGGGCTCCAGCTTTACGAACTTCTCTACCTTAATCCTTCCAATGCACTGGACTACTGCAGAGATATTATTATCCGGCATCTTGATAATCTTCAATATCCTTGCAGCCGTCCCAATTGTGTATAGCCCCTCTTCGGAGATCTCCGGACCTGCCTTCTCCTTTTTCAATAGGATGGCTACAAATTTATTCTGACTGTTTGCACTCTCGAGAGCGGCCCGTCCTCTCTCATCCGGAGGTATTATCGGCAACACCATAGATGGGAATAATATCCCTGATTCGAGAACCACGGCAAACAGCACATCGGGTATCTCCCCCTGCGAAATTACGATCTTCTTTTCTGCTTCTCTGCTTTCTGGTTCTCTGTCTCTGTCAACCGCCTCTATGACATCAGGGTTCTTTACCTCTGAGTCATTATTGCTCATCCTCTTCCTCCGTTTCTTCCTCTATCTTCTCGTCCGCCCAGTTGTCTGCCTCGTGTTCATCAACAGGACCATATGGCGGAGGCAAATCATCGCTCTCAAGTGTAAAGGAGACTCTGAATTTCCTTCTGATGTGTTTTATATTGGCACAAACATCATCAAGTGCACCCATAAGATCCTCTACAGTATGGACATCTGCCCTAATGTCGCAATTGGGGCACTTCAGCTTCTCGGGCTTGTCCAGCAAATCATTGAATTCGACCTCAAAATCTGCACCGCAATTTATACATTCAAACTCAAGAGTCATAAATTACCTCCCGTAAGTGGTAATGGCTTTATTGCTAAAATTAAACAACTTTGTCAAGTGTAAAATGTCTGAGGTGTTATTTATTATGGCGGGTCTATTTGCCCAACAAATCCGGCTCGAATATGAGTATATATGCAGCAATAAACCTCTCATCGTTTGGGCTCAAGCCATCGGCGTATCCGACAGTCTTATAACTGCCATTCTGGATGGTACCACCCTTGATATACCCGATCGTCTTATATGATGAATCCTTGATTGTCCCGTCCTTGAAATAACCTATCGTCCTGTATGAAGAATCCTTGATTGTCCCACTGGAATCTACATAGCCTTTTGTTCTGTAAGAATCATCCTGAACAGCACCATCTCTCTTGAAATACCCCTTCGTCTTGTAAGATGAGTCCTTGATTGTCCCATCCTTTTCGATATAGGTATGCGTTGCATAATTGCTCAGTTTAATAGTTATTTTGTTTGGGAACATATCTCCCCCGTATGCCGTCGAAACAAGGAAGACACATAGGATAAAAAGATATGCTGATCTCATTATAAATTGATGGATTATCTCTTTTTCTTCAGGGATGTAATGATCTTATTCTTGGCGATATTTGTGGTTTGTGGTCTCTCGTATTGTTCGACAAGAGCCCTTATATCGTCAAAGATACCCTTCTCTATCTCTGCAATCTTTGCCTGGAGCTCCGGATTATTACCTGCCTTCAGTTCGAGTTCCATCTCCAGATCCGCCGCTACCCCTTTCTTCATTCTGATTATCTTCTCGTCTCTCTCTTTGAGCATTCTCAATACCTCACTCTTTGAGACAACCTTCTTTGTGGTAGTCATAAAACCTCCACTCCTATGAGTATATAATATAATACGAATTCGTCAAAAAAACGACAGTACATCTACTATTTTTCCTTCAAATTTATCTTTATGGTCTTGGTCTCCCCCTCCATAATCTCGACCTTCCTCACCTCTTCGTTATACCCATCTGCAACTACCTTTATAGTATGGGTACCCTGTGGTATCTGTTTGGACAGGGTAGGCATAGTCCCTGCCTGCGCACCATCTATGAATACAGTGAGGTCTGCATCCGTTGGAGTAATCTGAATGACCAATTTGCCGGGCTCCTGCGATGCCGCCTCCTTTTTAGCCTTTGACCGTGCTGCCTCTTCCTTTGCCTTGGCGGCTACCTTCTCCTCCTTTTCCTCCTGTGCCCTCTTCTCTTTCTCCGCCTCTACCTTCTTCTCCTTCTCTCCCTCTTTCTTGATATCGGATTTTGTAATTATCTTTACCTGCTTATCCTTCTTTTCTTTGTCCTTCTTTTCTGTAAGCGGTACGACCTCCGGCTCTGCTACCTTTTCCTTTTCTTTGTTTTCCTCTACCTTTACTTCTGCTGCCTTCTGTGGCTCCTCTTTCTTCTCTTCTGCCTTCTTCTCCTCTACCTTTGCCTCAGGTTGTACCTCTTTCTTCTCCTCTACACCCTGCTTCTGCTCAACAGGGGCCGTCCTGGTAGGAGGCGGTGTTGGAATATTTTCTGGTGTCAAATCCCTCTTGGTGATAACATTCGAGACCTCGTGGCTTCTGACAAATATCTTCGGGGCATATTGAGGAAAGGCAAAGAAGAATCCCATAACAACTACCACAACAAAGAGAAGAATAGCCAACGCTATCCAGATTCTGGAGGCGCTCTTGATATTAGATACCTCCGAGGACCTTACTATCTCCCTTATTTTTACTATCCCTGTATTCTCCTCGAGTGGCTGCCCGGGTGGCAGATATTCAAAGGCATACTGTGCCTGTTTATCATCTCTCTGGATCTCTCCCGATTTGGGCTTCTCCATCTCCTTCTGCATAATCTCTGCCAGAGTCGATGGCTTCTCCTCTATTACTACCTTCTTCTCCTCTACTTTCTGAGTCTGCACCTCCTCTTTCTTTGGAGCAGTATCGTGCTGAGCCATAATCTCCGAGAGAGAAGGCGTAGAATCCAGACTGGGCGCCGAAATCTGCACCTTTGGTTCTGCCACCTCTATCTTTGGTGCCGATACCTCTGTCTCTGGGACAGTTACCTGGACTTTGGGTTCATCGATCTTAACGGTCGTTACCTTTGCTGACTCCTGTATCTCCTTCGGTTCTGCAGCCTTCTTTTCACCCGACTGGGGTTTCTGGGACCTGAGCTTTTCGAGTAGTTTCTGGATGAGTACCTGCGATGTAGGACTGAGCTTCAAGAACTTTACTCTTACCCCCCTTCTGCCCTTCTCCGAATCCACCTCCGGGCCTATTACCTCAGCCAGCGCATCTATTATCTTTACATTCTCTTTCTGACCGAAGCTCTTGAGTCTATACTCTACCTTTACCCTTGTGCCAGCGGGCAAGATAGAATCCGATGGTACGAACATCTCGCTATCCGACAATATACCACTCTGAAGTTGCATAAATTGCGAGATAGTATCGTTGACCGGGTTAAGATTCAGAATAACAGGTTGATTACTGTTGTTTTTTTCGTCTTGCATTTTCAACTCCGATTATATAATACTCAACAGGTGTTTAATTTAAACCTATATAATAAGGTTGTCAAGAAAACATTGAAAGACATAATATGAAATACATAAATTCAGAAGACGACAGGATATCACTGAAAGAGGACTCTGCAGTTGCTATCGGCAACTTCGACGGTGTACACATAGCCCATCAGCGGTTGATAAGAGAGACGATTGAGTTTGCAAGAAAATCGAATATGCAGTCGGTCGTACTGACCTTCAAGCCACATACTGCGCACCTCTTCGACAGATTTGGCTCTCCCCACCTGATTATGAATTATTCCGAAAAGATAGAGGAGATATCAAGACTCGGTGTGGATATCATAATCCAACAGAAATTCGACGAGAGTTTCGCAAATCTCTCGGCAGATGAATTCCTGAATGGATATCTGGGGCAGATCGGAACCAGAGCAGTCTTCGTGGGTTTCGACTTCAATTTTGGTAGAGATGGGGCTTCGAACACGGAATCTCTGAGGGAGTTTGGGAGAGAAAAAGGTATATTTATTTATATTATGGAGCCTCAATTCTTGTCCGGTACAAAGATCAGCTCAACCAAGATTAGAAATCTCCTTATGGAAGGGAACATCGAACTCGCAAATCAATTCCTCGGCAGGAGATATTATATAAGCGGGGCTGTTGTTCGTGGAAAGATGCTCGGCAAGAGTATAGGGGTCCCCACAGCCAATATACCCATCCAGCAACGGCTCTGTCCAAGAGAGGGGGTCTATCTGACACACACACTCATAGACGGGAAGAGATATGAATCCATCTCAAATATCGGAAGGACATCGCTCGATAGAGATACAATGCTCCTCGAGACACACATACTCGATTTCGATACCGAATTATACGACAGAGAAATCAAAGTAGAGTTTATCAGATTCATCAGACCCGAGATAAGATTCTCATCTCTCGAGGAATTGAAAACCACTATACAAAAGGACATAAACAGTGCCAGATTGATCTTTGGAGAGATGGGTGAGAACAATTAAGTACATATTCGAATCTCTAAAATTACTATTCAAATCCATTATGGATTTGATAAGAGACAATGGAATGGTATACGCCGCGGCTACCTCATTCTATTTCCTCGTGAGTTTCTTCCCGGTAATCCTGATCATCGTATATGTCTCTGTATCCACCTTAGGATTCTTCTTCAAGGGGGTCAATATATCCGAGATATCTACGAGCCTCTTCAAGTATATAAAAGAGGTATTGCCCTTTCTGCCCGAAAGTCTTGTGCAGGAACTCGCAAGGATAATAAAGAGTTCCCGAAGTGTCGGTATTGCCGGAGTCGTTGCACTCCTGTTGTCCTCGACGGCCGTTGCCGAATCCCTCATTCAGGCAGCACGGACAATATTCAACTCTCAGAAGACACACTATGTCCTGACCAAACTTCTGGCAATCGCCTTTTTGATCGGGATCGGAATACTGCTCGCTATCTTTCTGGCGATCACCTCACTCGTCTCGAATCTTCTCTCGTCCAACCTCCCCATCGTCTACAAATTCCTGTCGATCTACAAGGGAAGCATTCTCTTTACCACAATCCTGCCTATAATCGTGATTTATGTCTCTTACACGATCATCTCTTATCTGATCATACCCGTAAAGGTAAGTATCAACAGGATTGCAAAGGTTGGAATATTCTTTACATTCTTCTTTATGTTGGCAAAGATATTTTACGGATTCTACCTGAGGAACATAACAAAGATGACCATCTTCTATGGCAGTATATCTGCACTCGTAATTCTTGTACTATGGGTATTCTACATAACCACCCTCTATCTCATATCGCTCGAACTAATTAAGAATATGCCATCGAAACACCACAATCACAATTGAGGATCAGACAATGGATTTATTGCTTTCTGCAACACTTGGAATCGGTCTCTCGATGGACTGTCTGGCTGTATCCTCCTGCTATGGACTGCAGGCGCCAAACAATAAAAGACTTATGATAGAACTCGGGGCGTATTTTGGGATTTTCCAGATGGGAATGATACTCGGCGGGAGTCTGCTTGGGGGTGTAGTGGCAACGATGATATACAATTACGCCAAATGGATATCCTCAGTTATTCTATTCGGAATCTCGATAAAGATGTTCATCGAGGGCATCAAAGGCGAAGAGGTATGCTATGAAACGGACAGGTTGAGAATAATCTATCTTGCATTTGCAACGAGTATAGATTCACTGCTTGCGGGTTTTGCCTTTTCTATTATAAGAGAGAGCATCATTTTCACATCTCTCATTGTCGGGATTGTGTGCTTTATAATTACAATAGCAGGATTCCTCGCAGGTGGACTCTTGCATAGATTGATAGGAAGGCTCTCACAGTTTGTGGGCGCACTGATACTCCTGTTCATTGCAATAAAATCACTATTATCCAGTTGAGCAGATATGGATATCCATACTCAAATAAAGAATCTCCTTTATAACAAAAGACTCCACCTGATAACCGGTAAGGGCGGGGTAGGTAAATCCGTCATCTCCCTCTCGCTTGCCCTCACACTGAAAAGAAGAAAGAAGAGGGTACTATTTGCCCAGATGAGCCCCGTAGAGTCTGACCGGGTTGCAAACATCGAGGCATTCGAGCAATTCAGACATCAACTGCCTTATCTCGATTACATCTATATAGAGCCTGGCTCTGCCCTCGAAGAATATGCAATGATGATACTCAAATTCAAGAGGCTATACAGGCTGATATTCGAGGACAGGATGGTAAGGAGTTCTATAAGGGCGATGCCCTCACTCTCATTCTTACTCTTGATCGGCAAACTCTGGTATTACTGCACGAAGAAGAAATCCAACGGAGACTATGTCTATGACTATGTAGTGGTGGATGCCCCCTCCACAGGTATGGCTATATCAATGCTCAACCTCCCACACATCATAAACGATGCGGCACCTCCGGGACTACTCCGGGACAGGGCACTCGATATAGAGAGGATGTTGACAGATAGTGAGACCACCTCGGTCCATATCGCAACTACCTGCGAGGAGACACCTGTAAATGAGGCTATTCAACTCTACGAATTCATAGGCAAGAGACTCTCTATACAGATGGGTCTCTTCTTTGTCAATCAATATGAATATTTTTCGAGTAGTGACAGGGACTATATCGAGGCAAACAGAGCCAAATTACCCGAATTCATCCATAATTGTATCATAAAGAGGATGAGGGAGATAGAATACAAGTACAGGGAATACGAGAGACTCGTAAGCCACATATCCCCGCAGGACAGACGAATAATCAATATCCCGTTATTCGAGAACAGGTTCGACACATATAGTATCGTAAAGGATATCTCACGATATATGGAGGGTTTCGTTGAACAGCAAGATCAGTAAGATATTATCCAAGAGGACCCTCGTACAGACACTTGGATCAGGCGGAGTCGGGAAGACCTCCCTCTCTGTAGTACTCGGGATCTTTGCATCGAGACTGGGCAAGAAGACTCTCGTAATAACGATAGACCCCTCGAAGAGGTTGATGGACACACTGAGAATCAACCCGGAAAGGGAGATACAGTATGTAGATGAGTTCAAATTCGATGCAATGATGATAGATGTAGAGAAATGCTGGGATATGATACTCTCGAGATATGCCAGTCCTTCGATATATAAGAAGATCGTGAAGAACAGATTCAACAATTACCTTAAGGACTACTTCCCCGGTTTCGATGAATATATAACCTCGGAGATGATATACTATATGATGAATGTAAAGGACTACGATATCATAATCGTGGATTCCCCTCCCTCTGTATATGCCGTCTCCTATCTCGAGGCATCGAACAGGATCATAGATGTACTGTCCAATGACTTCATCCTCTCCCTAATCCCATACATAAATATCAGCAGTACTCCAGTAAAATACATTATGAAGAAGGAACTCTTCATATTGAAGAACATAGCCCGATTCACCGGAATGGAGATGCTCACAGAGTTGATAAAGTTCATAAATGACCTCTCTCCGCTGCTGACAGGATTCAAACAGAGGGCAGAATCAATCAAGAGATTCTACTCGTCCCAAAGATGTGGTTTCTTCGTGGTCTCTCTCCCGAATGATATCTCGTTCAACAACTCCAAGGCATTGATAAAGTACCTTCGCAATCTGAGATATCAGCTCGATGGGGTTTTTATAAACAGACTCTGCCTTGCCTGCGGTGGACTGAAACTCTGCAATCTGAGAAGACTCTCGGATAAAGATACGAATAGTGTAATCGATTCGATTCCCGACAATAGATTGAGGGATCTGGTAAAGAACCATTTCGAGAGACAACTGAAGGAGAAGACGATTATTCTGAAAAAGACAGAGGAATTCATAAGGGACATAGGTAAGGATATCGATATATTTGCGGTGCCTGAAATGACCGGTTATATAAAATCATCGGAGGATATCCTCGAGATAAGCAATGGGATAGAGAGCATTGAGATATGATTCATATCTATAAAATACTCTTCTCCATTCTATTCGTCATACTACTCCCCATACTATTTTTGTTCCCACGGATTAGAGAGACCTTCTTTGAGAGGATATATCTGAAGAGACATCCGACAAGTGGTAGAGAGTCGATATGGTTTCACGGGGCATCTGCTGGAGATATCCTGTCTATAAGACCAATAATCGATATGTACTATCAAAGATACAGAGACAGGTTCGATATACTGATTACATCGAACACTACGAGTGGAAGGGACATAGTCAAGAGATACTTTCCATCGGACATCATCTTCCGATATATGCCCTTCGATATCCCAATCTTCATTCGCAATTTCCTCAGTATATACAGACCACGGATGCTCTTTGTAGAGGCGGCGGAGTTCTGGCCCGTATTGATTCACTACGCATCCAAAAAGGGTGTAAGGATACTCCTTGTGAATGGCAACATAAAAAGGGAACGGGTCTTTGTATATAGACTCCTATCGATATTGAGCTCGAATCCCTTCAAAAAATACGACCTTATAATAGTCAGGAACGACGAATCGATGGAATCTGCGATTCAACTTGGGGTAGATAAGAGCCGACTCATAATTTGTACTAATACCAAATACAAGAATGTATTCGATATGAAGAGTGCCGAAATCCCCGAGAGACTGAGAGTCAGATTCAAAGACATCGGGAGATTGATAGTCTTCGGCTCAATTCATTACGAAGAAGAAGACTCCATAATACAGGTTATCAAAGAACTCCTATCGAAGGACATAGAAATCCGAATTCTCGTTGCCCCCCGCCATATGGAGAGAATCGAACCTCTGATGAAGAGGCTCAAATCAGAGACAAAGAATATAGATAGGGGAAATTTAATCGTTGCAAGATTCTCAGAGGATAAGAGAGAGGCAAATATCATCGTACTGGATACGATAGGGGATTTGTTCTATATCTACTCCTTTTCGACCGTGGCATTCGTCGGCGGCTCCCTCAGGGATATGGGCGGACACAATATACTCGAACCCGCAATCTGGGGGGTACCAACTATTACTGGCAGGTTCGTGAAGAATTACGAGGATATAGTAAGAATCCTCTTGGGGTTTGGACTGATTGTAGTAGAGGACACAAATACACTATCGGGACTATTGTACGACATCATTATGGACAACAACAAGAGAGAGAGGCTCTCCAACTCACTACTTGAGAGACTCTCCCTCATAAGAGAGGAATTCTCATCTGTCGACGAGATACTCGAGAGGGGTTTCGGATTGTAGATATGAGGATTCTGATTATCAGATACAGTTCGCTCGGAGATATAGTAATTACTACTCCTGTAATCAAGGCAATATATGACAAATACGATGGTCCACAAATCGATTTTCTGATAGACATCAGATATGCACCTATACTAAAAGGGAATCCACATATCCAGAATATCCTTTCGTTCGACAGAGAAGAGAACAGGTTGTATGAGTTTTTCAGACTCAAGGGTGTCCTGCCAAAATACGACATAGTCTTCGACCTTCAGAACAAACTATTCTCGAGGATAATTGCCAGGGCGGTAAAGAGTAGAGAGGTATATACATTCAGGAAGAATTCGACTCAGGGCAAGAATAGAAATATACTGGATATGTATTCAGACTTCCTCGGAGCCCTTGGAATTCCCCTCGAGGACAGACTCTACAAACTCTATTATGCTCGTCAGAGATACAATAACCGAATAGGGATCAACATAGAGGGTTCCAGACTCTCCAAGAGACTCTCTACAGATCAGATCTTCGGGGTTATCCAGAGACTGAACAGACAGGATTTCGAGATTGTATTGATAGGCTCTAACAAGAGTCGTAATCTGGCAAGGGAAATATCCTGCCGCTTCCATAATATAATCGACACTACAGACCTCGATGTGGAGGGACTCATCGAGACAATTGCAACACTCTCGGTCCTGATAACACCCGATTCGGGACCTATGCACATTGCCTCCGCCCTCGATATCCCTACGGTTGCAATATTCGGTTCTACATCGCCACACAGGTGGCTCCCTCGAAACGGCAATATCACCCTGCTCTACTCCAATTATGACTGCTCACCCTGTTCCGAATATGGAACCCCCATATGCAGAGAGCAGAAAAGTTTTAGTTGTATTACATCCATTTCCACTGATATAATAATAGCCGAGGCGGTAAGATTGTATGAGCAGATTCAGAAAGAAGGTTGAGGAGATACACTTTTCGAAGAAGGACTCATTATCCGTCCTGAAACCACTCTCCTCCATCTATGGTTCACTTATGAGACTCAGACGCGAGATCTACAACAGAAACATACTCAAGAGAAGGACATCGGGCTGTTTTACTATTGCTGTGGGGAACCTCACCTATGGTGGTACGGGTAAGACACCCGTGGTTATAAATCTGGCAGAAATGCTGTCCAAAAAGGGTTTGAGGATTGGAATCATTCACTCTGGATACGGCTCTTCGCAGCACAGGAGCAGAAGGGCAAAGAGGGTAACGGATTCGAAGAATGGCCCGGAGGTTGGAGACGAGGCTACAGAACTCTTTGTAAGAGCCAGAGATGCCCTTGTGTACTCCTGCAGGGATCGTTTGGATGCCATTGAAAGGGCTATAATGGATGGCGGGGTAAATGTCTGCATACTCGATGACGCTTTTCAGTATCTGAAGATAGACCCCGATATCAACATACTCGTCGTGGACCTGAATGAACGCTTCGGGAACGGGCAGTGTCTGCCGGCAGGACCAATGCGCGAGCCCAAAGAGGCTATCAGGGATGCAGACATAATCTGGTTTGTAACTCACAAGGATCACAAGAGAGACATTTGTACCGAGAAGGAGTTCTTATCCATAAATGCTGCCCTCAAGTTCATATATTCACAATTCAGACTCGAATCCATAATCAATCCCAAGGAGAACAAGACTCTCGATTCTTCCAAGATAGAAGGCAATATAGTTTCATTTGCAGGCATAGGAAGGGGACACCGATTCACAGATATGTTAGAGGCACTCGACCTGAAGACCTCTGAGCATCTCTCTTTTTCGGATCATCACAGATATACCAGAGATGACATAAAGCTCATCAATGACACAGCAAGAAGGCATAAGGCGAGTTATGTCATTACAACAGAGAAGGATTACCTTAGAGACGCCTCCCTGTTGGAGAAAATAGAGAATCTGCACATATTGAGAGTCTTCCTCGAGATTACAGAAGGAAAAAATGAACTGGAGAATCTGTGTGGGTCTCTTACTTAGACTAAAGGCTCTCTTCTTACGACTCCTTCCCAACTCTATATTCTACGGGATTGCTACATTATTGGGCTATATCTGGTTCTATATTGTCCCCATCAGAAGAGGTGTTGCTATGGAGAATGTAATGAAGTGCCTCGGCACCTCCAGAAGAGAAGCCTCCAATATCGTGTTGAGATCGATGATAAACATCGTTACAGCATTTATGGAATTCATATCACAGAGGGATATTCACATCGTCTACAGGAATTACGAAGAGCTCGGAAAGGTGAAATCAGAAGGGGCGATAATTGCCACTGCACATACTGGCAACTGGGATGTCCTCGAGAGGGCCGCCTCAATGGAAAAGATAAGGCTTGGAGTTATATCCCGAAAGAGCAAATTCTCCCCACTAAACAACTTGCTCGACAATATAAGAAAGAAGAGAGGTGAAACGGTCTTCAAAGACGACACCCCGGTCTCTACCCTCTCGAAGTTCCTCAAGGGCGGAGGATTCCTTGGGGTCGTCATAGATCAGAATATGCCACCCAAGAGAGGCAGACCCGCCACCTTCTTTTCTCAGAGAGTGAATACCACATTTGCACCGCAGTTGATATCATTGAGGAGCCGATTGCCAATAATGCCCGTATTCATAAGGAGAGTAGAACGCGACAGATTCGAGGTGGTCTTCTATACTACCCATAGACCCGAGGACGATTCTGACAGGGCAATCGAGGACTCTATGAACTACCTCAATGGACTTCTTATGGATTTCATCAGGCAATACCCCGACCAGTGGCTATGGGTACACCGAAGATTCAAGCCTTTAAGACAATGAGTACAATCCCTATGAGCACTATCAGGCTACCAAGTATCCTCTTTTGAAAATCGGATTCCCTGAAGAATAGTCTTCCCCATAGTACAGCAAAGAGTATCGAGGTCCTCTTGAGCGCTATTGCATACGAGACAGGGACATATCTGTAAGAAGAGAAGAGGGTAAAGGCCGCAAGGCCCACGAATGTCCCGATTGTGAGATTCAGCAAGAGATTTCCCGTGAGTGGCTTTACGACCTTCTCTCCCCTGATAATTACGAATATGAATAAGGCGATAGTCAGAGAGGCGAGATACCAGAAACTCATAAAAGACGGACCCACGAGCAGGACTATCCTCTTCCCAATCGTAGATGTAATGGTGTATATCAGGGCAACTATTATTACATAGATAGCACCACGATTCCGAAAGATATTCCTGAATGGTTCCAATACCCCCTCTCTTATGTCCTCCACATTCATTATATAGATACCAACAACTATCGTAAACACACCCGCAACCCCGTAGATACTCACCCTTTCGCCCAAAAAGACATATCCCGTCAAAAGGAGCAGTAGCGGTGTCAGAGACAAGAAGGGCACTACGAGTGAGAGGTCATATCTGGAGATAGCCTTTATGTATAGAATCATCGCAACGAGTTCGAGCGGAGCCACAACTATCAGCCACAAAACCGCCTCTATACTCAAATCGGGAAGTACTATCGATTTGTAATTGACCACGAATAGAACGGGCAGGGCAAAGAGCCACCTCGACATAGATACGACATATACAGATTCCCTCGAGGAGACCTTCTTCGACAGCGCATCCGATACGCTCGTGAGTATTGCCGTCAATATGCCTAAGAGAATTCCAAAGTTCATAAATACTTCATTGCGAAAGCAGAAAAGCCCAGAGGCGGGTAATATATCATAAGGCTACAAACCCGCAATCAAATAAAATGCAGATTTGGCTTGAGGACAAGTGGAGGAAAAGGGAATTAAAAGACTACTCCAAACTTCATTGCAATACCCACTCCCCCAGCATCCCCACCATCCTCCAATATAGGATTCTTTTTTTCTATCTCGAGGATCTCTACAGTGGCACCGAGCGATATCTCGATGAGATCGTTAATGATAAAATCGACGCCACCCGAAATATTACCCCCGAAGTAGTTGTCTCTCGTATGGTAGTTTCCAAAATACCCCTTCTCGAAGGTGTCCACTATATATACCCCGGGCAGCCCTTCCAGATAGAAGCCGAATACCTTGTCCAATTTGAGTCTGAATCTGACACCGATATTCAACGGTACTACATTCTTTGCAATCTCGAAATTCATCGAGGGCTGTGAATAGAAATCGGCGGCGATACGAGTCGAAAAATATCTCTGTTTTGCGATCAATGAGACATAATCATTTACTTCATAACCCTCGTAGAATCCTATTGAAGCAATGCCCGATTTCTCATAAGATATTCTGCCATTAAGCCCTTTTATTATCTCTTTTGTGTACTTACCAAAATATGCGTCCTCATCTACAGAGATAGCGCCACCCTCGAATCCGATAAAAGGCCTTCCGGCATAGAGATTCGAAGAGAGCAATAAAATCAGGAAGAGAATCAATCTGTTCATAAGTCCCTCCTATGGTTTTTGGGAATAGAATATGCCACCAGAGATACTCACAACACCGTCTGATGCCTCGAACCCACCTGCAATATCCAAGAAGTACGAATCGAGCAACTGCACCTCGGAATTGTTCGACTGCTTGATTGTTGTACCTATCTCAGCCTTCGTTGTCATCACCCTTCCATCCAATGACTTATTCATATACCTGATCTCTGCGTCGACCTGTGTAATGAATGTAGATGGTGTCCTTGCCTTCTTCGGGTCTTTCAGGATAATCTCGAGCCCATTTTGGCTTATGATATGATAATAGCCCTTACACATACAGGAGTCAGCAGTATAGTACTTGCCATTATCTTCATCACGGACACATTCTTCATACGGGTAGTCATATTGCTCCTCACAGGGGACACAATCATCGTAAGATGGCAACCTATCACAGATCATCCTTGCATTCCTCTCCTCGAACAGAATCCTCCTGTTTCCATCATCTACCGCCGCTCTAATCATAAAAGGATACGGATTATTCCTCTCCAGATCTCTGGTGCTATATGTCTCACAGGATGCAAGTATCAGGACAATGAGAAGACTCACGATATACTTCATAGCATTCCTCCTTTCCTGATTTTAATATACAAGAACCGAAAATATAATCAACCATTATGGGTGTGAATTTTTTCACTTATGATAAATATGTCTCTTTTGTTGGGAAGAAGTCGGGGCGGCTGGATTTGAACCAGTGACCACTTGCACCCCAAGCAAGTGCGCTACCAGGCTGCGCTACGCCCCGATACAGCCCTTCGTATAGATTATTTATGAATAAAAGTCAACACCAGATAACACACCGAGACTCAAAGTGTCTCATTTGCCCTTGAATTCTGGTCTCCGCCTCTCCATGAATGCATTGAATGCCTCGAAGAGGTCATCGGAGGGAATAGTATTTGCACTGATGGATGCCACATACTCCAGACCCCTTCTTATCTGCTCCTCCGATATGAAATTCAGGATCTTCTTTGTATTATACACAGCAAGCGGTGAGTTCTGCGATATCTCCTCTGCCATATTCCTCGCTGCATCGAGCAAACCCTCCCTATTGTCCAGCACCCCATTTACGAGGTGGATTCGATATGCCATATCCGCATCTATCAGTCTTGCAGTAAATGCAAGCTCCCGTGTCATTCCCTCTCCAATTATGAGTGGCAATCTCTGCAATACCCCGACATCGGCGACAAAACCCACAGATGCCTCCTTGAGCGAAAATCTTGCATCCCTCGAGCAGAGTCTGATATCACAGGCAGATATCATATCCAGACCCGCACCTATGCAGAGTCCATTCACAGCGGCAATGACAGGTTTATTCGTCTCCTGAAGACAGTTCATAGTCCTCTGAAGTCCATAGATCTTCTTGATGAGTCTCCTCTTGATGCCACCCCTCTGCTGCGAATCTGTTATCTCCTCTATATCCTGTGTCATCTCGAGGAGGTCTATCCCTGCACAGAAGGTATCCCCGCTTGAGGCAACAATTATGGTGCGGATATCCTCATCTGCGTCCAGTTCCGAAATAATCCGTGGCAGCTCATACCACGCAGGTGGGTTCATTGCATTCTTCTTTTGAGGTCTATTGAGGAATACCCATCCAATAGAGCCCTCCTTCTCGACCGAATAGAACTCATAACTCATCTTGTTGCCTCCCTTATGGATTTTACTGCATCTGCGCCCCTCTTCAAGAATGTATAACAGGTAACTCTGTCGAATCTATTCGATTTACCGTCGATTACAAACTCGCAGGAGTTCCTGCCGGGCTTGAAATTCTCCACGATCCCTATTACATCCTTCATCTTACTCTCATAATTGTTCTCCCTTGCTATGAATGACGCCCCCGAAATCAGTAAGAATGTAATACAAATAGTGAGAATCGAACCGAGAAATGCAGATACCCTACCCCTATAGAGTGAGAGGAGGAGAAAGACTGCATAGCACAAGAGAGGTATCCAGAGGACAAGAAATGGGATTGCCGAATCGAGCCCTCTCAATGATAGGACATTTCCCGCGTTTATTGGTATCGCCCCCCAGTGCCATAGATTCAGAGGGAGCTCGAAGAGCGGATTTGGATAGACAGTCGAGAAGAATGGGAACGGGATCGTGGCATACGGTATCATTATCAGGGAAAAGAGCATAAGCGCTGAGGCAAAAACGAATACCAGAAAGATCTCATTCTCCACCAACGACTTCAGCGCAATGGCGGTCGGGATTATCAAGAACGGAATCAGGGCTGTAAGATGTCTCTGACTTATGGTTCCTCCCGCCTGCCAGTAGGAAAAAGAGGAAATGAAATAGATCATCAGAAGCGTAATGATGCCTATTATTATCCCTGAAGATTTAGTATCACTATCCCTGATCATCAGGACCAATCCAAAAAACGAGAATATCAGAAGCGGCATAAAGTAGAATATACCCCTCATAGAGGAAAAGAGTGAACCTACGAGGGCGCCGAGTTTTGGGGTCGTTACCCCCATAATACCTTCCTTGTGAAACTGCGCAAATGTGGGGTTTGCAATGTGTGCATAACCCGTTGAGAGAATCGATCCAAATGCGTAATGATTGTAGGCAAGGAGGATTATTGCAGGTATCAGACCACCAAGGATAAAATAGAGGAATCTCCACCTGTTTTTCAGAACGATGAATTGATATATGCTCAAAACGGCCGCGATCAATATCAGCGGATACTCGATTACCACAGAATACCCGGCGACCAATCCCGAGAGAAAGAGTACAATCCCCCTGCCCTCAGAGTAATGGGTTATGAGATAGAAGAGTACGAAGACAAAGATCGCTCCAAGTTGATGCCCAAAAAGCAGGTTGGAGTATGTAAATGCAATAGTGCCGAGAGAATAGAAGATGGTCATAACCAGACTCAACTGGAAGTCTTTGGTATATCTTTGGAGTATCGAAAGCATAATCAGAGAGAAGAATGCCGATGGAATGGAAAGTAGCAGAGTTCTCAGAAACTTGAGTATCAGAGGGTATGTGAGGGTAAAATCAAAGACCTTTGATAGCAATTTCAAAAAGGCATAGAAGGGGACTCCCAAAAAAGACAAACCCGGTGCCTTATCGCAGTAAGCCTTCCCGTTGTATCTCGAAATATCTATAGTATCCCCGAATCTCTTTATCTGTTCGTCTATGCTGAGCCTGTGATTGTCCACAATCGCTGTAACGAGATATATACGACTCTGCTCATTCGGATTGGGTATATTATCATAGTGCTGAAAGAAATAGGTATTGAGCAGGATAAGAATAACTACGAGTGCGATCTTGTTCTTTCTCTCGATTGGTGCAACAGAATTCATATCTATTGATAGTGTATAACCCGCTCTACGAGGAGGTTGTAGTCCTCGGCGCCGTGAGAATCGGGGGCATATTCGAAGATACTCATACGATGTATAGGCGCCTCTCTGAGTTTCGTATTTATCCTGATTGGAGAGAGACACTTCGTCTGGAAGTTCTTCTGAAGGTCCTGTAATATCAGATGGGATATCCTGTTTCGAATATCGAAGAATGTGGGGAGGATACCCGTTATTACGACATCCCTCTTGAGGAATTCGTTTATGTAGTTAATGGATTTTATGATATTCTGAGTACCCATAAACGAGAGATAATCGCAGGATACGGGTATTACTATCTCGTTGCAGAAATTGAGGACGGTCCTCCCAAGATACGACATAGATGGAGGACAATCCACGATTATATATTTGTATTCGAACACATCGGAGAATCTCTCCCTCATCCTGAACCCATTGGGGTCATCTCTTACGAATTCGAATTCTGACAATGAAAGCCTCTCGTTGGAGCATATTATGTCGAGATCCTTCCTGACAGGTATTATACACTCCGAGAGAGAGATCTTATTCAAGAGGAAATCGGTAATGGTCTTCTCACTCCTGACACCGAGCGAGACACCTACAGAGCCCTGCGGGTCCATATCCACTAAGAGTGTCTTGATCCCCCTTTCGGCAATCCCGGATGCCAGATTTACTGCGGTTGTGGTCTTGCCCGTCCCGCCCTTCTGATTCATAATCGCTATCTTTCTGACCCTGTACTGAGTGGATGTCTGTTCAGTATGCCTGTCTCTACACTGAATCGAGCAGAAGAAGTAGGTATTGAAACCTACCTCCTCTCTCTGAAAGACCTTGTTCAAGAAGAATTCCTTACCACATACAGAACACTTTACCTTCTTCGAACTCTTATATTGCAGAAGACACAACTGAGAACAGAAGTAGAGTACATCATCTCCCTCTTTCAGTGTCTGGAAGCTCAAATGGGGTATAAACTCCTTTTCACATACCGTACACCTGACCAACATTCAAATCACCTGATGATATTGTTGAGGCTGTGTCTTACAGCATTGATGTCCTGTCTATCCTTTATCAGACTCGACATAGTCTTGACGAACAACTCCCTGTCTATATCCTTTGCCGAAAGAACAATCAGCGATCTTACCCAGTCTACAATCTCTCCAACAGATGGTTGCCTGTTGAGATTCAACTTCCTTATATTATCCACGACATTCAGGACCTGTGTTATGAGTCTGTCTTTGATATCGGGTTTATGGGTCAGGATGATTCGTTTCACCATATCCCTATCCGGTATATCCATATACAGGTACAGGCACCTCCGCTTGAGGGCATCAGAGACCTCTCGTGAATTGTTGCTCGTCAGAAATATCATCGGCTGCGTACTGGCACTGATCGTCCCTATCTCCGGAATACTCACGGAAAACTCGCTCAAAACCTCGAGCAAGAACGCCTCGAACTCCGTATCAGCCTTGTCGATCTCGTCTATCAGGAGTACAACCCCGTCTCCTCCCTTGATCGCCTCGAGCACCGGCCTCGGGACAAGGAACTCCTCTGAGAAGAACCCCTTCTCTCTATTGAGTACGGAGACTGCCTCTTTGATATCCTTTGACTTCTCTGTCAGCCGTTCTATCTTCCCCTTCAACATCTGCGTAAAGAGGAGTTGCTTCGAGTACTCCCACTCATAGATCGTCTTCGACTCGTCCAGACCCTCATAGCACTGAAGTCTTATGAGTCTCTTACCAGTAGCCTCAGCAAACGCCTTTGCCAAAAATGTCTTGCCACTACCAACCGGCCCCTCTACAAAGACGGGCTTGGGGAGGTTCATTGCGAGATAGAGTACCGTATTAATCTCCTCATTCGATACAAATCCCACCTTCAGTAATAGAGAACTCAACTCTTCAATATTATATGCCTCTTTACGACTCATAGTCTCTGCAAAATATCACAAATCCCGATTTATTCAAATAAAAAGATTCAACTACATTCTCCGCTTGAATACCCTTGAGAAGTAAATATTCCGTTACTAATGGTGCATTCAATAGTTTCACAATAATAAAGTCGATTGTTGGGGAGATTCCCCTCTCATAAAAACAAATGGGAAAATGGATAAATGGGAAATGAATAAGTTAAGTTTTCTCTACCGTAGATGAGTGTCCTGAAAGGACCCACCGACCACCGACCACTGATCACTGACACGGAGAAATTCCCTTCTCGTATAGAGATGGTCCGAAGGCAGACGGGGTGTTTTTATCTCTGCAAAAAGGGGTATATCCTGAACTTTTATATAAAGACAAAATATCAGGACTCAAAAATAAGAGAAGAGAGCAATTAGAGAGTGAACTCAACAGGATAATTCCTGAGATTATAAAATTGGGCGTCGAAAAGATTATACTATTTGGCTCACTCGCATCAGAGGAGATGAAAGAGAGTAATTCATTCATAAAACCAGCCATCCGCAATGGGAGAGTGATCTATGAAAGACAATAAACAGGACGCAAAGAGGTGGTTTTAAAAG